>OGKU01001096.1_pt1 | contig 15149 bp, 7 predicted proteins | sample 1572611 | NCBI WGS metagenome assembly OGKU01 (sample SAMEA2581886, study PRJEB24529) | metagenome | biome: Human gut stool | place: China | collected 2011 | reverse complement strand
AGACGTATATCGAAAGAATATTCTTTGGTGGAACCGATGGGCTTGCAGCGTTTCTCCTGCAAAGCCCTCAATAGCAGCTGTTGCGTTTTATAGGAAAGGTTACCGATCTCATCCAGAAAAAGCGTTCCTCCGTCAGCGGCACGGAACAGTCCTGTCTTGTCACTGTCCGCACCGGTAAACGCCCCTTTCCGGTGACCGAAAAATTCAGAGGCGGCAAGCTCGTCGGGAATGGCCCCGCAATCAATTGTAAGGTAAGCCTTGTTTTTCCGGTGGCTTTGGGCATGTATCTCGTAGGCGATATGCTCCTTTCCCGTACCGGAGGCTCCACGAAGCAGTACGGATATATCGGAGAAAGCGATCATGCTGATCTGCCTGTACATTTCTCCGGCTTTATTGCTTTCTCCACGATAAAAATCAGTCGTCTTGCTCTTCTTGTCCGGTACTCCGGAAATAAGGGCGAATAATTTATCGGGCTGGACAGGCTTGCACAGGTAGTTGATAGCTCCTAACTGCATGGCGGTTACTGCATTTTCCACTTGTCCGTAGTTGGTCATGATCAGGAAAGGGATGGAATAATATTTCTCTTTCATCCATTCAAGAAGGGTGGTGCTGTTGCCGTCCGGCAGGCGCAGGTCTGCCAGTATCAGGTCGAACTCTTTTTCCTCAATTGCTTTCCGGGCATTGGCAATGGTCGCTACACAAAGGGTTTTCATACCTTTTTTTATCAGCCAGTTACTTATGGTACGGCTGAATATGATATCGTCTTCAATAATCAGAATTGTTTTCATTTGTTTACTTCCTGTATCTTTTTAGCGAAAGCTATCAGTTTTTGTACGGCGTTGATAATTTCACGTGTTTCCTCATATTGCCTGTCCGTCCAGTTTTCCGGGTCGCATGTTACCAGATCCCTCAGATGTGATAAGGGGAAATCAAGGTTGACGGTTTCCCACAATGGGAGATTCTTGTGTAATATGGCGACAACGGCTCGCCCGTCTTTCCGTTCCACGGCATCGACCAGTCCGGAAAGGTCCTTGGCTGTTTCCCGGATAAAAATCGCAAGCATTTCCCGCTTGTCGTCTTCGTCGGTGAGGATCAGTGAGAAATCGGGGTTCCGTTTCTTCTTTCCTATCCTGTCGCCCATGACTTCCGCCACTGCCCGGATGAGTTCCTCCATTGAGAAAGGCTTGTGGATACATCCGACAAATCCGGATGAGATATAATCCTTTTTATCATCCGCCAATGCCGTAACGGCCATGACCGGAATGGCTTTTGCCGATTGCATGTTGGAAGAGCGAAGCAGTTCCAATATACCGAACCCGTCGGTTTCCGGCATCTGGATATCGGTCAGCAATAAATCATACTTTCCGGTCCGCAACCGAGTTATCAGTTCCCAGCTTGTCCGGCAACAATCACATTTGATGCGGTTGCGGCGGAACATTTCCCTGGTTATGTTCAGTTGTATCCGGTCATCGTCAATCAGCAGCACGCTGATTTCTCCCGGTTGGAAAACGGATGAATGTTCTTCATCCAGCCGGGTGGCTTCATTGGCACGGGGCAGTGGGAGGAATACCATAAATGTGCTTCCTTCACCCGGTTTGCTTTCCACTTCGATGGTACCTCCCATCCGGCACGCAAGTTTGTATGAAATGGCCAGCCCCAGACCGAAGCCGGGAGTATAACGGGCGTTATCCAGCCGCTCGAAGGCTGTGAACACCCGTTCCTTCTCTTCCGCCGTCATGCCCATTCCCGTATCCCGCACGGAGAAGACCAGTTGCTCGTTCCGATATTCAGCATGCAAAATAATTTCACCTTGCCGGGTGAATTTAACCGCATTGTCAAGGATGTTATTTATTATCTGTTGTATATGCAGGCAATCTCCGCTGGCTACGATATCCAACCCTGAAAACTCGGTCGTGAACCGGAGCCGTTTCTTTGCGGCGAGTGCGGCGTATCTGTCGGCGGTTTCTTTAAAAAAGGACTTAAGTTGGAATATGGCTATGTTTTGTTTGCTTTTACCGGTGTCCAACAGGTAGAAGTCAAGCAGTGTGTTGACCAGGCTGAGCATGTAGTCGGACGAATGCTGTATATTCTCCGCATACTCGTCCTGCCGCCTTTTGTCTTTCTCATCCGGGAGCAGTTCTGCGCATCCTTTGATGGCCGCCAATGGAGCGCGTAAATCGTGCGCGATGGTCAGCATCATGCTTTTTCTGGAGCTTAACAGTTCCTTGTTCCTCCGGTCCGACAGTTCCAGGGCCTGTTTGTACTTATTCCTTTTATTGATATCCCTATGCACAATGATATAGAATATGATGGCAAGGAAAAACACAAAAGCCGCGATTCCGGATACCAGCCGGTAGGAATCTTCCCGGCTTAGCACCTGGGCTTTATATTTGTCATACAGACGCAGGCTTGCGTCTTTCTCAAAATCTCCGATCAATCCGTTCAGTCTTTGATTCAGCGTCATGCTGCTTTCATAAAGGCTGTCCATCTGCAGGAGCAGCTTCTCCCGTTGCATTTTCTGTTTCTCCGAAACCTCCCGGTGCAGGGAACGGATCATGGCCGTTGGGGCGGACTGGGGGTTGGCTTTCATTTTAACGGATTCCCGCTCTTGCTGTTCCTTCTGTTTACGATAGGCGGAGGGCTTCTCTTTTTTATGGAAGATGCCCCAGAAGCCTTTTCTCTTTGATGTCGTTTTTTCGGGTTCATTGTCCGGGTCGGTTTTGTTCAAAGGCAACCGTTGGACCTCTGAGGCTATGGCGGGAAGCGTTTCGGTTACTATTTCACCTATACCGATCAATTCATGATATGTATTCATGGCGGTTGCCAACAGGTATTCTTTTCCGGAGAGCAGCATACAAAGGGAGTCAATGCGTGCCTGTTCGCCGGATGTGTGGACGTGTTCCTTCAATGTCTTTAGAAGATTACAGGTCTCTTCACGTTTCTCATGATAAAGGTCAAGGTCGTCTTGTTCCCAGATACATACGATTTCCGCATGTGAGGCCAGATTGAAGAGTGCAAGGTAGGCTTCTTCCGTCAGCCGCTGTGTATCCGTCAGTTCCTGTTCTTCTTTTTTCAGCGTACTTTTCTTTACCTGTTCGCCATGAAACAAGTAGATGACGAATATCAATAACGCGATCAGAAGGAAATAGCCTGTGAATATTTTGAGTTGTAGCCCCATTTTCTGATTATTATTGGTTTATTCTCTTCGTGTGTATTTACCGGTAGGTTTTGCTTCGAGAGCAAGAAATTCAATAAGGCATGATATTATATGAAAAAGCCGTCAATGGCGGAATGATCTACATTGACGGCTTTTCGGCTTTTTATTTTTCTATATTACTTAATCAGCTTGAATGTCTTCACCTCATTCTCGGTTTGCACCTTGATGATGTTTACACCTTCGGATAGGGGAACCGTGACCGGAGCCGTTACGTTCAGCCTTTCCAGTATCAATTTGCCTGATACGGCAAAGACTTGCAGCTTGGCAACCTTATCCGCCGATTCGATGATGCCTTCGCCGTTACGGGTGTAGGCTTTCAGGGAAGACAATACCTGTTTGGAATTGTTACTGCTTCCTTGATTTGCCGCACGGGTTTGAGGGGCTGCCTGTTGAGTTACTTCATAATCGCCAGCAACCATCATATTCTTTTTGAAAGTCAGGCTTAATGTAGATGCCGATGTTTTGATAAAGAATGAAGTCGTAGGAGCAATTTTACAGTTGTCACCTTCTGTTAATTCCGTTAATTTAGCCTCACTAAATTCAGATTCCGGATTATTTAGGATGTTTCCATTAATCCATACTCGTTCAATCAGTCCTTCATTTGCAGTGAAAAGTGAATCTACACTTAAATGACACATAAACGGATTTGCAATAACAAATATGTTTTGTATATCAGTTGTTGAGAGGTTTATACTGAAATCTGAGACTGATTGCCCTTTAATATGTGGAAATATATACTGCCCCATATTTTGACGAACTATACTAATAGAGTCACCTGTAGGTTTTCCTGTTGAGGTGAATAATCCATACTTCGCATCAGCTTTTCCTAACAACATCTCAAGTTGTGTAGTATCGCTAATGGCCGAATTACGTTTTGTCTTAATAGCAATGGATTCACCTACATTATACTTTCTATTAAGAACTTCTTCACCGGACAAAGTAGCCCAAGCTCCATTATTCCATACCTGAGAAATAACAAAAGGCTTGGTTCTATTAACATTCCCCTTGATTTCCTCTTTAAAAGGATTTCTCAAATCTTTTCCAATAACTGGAGTGTTATTAGGTATAAAGAAATCACCGGAATAAGTATCGGTCAACGGTATTGAAAGCATATAGTTTTTCTCAGGAGTCATATTTATAGAAACCCAAGCTTGTCCATAATTCAGCAAGTCTTGACGTACTACCTCAGCTCCCGGCTTAAAATGGATGCCATTGCATATATACTCTATACCTTCTTCCAATATCGGATAGTGAATGCCATTACTTATTGCCAACTCACTTTTTGAAGGAATTATTACATTTGTACATGAGTATGGAACACCTTCCGTCCAGTTATTCCAATTATTCCAGTCTGTTGAGATCGCTCCAGTCCATTGAGTTTCTAAAGGGTGAATTGTTATAATATCAGAATAAACATCTACTCCATTCTCTTTAATTATGTAAGTTAATTGTCCGGATACATCAGCATTAAATGTGGCGACTTCGCTTATAAAATCATAAGATTTATCACCAACCTGTAAAGAATAAGTTTTTCCCGTTTTTTCTCCTTCGATTTTCACCTGCACTTGATCTCCAACGCAATATGGGCCACCAAGGGAAGGAATAAGTTCCACACCACAAGGATTCTTATCTATGCAGTCAGGTATTCCATCTCCATCTGTGTCCGGTTGTACAAATGCACCATATACTTTCAGTTCAACCAAAGCGTCTAAAAGGCCACTTATATCCAATTGCATTTCATCAAATGGCATAGTCGGGGTAATTGTAACCAAAGACTTACCAAATGAACCGATCAAATCCAAAGAAAGTACTTCCGGTTGAATGGCTTCATCTCCTGTTTCCACACCATTCAGATAAGTTCTGATACGTAGTTGTCGTAAAAGATCCACATTCCCTAACCAAGTTTGTTCTTCTACAACAAATCCAGCCTGATATCCATGTTCAAAGACTTGGTTCGCTTTAATTGATAATGTTGTATTAGCAGCAACTCCAGCAGTCTTATTAATGAATGCATAAGTATTCATATTCCCATCAATCACATTTGCTAAATTACGCATAGTTGCTCCAACATTAGCAACACCATTAAATCCTGTATGTGCATAATTTATCATGACACCATGTTGCGCAGATAATAATGTAATACAAGATGTTGACGAAAGCTGTGCCATGCAATCACTTTGGGCAGGTTCTTCAAAAGCATAGTAAATACGGAATTTACTCAAATTCAAACTTAATACGCCAGCAGTCCAAAGTGTAATCCTATTAAACGGTTTAGTAGCGACAAAGCTATAACGCATTTGATTACTCATTCCTCCAATCAGATTAGCAGTAACTGCATCATTTTGTTCGATTGGGGAGGATTCCTGCAATTTGTCATCCAAATAAGTTTTTATGACAAAGAATTTCAGAACATCAGCCGTCAAAAACTGATCAGTGGCTTGCATTATAAAGCCGGTACGACGAGGAGCGGATGCCGATGCTTGATAAACAGAACCATCTGTTCGTTGTACACCATAAATAGAAGTGTTGCTCAATAAATCCAATCCTTTCGTGTATTCGATGTAATTTGTCAAATCAGCATCAACAACATTTCGTGAGTTATTATCCAAATCTGGAGATAAACACAACAGACAGCCACCTCCAGCAGGTGCAAAAGGTTCTACATTATCACCAACAATCGGACGATTACATTCAGACGAAATATTTGAAGACGGTGATCTATTGATTGTTACATAGTCTATACAATCCCCCTTTTGTGCTTTTATTGTATAAGGACCGTCTACTGTCATATTTTCAACTAAGCCCGTAGATGAAATTGTCGCATTAGCTCCAGTTGGTTGACTTTCAATTGACCAAATAACACCATTAATTCCAGTCAATTGGATGGACGATTGATCACAAACCGCAATATCTGAACTTAATTTCAAATCACAATCATCTTCCACATATACATTTGCATCACGGGTATATGCATGATAAATCTTTGTACCACCTACATCTATATTTAAGCCGCCAAATTGTATTTTTACCTGTTGACAAGGTTTTGTCGTAATCATACTTACTGTTGTCTTTCCTCCACCAAGTGCGGAAAGTCCTAATACAGAAACAATAGTTTTAGATTCAACCTCATTATCGTTAACATCATAAGTACTCAATACTGTATTTTTTAACAGGTTGATAGCTAATACAGATCCGCTTTCTATAACAAAGCCAACTTCTGTATTTGAAGGAATTTCTTTTCCAGCCTTAATCGTCACACGGGGTTCTGTCACCAAACTGCTTAAAGTTCCGAATCCGACTCCATTTGTTTCAGAATTGGCACCTACTAACTTTTCTTTCTGATTAGGCCAATTCCACATGGCAGTAGTCCATTTATCACCGATACCTGTTATTGAATTACCATGTACCGAAGCATTCGGATAGAATGTTGTTTGAGTAATTGGTTGCATTTCATTTTCACCAACATAAGCATAATAAAGTTTTAACTGCCTAAAAGCTTCAACATTTACTCCCGCAACGGCAAGACGTACTTCATCAAATGGTTTAGTTGTCCGGATAGAGACACGCGTTTTACCGTCCGAAGCTACAGTTATCAGATTCAGATCTAACAGTCCGCTTGTAGCCCCTTCGTAAACAGAACTTTCTTGTTTCACACTGTCTAAGTAGGTTTCAATTACAAACATCTTTAAGACATCGGCAGTAAGTAAATTACTGCCATTTGACACGCTTTGCATTACAAAACCGGCTTCTAATCCACCTGCATAATCATAATTTACGTCCTTGACTGAAATAATTTGATGATAAGCCACATCAATACCAGCAAGTCCACTAAAACTTGCATAATTATTGATATTGGTGTCTATCAAGTTATTCAACGAGGATTCTTGACCGACAACATCAATCAAACTTTTATCTATTTGATTGATTACACGACCTCTCCCTACTAAAGGTGTCATTTTGCTGGGAGTTAACTCTTCTGCCCTCAAGGTCCCTAACAAGCAGAAACAAGCCGCAACAAAGAAAAAGAATCTCTTCACCATACCTTTTGATTTTAAATTATTAATAACTCTATTTACTTTACATCTATAAAAATACAGGATTAAATATTAATAAACGAAAATTCTGTTAATATTTATTCTATATTAGTACATATGCTTGCATTTTAGTCGATCATCATTTTCCATTCTAACTTCCCTGTAAAGTTTGGATAGGAAAAGTCTGGTACGTAAAAATTAAATCCGGTTTGGCTATTGTTATTTCCTTGATCAAGTCGTCCATATGTGTCATCCAATATAACATCTCTTCCAGCACTGGTTATTGCTTTCAGAGCATCATTGAATACGTGTGCTATTCCGGTTGCATCAAAAGAAGATGGTAAATCCTTCGAAATAGCATTTATTAAATTCATATATACAAAACATATTTTTACAGGATCATCTGTTCTACCATCTCCCAACTGTATATCAGTAGGTACAGTCCGAAAATCTAATGATTTGTTAGGTGCTAAACTTTCACTGAAAGGAAAGGTTCCTTCTGGTAAGGCATATACTGGATTGTCATTTAAGCTCAAAGACGTGAAACCAAATTTGCTATTTCCCGTCTTATTGCCTAAAGAATAAAGATTTAAGACCATATCTTCATATTTGTAATTTGCTTTATCTATAGTTGCCAATTGCAGCTCTACTGTTTTTGTATCAGTAATAGAAGATGATTCTTGTACATTCAAATCTAAATCTATCGCCTGCGGTACATTTGTGCTGTTCAAGTTTATCTTCATACTGTAGGCTCCCCCTTGAAGACTCGCCCATGTAGCCAGAAATTTATTTTCTACATTTCCGGTCTGAGCTGATTTTAATGCGTCTGCGGTTTTTTGTTTAGCACCAGAATAGGAAAGCGTTCCTAAAGCAAGATTTTTTATATTATCCGTCTTTATCTGTGCTGTCATATTCTTGATATAACCTTTTGGGTCCGTATCATTCACTAAATCACTAATAAATTGGTTTAGTGCAGTAGCTTTAGGATTTATATAACTGTTCCATCCGTCATCTTGTACAATAACAGTAAGATAATTTTTTATGCCCTCAGCATTCAGATAATTATCCGTATTCAGGTAATTCTCACCGCCAATTTCCTGAAACCATTTTCCTGCCTCTGAGCTCTGATCCAAGTTACTTTTGATGTTCAACATATACGCAACCGGATAAATAAAATCTTTTTTCAACATTTCAAGAAACCAATATCCCATCTTTCCGGTTGACCCCAATACCTTTTCTCCCAAAAGAGCATCATCATTTAATAGACTGTAATAGAAACAAGAACTATAATCATTTTGTATTCCTACATCTTGTGTACCGTCTTTTATACCATAGCCACTCAACCTGCAACGGCTAACAATGCGCTGCATCAATACATCTTTAATCGTCATTGTCTTATCTGCATTTTCTTCCACATTTGTGTTAAAACTGCAATTTGCCCAATAATATAAATTATGCGTTCCTTCATTAAAGCTTACAGATGGAGCGACGATTCTGGCGTCCTCATAACTATTTGTCCCCACCTCGGCTCCAGTGAGTAGTTCGCCTGTTTGGTCTTTAAACAAAGACTTATCGACATTGCCCAGGAAAACCACTTTATAATCGGAATTAATCGGCAGGTAAATGGATAAATCCGCATAAGGCCAATTCACCTTGGTTCCACTCGAATTATTGAATACCACATCGTTCTTATACAATTTATAAGTAGTTTGGTCACCTTTTTTATATACCAAATAGCGTAAATGGCTGATGCGACCATCCTGGCCATTAACAGCTCTCGTTTCCAACTTTTCGGCAGGAAAAGTCACTCTCATATATCCTTCCGGTATATCGGTATCGGGTAACTCGTGTATTCTTTCAGTTTCAGCCTTGTCACAGGAAACAAGACTCACCAGCAAGAACAAGAAACTCCATCCTATATTTTTAATCAGTTTCATATATCTTCAAGTTATTATTGTTGCTTAATTTATTCCGTCCCAAATATCATCATCCAAACCCAAACCGGGATTGGTGCCGTCTTCAAAATGAATTGTCATCGTGTTGTCATCCTTGATACCCAATACAGTCGTGCGTTTGCAGAATATGGGAAATGATTTTGTGGTTTTAATTTTCTGGTTATTAATTGTTGCAGAAGTAGGGTTAGACCAATTTGATCCTTCTCCATTTGTTCCACTTAATGTATTGGCTAATTCACTATCACTTGTTGGAACTGTATTCTCCAAAGTTGTACAAGGCATACATATTTCGTATGAATTCGTATTTGTGAAACTTTTTGTCACATAAGCAAGATTCCCATTTGAATAATTACCCAAAAAGTCATTTTCTAATTCAATTTCTTCTTCTCCATTTCCATAATCTACCCAAACTGTTACAGGTACGCCATTTACAACAGTCTTCTTGACTGTTATTTTGTCATTCTTTATATCAACCACTTGCGACATATAAAACCGATAAACATTTGAATATACGTCGCAAGATGTAATTTTCTGGCCATCGTTTGCTTCAAACCTGACTTTTCCGAATTGAGGTGCTAAAATTACCCGGTCGGGTGTATAGGTATTGTTGTAAGATACCGGATTCTCGGTTGCCCACGCATAAATCTTAAAGTCTTCTCCGGTTCCAGCATCGGTTCGCACATTGAATGCGTAGGTTTTTAAATTATTCTTGTCATCCACTTCCGGTTCATCAAACACCGGTATGTAACATTGAGCATAGTTCGTTCCCTGCTGCGTCACCGTACCATCCTCACCTAACTTTATTCCTTGAGGAGTAGCTTTAGGATAACATTTCAATTCCAAATACTCTTTTGCCCAATGGGGAACAGCCACAAATACATAAGCATGATTAACGTCTTTGCTAATATCCGTTATTGTCACGAGGGATGTGGAAACTTCCTGTTCCTTATAATATTGAAGGTCTTCACCGTCACCTGTATTTACGTCACGGAATACAAAAACCTTCACGACAAAATCATTAAAGTTCACATCTACAGTATCCACTCCGCTGCTGCGTATGGAAACACCGCCGGACATTCCCGCCAGTTGAAATGTGACGTTACCCATTTCTCCGGTCGAAGCCTTATTCCCGTTTTCCATCACGTCGTCACTACACGATACAAACAGGCAACTTGCCAGCGACATCAACAGCAGAACGCCATATATTTTCTTTATCACTTTTTTCATACTGAATATTTTTATAGTTATTCCTCTCCTAATACGGGTCCCGAATAATCGTCTCCCCAACCAAGGTCTATCTTTAGATTATTCAAATTATTAAATTCACCGCTCAATCTGCCCCAACCGTTAGAAACAATACTGAACAGTCCTTCTCCATCTGCCACTTTGTCAACAATACCAATATAACCGGGCCAGTATTCTTTCATTGCACAATGTATTCGATAGGTACCGGCAATGGTTCCGTCTTCATAAACAGGCTGTATGTAAACTACGAAACTATGCGCAGGAAGACAATCGGCATAAAGGGTTGCTTCCGTCCCTGTAGACATATCGGCTTCATCTGCAATCAACCATGTGTCTGAATCTTTCGGATCACCTTTTTGGTTGTTCCATCCATAACCGAATACGTGATACAATCGAGGTAAGTCCTCCGTGCCACCGTGGACTTCGAAATATTTATGGTTAATCCAGGATTGCCCCAAACCAATCAGACTTTGGGTAGTATAACGGCTCACGAGCAAACGTACAGATTTATACTTTCCACCTTGCGCAGACAAGTCCGTATTGATATTCGTCAAGTGGAAACTCAGCCTCCCTGTCGCACGATAGAGTTTTCCTGCCAATTTTCTGGAGGTACTGCCATCTATATAATCATTTTCATACATTTGCGTCTCAGCTTCAGTTAAATTCCCTGCCCCATAGTCATAGCCTACAGAACCGGCAAAAAAATCCAATCGGTTAGAACATCCGGTGGGAGTATCTAAAATTTCCATATAGGATAAGCCTGTCTCTTCAAGTGTTTTATTGCCGACAGGTTGGTCTGCTTCTACAATACCTTGGGTTGCATAAAAAAGTCCTTTCCCGTCAATCTTAAGTTTAACCCCATTGTTTTCTCCATCCCCCCAACGCTCCTTGTTATAAGCAAGGGCATACAAGCGGTATTCATAATTCTCCTTTTCTGCTACTTTAGGGATAAAATAGGCATCCGCCGTCCGGTATGGGCTTCCATCTTTACACTCTACTTTTCCATCCGTACATGGGATTGTACCTCCTGCATCCTTGAAGATATAGTCTCCCGAACAGAGCGAAAACTCTCCACTACTACCTTTAGTTCGTCCATATACCAAAATGCGCACCTCGTTTATCGTGGTGTACAAATCATCCTCCGTAACAACAGCTTTTTCCACCTCGTCATCAGTCCGTGTTTGCAAACGAATGCTGATAGGTGCAGCGGCGATTTCCTCTGTCGTGCCATCGCCAGACATAATCGCTTCCTCCTGGTTACATCCCGAGAAAAGAAGAAGAACCAGCCATAAATGCCAATTGAATAATTTATGTGTATTCATATTTGTTCTTTTAATACATTTAATATTTGATTACTTCCATTCTAAATCCGATACATTCTCCCAATCGGGATAGACAGTGATGACAATATTCTCTCCGCCTTCTTTGTCCGGTGTTAAAGGAAAAGGGTCATTCCCTTTGCTCAACCTATAAATATAGTTTGCTTTTATCGGACAAAAACAGGTAGGAGCATTATTCCCTAATTTCACCTTTATTTTTTGATAACAATTGAATTGGTCAATATCAACCATTGCACTATAATGTAAAATAAAAGTAACAACTTCATCATCCCATATTGTACCATCCATATATTCTATACAATCCTCTGATGTCGGCATTAAATAGTTAGAGACCATATAACTATTCTCAGACCATCCTTTTTCCGAATTTGCAGGGCGAGTAAAAATACCCTTCTCGGTGTCTTCTTCCCATTCATTTGTTGTAAGATCTATAACAGCCACATAAACCATACCTTCACTGAGAGTCTTGTAATCTTTCAGTTTCGTGATTTCCGGCATTTCTCTATTTACTAAATTCACATACTTAGAGGCTGCATTTGCTTTAATAGCTACATAAGAAGGTTTGAATGATACTCCTTGAAAATCGTCATTATCCACTACGGAAAGAGGAATATTCTTAACATACATTATTAATCCTGCTACTGCACGCCTTAAAATGATATTTCGTTGTTGAAACATATCTCCGTCACCTACGAAAATAGCTTCTTCTTTACCGTTTTCCAGATCATTCTCCCGCATTAAACCGGTAAAAAGTTCTGTGCATCGAAGAGTACTTCCTGATTTTGTATTCTGCAATACAATTCCGCTCATGCTAACATCATCCAATGTCTTATCTTTAAAATCAGGATCTTGTAATGATTTATATCCCCATTGATGTTGATAATCTCCCATATTATAAATATTTGCATATCTGTCATCTCGACCTATAGCTAAAAATTTATAATAATACCCTTCTTCCAATTTAGGTTTTAAAGTTATAATATGGTTCTCACCTCCATCATGCTCATTTGAATAATAAGGTGTTTTATTATTGAATACGCCTGTTGAAGAGACGAAATAGTGGTCTTTATCTTGAAGCCCTTCCGGAATATAAAATTCATATTTTCCACCTTCTTCTTTAGAACGAAATACATAAATGCGCATATCATTTATCTTTTGTGCAGAAGCATCAGATGTTAATTCTCGTGGTAGATCCTCGTCTTTAGCCCGTGTCTGCACGTAATTTTCACGTACATTCTCAACTGAACGTGTACTCAATTGTAATCCGGAATTAACGCCTAAAGAGAGTTCCACCTTCACCTCACGTATCTTACCTGTTTTTCCATCGTCCGAACTGTTCATCAATTCTTCATGAGAGCAACCAAAGACGGAAAGCATGAAAGGTAAAGACAGTATAAATACTTTGATTTGTTTCATTTTCTTAATGATTTTACATTATGGGTTATCAGTTTCAACTTCCATATCAAAAATATCATCATTCCAGTCAGCATCTACGATAAGTATTAGCTCTTGACTTGATAAATCTACCGGTTTATCCTCATTGTCTGGTTTCTCCGGGTCTTTATCACCAGGTGCTGCGCTTGCCTTGTAACCGACATTATACATGTGATTACGGTAGATATTATAGAACGATACATTCAAATTTTCTTCTGTGTCGGCATCGAACCGTTCCCATTCATCTTGCTTTTGGGTTCCCCAGTGCATTTGATTTGTATGAGCCTTAATATTCCAGGATTTCAGGATAGTTGTATGATCGTTCGCAAGGATTTGCAACTGTAATGTATTTGTATTGCCTTTTTCGAATGGGATTACGAACTTTCCACTGAAAACGGAACCTTTTACGAAACTCGCTTCCCCTTTATGAGGATTTTGCCATACTGCGGAGTAATCCTCTTTATTTTCTTTAGTGACATAATCGGCTATATCCTTCCAATTCAAAAAGCCATCACCGTTATAATCATTGGCTTTATACGTTCCAATTTCACCGGAAACATTGGGAAACCAATTATTTAAATCTATATCATAAACGATATATGCTGACTGTTGGTCACTGTACTGTCCGTCTGGAGATAAGGGGGAGCTCCCGGCTTCTCCATTGACTATATATTTCGCTTCGCTAACCGTACTATCCACAAAATCAGAATAAAAATGTCCGAATTTCATCGTTGTGTTTTTATTGATGGACACGAGGCGAATAAATCGACTGTTATTCTTGTTTACCGACACAGGTATGTTTGTGAAATAGCCGGTGATACCTGCCACTTGTCGGTGCATAATAATCGTATTATTCGTATTGACACTGAAAATCCCATCTTCAACATGCAAATCTGTCTGTCCTGCAAATACTTCTTCTGCATCCCCTTGTGTCGCTACTTTGAAAACATCGTTCCATATTGTTTCATCGAGTAAAATATCTGAAACTTTTTCTTCGACTTCAGGAGTAAAGGAATAAGTACTTCCACTTGAGTAACCTACAGAATATATCCGGTAATCACCATCATCAAGTTTGCCGTTTTTTGAATTCTTAAAGACAAATTCAAGATATTTCCCATGACCGTTTTGATCATACGACTTAGCGTTTTCCCATGATAGTATAATTTTACGCATTAAGCGATACTGCTCATCACCATACACATCTTTGCTTTGATGTGTAAAAAATAATGCTACATAGTCCACTTTTTGATCCGCATCGTTCCCGAATAATGGCCGGCCAGCCCGGGTCGCTATACCATTTCTCGTACTCTCAACTTGCAGTCTCAGCGTCTGATCTGCTGTAGTAGTGTCTACTCCAGACTCGGAAAGCTCTTCCTCTTTACTACATGAAACCAGCATCGTCAGCATCCCGGCAACCAGCCATGCAGTGCTAAAAAGAATTCTATTTTTCTTCATAAAACTACCATATTGATATATATCGTTTATAATTTATTTTCCAATTCAAAATGTCGGCTACAGCTATTATCTGGTTACCGGTCATGTTTCTTCTTTATAAGAAATCAGGCTTTTTCAAACCGGATTCTTCCCGGCCTTTTTTGAATCATTTACCGGATTCGGAGGGCGGAACTCCATCGGCATACCGGGCGTTTTTTAGAGTTGCCCGACTCTGTTTTGCAAGTTTCCTAACTCAGAACTGTGCAATGACAGGACAATCGTCTTCGCCATTGCTGCTCTCACTGGGACTATCGCTATCACCGCTGTTGTCGGCGGTTATTTTATTCAGCCATACGAAGTCGTCTCGTTGCATGGCAGCTTTTAGTTTGGTGCAGGGTATAAATCTGATGTTCACCTCGACGTTGCGAGCAGCGAGGGCATCTTTCGTGTCAGCTCCTTCGGTGTTGAGAGTGATATTAAATGAACGGGT
>OGKU01001083.1_pt1 | contig 15384 bp, 19 predicted proteins | sample 1572611 | NCBI WGS metagenome assembly OGKU01 (sample SAMEA2581886, study PRJEB24529) | metagenome | biome: Human gut stool | place: China | collected 2011 | reverse complement strand
CCTACTGGGTCAATTTTACCGTGTTTTCCACCTTTGTAACCGGTACTTCGCACGGTAGAGAATGGAGGTTTTTTGCCTAAGCTCAGCGATGTACTTCAATCGTATACCATTGGATAGAAAGTGTAGATTTTCGGCAGCCCTTTTCTGCTTTCCGATCCAATAGGCCAATGACGGCGATGAGCCGTAATCGTATGTTACCAGATGCAGGCTCCGGTAGCATTCGAGTGATCCCCGGACACGTTGTGCAAATAGCGCTGCACGAGGGTTTGTGTGTTTATTCATTAGGATTGCCCGTGTACGGCGGGTCTGTGTTTCCCGTACATAAAAAATAAAAAGGGGACGGATTAATCCGTCCCCTTCGATAAGTGTGTGATGTATATCAGGCTGCGAGTTTGGTTTTCTTGGGAGAAATACGCATCGTCTTGGCCTTCGGTTTCGCCTTGGATTTTGCCTTGGACTTCTGGCCTTTGCCCGTCTTCATGGCAGCGTCCTCAAAGGGGATGAACTCATAGGGGTCATCCGGATACTCTCCTTCGGGCTCATCCTCGGTCTGGGGTTCCTCAATGTCCGGTTCGGGGAAGTCGCCCTCCGGTTGTTCTTCGATCGGATACTCCGGGATTTCGGCATCCGGCAGGGCATGGAAAACCACGTTTTCGTCGAGGATTTCGCCGGTCAGAATGTTAAGAATAGTGCCGTCCGGCATTTTCCAGAGGGCCCCGGCTTCGAACATCGATTGAATGCGCATGTTCTCGGCTTGTTTCTCGATAGCGTCGATGCGCTTAACCAGGTTGACATGGCGTTTTTCGAAAATGCCTTTGTACCGGTCAATGATAGGATTGGCCTGATCCGGGAAGTGCAGGGTGGAAAATTCGGTGATGATCGCGCTGTTCGCCGAATCGGGTTTGCAGTTGTACTCGTACATGTCGTCGCAGTAAGACATGATCGTCATACGCATGAGCATCGTTTTCTGTTCGTCTGTGAGGTTTGCGGCATATTTCATCCGTTCGGTTGTCTTGGACGAATAGTCGGTTTTCAGACCCAGTATTTCCCGGTGCTTATCTGAAATTTTGCTCAGGAGAATGTAATGGAAGAATTGCTGTTCCCGGGGTGTAATTTCCGTCTTGGGGAAATCCTTCTTTTCGCAGTGGAGGACCTTTTTGAGTTCTTTGGTGATGTGCGTGATGCAAATCTCGTGGTTTCGTTCATCTTTCTGCTTGAGGTCCTTTGCAGGTACCACGGGTACGGTGGAAACGGTTCAACCGTTTTGTGTCGTTGTCTCTGCGCGGACTTTCTCATAGTAGATTTTAACATCCGTATCTTCGATAACGGCATATTTGAGAACCTTTCTTTCCGTGACGCTGTATTCCAGCTCGGTACATCTTTCCTTGAACCTCTCCAGATCTTTCTCGTACTCTTCCAACGCACACTGGTAGTCATCGGCATCCCCTGATTCCTCGGCATCCGGCTTTTGCGGCATTCGCGGGCCGTTGTCGTAATTGTAAACCGACTTTTCAAGGTCCGAAATATCGTGTCCCATCTCCGTCAGTTGGTCTACGACGGCTTTGTTGCTGGTAGTGGTTTTCATCAGATGCACGCGCGGATCGTTGGTAATCAGATCTACACTCCGCTTTACCATGTACGCTTCATTCTTTGCCTGCAGGCAGGATGTTTTCTGGCATCCGCCGCAGTCTGAGCAGAAGGAAAAAAGCACCTTCTGCTGAAGGGTATTAAACTCGCAGGTGTTGCATTCTGTCTTGTCGAAGCTGTAATTGTCGAGTTGGGTCATATATCTTGAATACAACCGTTCCGAGAATTCTTTGGCTGAGATGCCGCGCCAACTGAAATAACCGTTATCCTTGAAATGATCCTTGCAAACGGTCTGCTGAATATCCTTGCTGTAGTTCGCAAATTCCTTTGCGATTTCGAGGGATATTTCTTTGTTGTTGAGCAGCTCGACAACCTCCGGGATCAGCTTCATAAGGTTGATGCGTGTTCGCACGTAACCTTCGCTCTTGCCCAGATCGGCGCAGAGACGCTTCACCGTCATGTCGGGTTCGTCCAGCAGGCGCACAAAGGCATCACCCTCTTCAATGGGGGTGAGGTTTTCGCGCTGCAGATTTTCGATGAAGGCTCGAATCTTCGCTTCACTGTCGGACAAATCTTCACACTTTGCTCGAATGGTCGTCAGTCCGGCCTTCTTTGAGGCACGAAGACGGCGTTCTCCGAAGATAAGCTCGTAACGCCCGTCCTTGGGGCGGACCAGAATCTCTGATTGCAATCCGTATTTTTGGATGCTGTCGGAAAGTTCCTGAATCCCTTCATCTGAGAAGATCGTTCGGGGATTGAGCGGCGAAGGGTCGATCAGCGAGATGTCGAGATTCATCGAAATGGCCTGAAAAGGCGCGATTGCGGTAGTTGCTACAGGTGCAACATTCTGTGCGATGGTTCCTGCTGCGGCTGCGATTGCCGAATTAATTTTCTTTGACATAATGATTTAAATAAAAAGGTAAATGTTGAAATGCTTTACTGGAAAAAAGAACCGGGAGCGAATGGCTCCCGGCAAAATGAAAGATTATACCGGAGGTTTGATTCAAACTCTGCGGCAGGTTTACAACGGTGGGTTTTATCATAGGCTCGTTGTACAGTTTTACGTGTGTCTCACGTTCAAAAAGGTGGATTTAAGTTTCATGTGTGTCAAACACAATAGTGATATATATCTATGCGCGTTTCCAAGGGCAAGCTGCGCCAGCAGGCATCAATACATTGGATGGTTTCTTCTTCCTTGTCCCGGAAGCACCATTCGGGGTTAAAGTCATCATCGAAGGTTTTGGCAATGCCTTTTTTCTGGCCGGGAAGAAGGTTTTTCCACCACTCGTACATTTGTTCCAATAGCTCCGTATCGTCACATAAGTCGGGAATTCGGGACGCCGCAATATGCTCGGCTTCTTTCCCGCGAGGCGCTTCATAGAATTGCTGCGTGCAGATTTCAATCTGGTTCGTACAGACACGCACGGCAAAATCTGTCACTACTGCTTGAAACATTTTCTTTGTGAGCTTTTGTCGCTCGTGGAACAAGGTTATTGCGTCGGTACGATCGATACGGTGTAGTCGGAGTTCCTGCGGTGTAAGTTTGTTTTGAAGGGCTCCGGTGATAACACGGAGGCGTTCAATCAGGTCGGCATGAGCCGTTTTATCCAAATAACGGTCGAAGAGTTCCTGCTTATCACCGGGCAGATATAAAGGTTCTTTTACCATAAGTCATTTTCGCTTAGAGAATTAATTATTGATAAAGAGCTTATTAATCCGGGAATAAGTCATTATCGTCAGATGTTTGAATGCAAAGCACTCCTTTGAACAGTATGATAATCGTTGCTGCAGCCAGAAATAGGACCCCGAAAATCCCCATTTAAAATAATTATAGGGGTTCTGATGTCCTTTTCGGGAGCATAACTGTAGTAATTGTCGTTGAACCTCCGAGGGGCTGACAGAGAGTATCAGTATGTTGAAAATTTCAGTATATATCCCAGGAATATAGTCGTCTGTGACATATAGTGGGCCTCCGAATCGTGCTAACATATTTATGTGGTTTTTTAAGCATTATTTTTAAATTAGGATAAGAATATAAAAAAGCGGGACAGACGGCTTTCACAAGCGGTCTGTCCCTTCGAAAGGTGAGTTTAAAAAGAAAAAGCAGAGGGGAATTATTTGGATTCCCGGGGTGTTTGAGCAGAATAGGTGGTTACGTGTCTCAAACTTGAAATCATCCGTTTCCGGTGTAGGTTCGCAGCAAGCATGGCAAGGTCGAAGATGCTGTATAGCTGGCATGTCCCGCAGTTTACAGCCCGTATCAGGCAGCGGTTGCGGGCGTCATTTATCTGGCGGGGAGATAATTTTATGATGCCACCCGCTTCGTTTGCAGTAAGGGTCGTGTCGAGTTTATTTCTCTGGCAAATGTAGCTGAGCAGGATAATAGAATAGCTGAGTTGGAACTGTGTGGATAAGAGTTCCCGAAGCGTTTCTTCTTCGATGAGTTTATACTTTGGCTCTTTGGGCATAACTTATATGATTAGCGATTCTTATTTTTTTCTATCTTGCGAATATATTCCTGCACGTCGTAGTTACGCCAGAAACGCCGTCTGCCGATTTTGAAGCCCGGTAATTCATTCGAATTTGCCAGTCGGCGCAAATGCCTGAGACTGATATGCAATATCTGACATACATCCTGATAATCGAGTATAATATCATCGGAGTTTCGTTTATGTGCGCCAAACATTTCCCGAAATTCAGCCGAAATCTTATCCAGCTTGTCTATCATCAGAACGCATAAGGTTCTGATCTCTTTGAACTGTTGTTCCGAATCCATTGTTTCACCGCTTGTTGGTTGTCGTTTTGTACGGCAAAGATGCACAATGTGTTTTGGGCTTTCTTTTAACTTAAGCTTTAACTTAAATCAGATTTCTAAGACAACAATAAACCTCACCACCTGATTCGATGGTGAGGTCTCTGCCGTATTCATCATTTATCGGCGTCGAGTGCCTTTGTATAGCGCCTGCTCTGCGGTTTCCCGTATTTCCCGGGCTGTAGTAACTTTTCCGGAATTGATGTACTCAAGCAGTTCATCTTCGTAGAAATAAACCTTTCGGCCCTGTCTGCAACTGGGAATTACACCTAAGCGGGACAGTGTATATACGGTAGGTTTGGCTTTACCGAGAATCTTGCAGGCTTCATCGATAAGAATTGGCCGGCGCGTGGGTTTCGGCGGCTGTAATACCGCGACCATTTCCCGGAGTTCTTTCAGTTCTTGCGCTATCATTCATACTGCCTGCGGCAGGTCGTTGAATGTCAAATTAGTGGATTCGTCCATTTCTAAACATTTTATTGGTTAGTACTATTTCTTCATGCTGCATCCGGATCGTGATCTTTATGGATTTGAATGCGGCCGATGGTTTTACTCTTGGTTTCTTCAAGCAGGTCGAGGTAGATTTCTGTCGTTGTAACATGCTTATGCGAGAGCATTTTACTTACGGTGTAAATATCGGTCCCGCTTGCCAACTGAAGCACGGCGTAGGTGTGCCGGAAACTATGGAAAGTGATATGTTTTGTAATTCCAGCTTCGGAGATCCACCGGCGCAGAGGAGCATTGAGCATGTTGCGGTTAAGTCCGATGAAAACTACGCCGTCACTACGCTCTCCGCATAGCTCCAAGGCATCCGGACTTAGCGGCAGAGATATTTCCGCTTGTGTTTTCTTTGTCCGTGTACGGATATTATACCCCGTGCCTTCGAGATTCGGAACGATATTGCTCCATTCGAGGCGCTGCACGTCGCTATATCGCAATCCAGTTAGGCATGAGAAAAGCGACGCTTTTTTGAGTACGGGAATTTCACAAGGAGCCTTCGACAGATTGAGCAATTCCTGCTGGGTGAGAAATTCAATTTTGTTGGGCTTTACATCGATACGGTCCAGATACAAATTGATATTTTCCTGCAGCAGTTTGTCGCGTAATGCGATGGCAAGCAAACCCCGGAATTTGCGGTAGTAACCCGAAGCCGTATTGACGGAAAGTGCTTTGGCGGAAGTATCAAAGCGGGGAGCTTTCAGAAGATATTCCCTGAATTTCACGCATAAATCGACATTGATCTGGGCAAAAGTACATTTACCGCCCACGAATGTCTTGAAGTGTTTGTAGCAACTTGCCCAACTACAATTCCGCATGAGGGTTTCTTTGCGGAAATATTCAAGAAAATCCGTATTCAGGCGTTGTTTATCCAGAAAACCAAACTCTTCATTGATGACAGCTTGGACGCGGAGACAGCGTATAGCTTCCGCTTGTGCAAGCGTGGATTCATTATGCCGTTTCTGAATCTGGTTTTTCGGCTTATCATACAGGTACATGCCCAATGTTTCCTGCCGCATCATTTTCATCGTTTCGGGAATGCGGACTGCCGGGTAATAATCAAGATAGAGCGTGCGTCGATCTCCGGAAATCGGACGACTGCGAACTGTAACTTTTACTCTTCTCATGTTATGTTTTTTTGGGATTGCAAGTTATTTATTACTAACCATACAATCAAATAATTGTGTTTTGTAATGCGGTAATTGTCAGGCGATTTCAAGTCTCTTGGATTTTTTCACAAACTCATCTTCCTGAAAAATAATCGATTTCTGAAACCATGTATGTTTAACACCTAAAATGTCAAGTCTCTTTCGGACTCCTGTAAGAGAAAGATTGTATCTCAGTGAAGCCTCTTTTATGGTTATATACCCGGATGGCATCGTTTTATCGGGATAAGGTTCTAATACGGCATCAAAGGCTTTGCTTGAATACAATGTATGCCGGTGGACTTTCTTTTTAACTATATGAAATTTACTGGCATAAGCGTAGACAATATTGATTGATGATAAATCGTATCTTTCGCATACTTGCTGTGGCGTTAGCCACAGCGGAGTAGAGTCCTTGAGTTTTGCTTTTGCCGTTGCCTTTTCGAATTCTGCAATTACTTCCCTGCGCAATGGCTGTTTACCTTTCGGCAACGTGATTTGCGGAATCTTCGGATTGTTGTGATTGAAATGATTCACTATTTCACTCCATTTTACATAGGATAAACGTGAGGTGTAACGAATTTCCCTGATTTGATTCGCATGGATTAAGTTGTACACCGTTTGTTTGCATACACACATACGTCTCGCCGCTTCTTTGATGGAAATGAGGTCCACTGGAGTAGTGATTTCTCCTGAAGCAGGTAGAGGATTCGGTTTTGCCGGATTTCGAGGTTTGTAGGTTTTTTTATACAGCTCGGCCCTTTTTAGATTCATAATTTGGGCATGATGGAGATAATAGTCCCGGTTATAACATTTTCTTGAACAAAAGCGAGTTGTACTGTTATGGGCTTCGAAGGGATTGCCGCAATACCCACATATTCGTGTAATACTCAATATCCGGCCTTTGCTTTTCTTTTGCATAGGCTTTAATTTTTAAGATTTCTACAGCGTATTATGGCTGAAATTATTACTCTACGAAGATATATTTCAGCATAGGTCTACCGTTGTCTGTTACGATAAAAGTATTCTCGTCGATGATTTGTATGTCTTTAGCCTTGGGCCAAAAGAGCCATATAAGTTTGCCGTTGGGTTTAAGGAATGCTACGGCATTGGTTTGGGCTTTACCAACCGCTCTCACACCCATATCTGTGTTGTCGAAAAGATGGATGCAACGCCACTTTGTGCCGGGTCTCATTTTTCGTTTTACATCTGCGAATGTTTTCATAGTTGTTATTGGATATTAAAAAAGCATAGCTGAATGAAGCCATGCTCTGAGTTTATATTATGCATAAATCTAATGAACTCGTTTCGATAGATTTCCGGATGTTCAATCTTTTTCCGGATCGAAAGGACATTCTGTGTCTTCTTCGATAAATTCGACGTTATCTCCAAGGTCCGTGTTGATTTTGCAGATAAATTGAGGCTTGGCAGTAGCCAGATTCTCCTCTTCGGAATCTGTTTCATCAACGATGATCCGTGTAAGCAGACTTACTGCTACAAGTTTTGCTATTTTTGTCATGGTCATAGGGTTATTATAATGAAACGAACATAATAATTGCCGAAAGCGTATTTATCGTCATTGATCCTCTCGGAAAACTCATCAGGCGTGTATATTTCTACTTCGGACATCTCCCTTTCATCTTCCGGGGCTGGTATGGGCCCATTCTCCCATGCCTTGAGAATCTCTTCGTCGGAAGCATTGCGGGGCAGTAGTTTGTAAGGCCAGGCGAAGACCCGCAGCTCCTTCCGCACAGATCGGTCCACCTGCGGATCGTGGCCGTTCATGCAGATAGTCTCATGGTTCGAATCGAGGACGATTATCGTGGCATGTCCTTTGTTATCATCGGGAGCCATACTGCTCAAAGTATCGTATAGGTACTCTGACTAATGGAAAACAATGGTTTGTCCGTTGTCCAGATCACCGACGAAGTTCGAAGACAGGTTGTTGGCTGCTATGATCTGCTTTGCTTTATTTAGAGACTCGGCATTCACTGAGAAATGGCTCCGCTGCCAGATCGTACCTTTATGATCTTGATAGAATGTGTATTCGTTCATGTTCTGATTTATGGTTAATTTAATATTTTCGAAATCGCCGAAACATTCCTTGATTCTCTTGTGATTTTTCATTGTTGAATCATGGTTCTGCCTGCGATCACTTCATAGCTTTTATTTCGTAGGAAGCAGATTTACATTGGAAAAAATGAAATGGACTACCGTTGACTGACATGGATTATAGTGGAATATAGATTCAATTTAAATCGAAAGGAGATACTCCAAAATATATGTCCATGTAAGTCTATGATAGTCCATCATAGTCCATGTCAGTCCAACTCAGACCAACTGTTTCAATCATAAAATGGATGAAATGCCTTTAGAGAATTGATTCAAGGATTTTACGACAGATATTCATCAAAATCCTCTGTTTGAACGGTTTGTCGATGGGCTGAATAGTACTCAAACCGATGTGTAAAGATGTGTAAATGAGTGCTTTATGCTACGATGCGCATTGGGAATAATTGTGAATATTTCTTATTCCAATCAATAGTCGAATTTTTATTTACATTTGTATCGTAAATTGATTAATAGCAGAAATTATGCTAACTTTGCAACTGAATAACTCGGCATAGCCGACGGACATAACATCATAAAGGGTAAACAACTCTTTATACCTCATTGCAAACGTGGAAACCTCTTTCGGGAGGGTTTGATTCAGGTATAATGGTTGTCAGTCCTTGTTATGTCCCGCATTTTGCGGGACACGACAGGGGCGCAGGACAGCTTTCTGAATCGGGTTTTCCACGACCTGCAATGAGGGGCTGACACCGCGCCCTCTTTTTTTTACCTTGTTTATGCAATATTAGATTGCATCACCATACTTTTCGGGCGCATTCTTCATCACTCCAAACGTTATGCGCCGACTTCCGACAACCAAACGAAATACGGATTGCACCTGCCAAACTATTCATGGCCGGCGGAACCGGTATGTACAATCGGCGCGAATGATTCCCTACCGGAACGCCCGCCGGAAATCCGTACATGAATACCGGAAACTTGGCCACGGCGGTGCGTTCCGCTTTTTATACTCGATCCCGACAACACGGTCGATCAATATACACCCGGAAACGCCCGCCGGCATAAGTGCCCCCGCATACAAGGCTCCCGAATCTGGTAACGGACGGGCGTTTCCCTCTTGTTTTACGGGCGCGAGGATATCGATTGCTTCATCGGCATTTTCGATAGGTTGCGTCACCTTTCCATGCCTCGCGCCCGTTCTCCATCACGGCCAAAGCCCGCAGGGTTCTCCGCCACGGCGGAGCTTCGCGGCGAAGCTGTCGACTTTCCGCTTCCCTTTCACCCTCAATCGCTTCGATCGAGCCCTATGATCCCCGCTTTCACCATCGGCATGCTGGGTGGCTGCGCCAACGGCCGCAGCATGGCGCGCTACTTCGAAGAGGTCGCATCCCATTATCTGCGGACCTTTCCGCGGGTTCGGTACCTGTTTTCCATCACGACCGAGCAGGACCGCTCGGTTGTCCGGCATCTTTTGGAGTGCCGCCCGACGCTTCCCGGATTGGAGGTCGCCGTGATACTCTCGTCCCACCAATGGGACAGCCATCGCTGTGCTGCGACGGATGAACGGACGGCCGCCTGCAACCGCATTATCGACGCCGCGGACTTCTGCGAGGTCCTTCCCGAAAGCAAAGCGACACTGCCCCGGCCTGCATTGTACCGTCGGTTCATCGAACGCTGCGACTGCATCATTTTCAACGAACACCTTGCGGGGTGGGCCCTTGCGGGATTGTTCCATGCACAGGTCGTGCAGTCGGGAGTGCCGATTCCGGTGCAATACGGATTTGCGATGCCTCAATATGCCTCGTTCAATTATCCGCCCGACCGTCGGGATTACCTCGTTTGCGAAAGAGATCATTTCAATCCTGCGGCAGAATACGTGCAGAGCGTCGCCTACATCGAACGAACCGGATTCAGCCTGCCGGCGGACCGTCTGCCGCAGATTTTCCTGCGCAAGTGGCTTGCGGCGCCTCCGGAGAAGAGCTGCTGTTATCTGATGTTACGGGAAGATTTGGATACGCTCGGCCGGCTGCGGGACCGTATTGGGTGCGAATACCTGTCGCTCAAGGTCTTCGCATGGATCTATGCGACCCGAAAATCGACGAAGGAAAAGGCCTCGGAGCCCGATGCCGCGAACCGATTCATGCAGTTCCGGACGCTGCTCAGGTGGATTGCCGCACGGCGCGAAGCGGGCGAGTCGGTGCCGCCCTTCGACCTCTGGGACTTCGACGCCTACGACGAGGCGCTGCGGACGTTCTGCGCGAATCGGGACATAAGGAAGGGGCAAGAAATATGAAACGTTTTTACTTAACGAACGATATTCCGACCGTGGTTCATCCGGGGTGCTTTACGGCAGCGGAAACAGCAGCGGTTGACCATCCCCTAAAGTGGTTGTATAAAGCTGGTTGCGTGTGAAATTGTATATAATTCCCTTATTTTATTACTTTTATTCCCCGGCTTTGCATTCGGGATGTCGCGAATAATCCGCAACATTCCGGGCGCTCAGTACATTCCCGGCAAATATCGAGGTATTGGGTTTTCCAGTCGGATATGGATTTGCGTGCGAAGGGCCATAGTGCTTCCGGTAGAACACACCGCGGCAGGTTGAAAATCGAAACGTCCATATGCCAATCCCGCAGTTCCAAAACCGCCTGCGTGAGTTCTGCCTGATAATCCATCGGATCGATCCAAACCGTCTCCCGGTTTTTGATCGTATAGCCCGTGTATTCCAATCCCATCAGCGATATGAATTCGACGAACGGCAGATTGCGGTAGATAAAATCCGGCAACTTCGGCAACCGGAGATAGTTCATCTTGGTAATGACTACCCGCAATTCAATTCCGATATCATAGCGTCCGAGGTTATACAAGCCGAGCATTGTCTCTTCGAAAGAGCCTTTGACCTGCGTGATAGCATCGTGGTCGCCCGCAGAATCGGCATGAAGAGGAACGCCGAGAAGGATCTTTCCCTCAACGCATTCGGCGAGTTTCCGGGCATATTCTTTGTCGGCGAAAGCACGTCCGTTCGTCAACAGGTGAATTTCGGTTTCCGGCAGTTTCGTACGAATATGGCGAAGCAGCTCGAACAGCCGGTCACCGAGCAGGGTCGGTTCGCCACCCGTAATCCCGAGCGAACGCAGTTCCCGCGGAGCGGAGTCGATCAGAGCCTTGTTTTTCTGAAAATAGCCGTCGAGATCGTTGCGCAGCAAAGGCGGCTGGCAGCACATGACGCAGCGGTTGTTGCACTGTGAAGTGATGAACAGCGCGTTGTCGTTGGAATTTATGTCGATCGTATCCCTCATTATCCCCGTGTTCCCGTGATCCAACTTTTGAAAATCGGCAGCACTTCTTCCCTACGATCTGTCAGCAAGCCGAAGATGTGTTCGATAATCGCCTTGTGTTTTCGGCAGAAAGTCGAGGTCGGTCGGAATCCGTACATATCGCCCTGCGTGGAGTAGTTGCGCACGGGATCGGCCCCGCAAATCGACTGAAAAGCGCAATCGGCACAACCGGCAATGCATTCCGTCGCCCACAGGCGGGAAATCTCCTGCGCCTTGCGACCGCAGAACAAATCTTCGTACCGATCCGTTACCGATCCCAACCGGAATGTATAATCCCGAAATTCGGCCAGCATTCGGGATTCGTCGGAAGCATAGACATATCCATCATAGTTATAGACGATTACGCCGTTGATAATCCCTGCCGGAGATTGCAGGTCGACGAACCCGATCGGAAAAGGCGTCAGGATTTTACGCAAAATAAGCGTCGCAAACTCTTCGATGAACATCTCTCCCGATTTATTGAGTTCGATGATATATTCCAGCGCTTGCTTGTAGAATTCAACGAAGCGATCGTAATAAGCAGTCCAATCGGCATTGTCTTTCGCCAGTCCGTAAGGATTGAGCGCCCGGATGAAGATACTGTGAAATCCGTTTTTTCGATAAGCATCGATAATCTCCTGCGGAAAGCCGAGCGAATACTCCGAGGTCGTCATCAATGCGGAAACTCGGCCTTCACCCAATGCTTCGCGCGCCTTCGCTATTCCGGCAACAACGCGCTGATAGCTGTCCGTTTTTCCTCGGTTGTGGTTGTGTAGGTCCTGCGGACCGTCAAGCGAGGTCGAGATAACCGCATCATATTGTCTGCACAAATGGAGCAATTCGTCCGTCAGATTGACGCTATTGGTACAGATTACATAGGTAAGTTTGCGGTTCGCGGTCCGATTCTTCTCTTCGGCATATTCGATGGCCCGGCGGATAAGATGCGGGACCAACGTAGGCTCGCCTCCTTGAAACTCCATTGTCAGGCAGGGGGATGGAGAACGAAACATCAGATCGACAGCATGCAGAAGCGTCTGCTCGCTCATATCATACTCATTCCGGCAACTTTCCTGACTGGATGCCTGACAATAAATACAGTTCTGGTTGCAGCGAAGTGTCAACACAAAGATATGCAGCGCGGTAAAATGATCGAGAAATGCCTTGCGGGTAGCCAAACGGACCGCCATCGTGTCAATCAATCGGGGCAACGGTTTTTCGCAAATAAAGAATGAAGCTGTCAGATTCTTGTACAATTCCTCCTCCGGGAGCACCTCCCGATCGACGATGCGTTGTACGCTGCCGCGGGGCAACAGCAGGTAGTCCCCAAGGTCATTGGTCAGCAACTCCTGATTGCGGAAAACATGAAACCGGAACGGCAGCAGGTAATACATCGTCAATCTTTGAATTCGAATTCGACAAAGTCATCGTTGTTGGCGAAAGCCTTGGCGTAAAGAATATTCCGCAGGTCTCGGGTTTCCGAAGCGATGATCGCCCGGTTTTTATAATCGACAAAATCTGCGCTCAGTTTCTTTCGGATCTTATGGAATGCCTCCTGCGTGATCGGATTCGAAGCCGAAAGGATAATCGTCTGAACGGTCGTGCCCGGGGTGTTTCGCCGGGTGATTATGTAATCGCCCGCCCACCAATACAGTACTTTATCGATGACGGATTCGTTGTAAATCGACTTGTCGACGTTGAGTACGACCTCACCTTGTGGATTCAATTCAATGTCGGTCATTTTGTTTTTTCAGAAAGTAAAACGTTTGTGCATCGACCGTTCCCGTCGTATCGATACCGATACTATCTTGAAATCTTTTCAACGCCGTTTCAATCGCTGTGTCGAACAATGTTTCGCCTTTGACAAACGGTTTTTCAAGAAATCCCTTGTCTATCAGGATATTTTTCAGTTGGGTTACATCCGCGCCCCGCATCTCTTTTTTCAAGACCCGATCTCCCAAATTGTAAACTTTGGGAACCCACGTTTGCAATTGGGTAATCGTGGCATTTCCGGCAATACCATCCTGCGACAAACCCGCATCTTTTTGGAAAGCCCTCACGGCATTTTTGACCTCCGAATCATAGACTACATACCCCAAATAGTTCGTACCGACAGACGATCGTGCAATATATTTGTGCTTAACCAATAAATCGGTCAGTGCTTTGACATCCGCCCCGTAGGTATTTATTGAGAGGGTTCTCGAACCGAGGGTATAATCGGCCGGCGATACGGCCGACGACGTATTTCCGGAGGTAGTAGCGGACGAATAATGGGAATAATGGGACGATCCCGACCGATGAGAACTGTGTGATCTGTGCGAACTATGACTGCGATGTGAACTGTGGCTTCGGTGTCCTGACAACGCATAGGTATCGTCCGAATTCAGATGCAGCAACATCTTGATACTCCCGTTTTTAGACGATTCTCCGTATTCATCCGTGGCATCATCGGACGGATTGTCCGAAAACTGGTAGGTCGGCATTGCTTCGGCTCCGTAGGTGTTCGCCAAAGTCGCCATGGACGAAACAATAACTCCTTTAAGGAGTTTTTTGAGGCGCGATTTCATGGAGTAAAAATAGTAGTTATATTGCAAATATACAATAAATTATTTATTATGGGCCGTTTACGTCTTGTAAAATGAATCATTTTTACTATATTTGGATAAACTTTCGTTTTTACTTTTCGTAGGACGGGCCGGATATCACAAAATTCGTAAAATGAAATACCCGATTGCATTTATCGATACCGAGATCGAGCCGAAGAGCCGACAAATACTCGATATCGGCGGTGTTAGAAGCGACGGATGCGAATTCCACAAAAAATCTTTTTCGGATTTCGTATCGTTTCTCAGCGGCACCCAATTCGTTTGTGGGCATAATATCCTCAATCATGATATAAAATATATCGGCAGTGCTTTACAGGACGCAGGAATAAATCCGGCCGATGTCATTGATACCTTGCCACTCTCTCCGTTGCTTTTCCCGACGAAACCTTATCATGCACTCCTGAAAGACGACAAACTGCAAACGGACGAGGTCAATAACCCGTTGAACGATTCGGTCAAAGCTCGGTGTTTATTCCATGACGAAATCGCGGCTTTTCAGCGGAAAGACGATCTTCTTAAAGAGATATTTTTCGGATTGCTGGGGAATACGCCGGAGTTTCAGGCTTTTTTCCGTTTTATTTCCTATACGTCCGAGAAAACAGATATCGAAGATTTGATCCGTCAGAAATTCGAGGCGGAAATTTGCATACATGCCGATTTGGCAGGAATGATCGCAAAACATCCGATTGAATTGGCTTATTGCCTGTCATTGATCGATTCTCTGGTGCGTCATCGGAAAACGCATTCCATTACTCCGCCTTGGGTCTTGAAAAATTATCCGCATGTCGAGCGCATCATGTTCCGGCTGCGCAATACCCCTTGTGTCGAAGGTTGTCCGTACTGCAATAGCGCACTGGATATTCATAAAGGACTGAAACATTGGTTCGGATTTGATTCTTTCCGATGTTATGCCGGCGAACCTTTGCAGGAGAATGCGGTCCGAGCCGCTGTGGATAACAAATCCCTGCTGGCTGTTTTTCCGACCGGCGGCGGAAAGTCGATTACGTTTCAGCTCCCGGCCCTGATGAGCGGTGAAAACGCCAAGGGTTTGACGATCGTAATATCGCCGTTACAATCGCTTATGAAAGATCAGGTCGATAACTTGGAAAAAGCCGAGATTACCGATGCTGTTACCATCAACGGGTTGCTCGATCCGATCGAAAGGGCGAAGTCGTTCGAACGGGTGGAAGACGGATCAGCATCCATTCTTTACATTTCTCCCGAATCGCTGCGTTCGCGAACGATCGAACGGTTGATTTTGGGGCGGAATGTCGTGCGATTCGTGATCGACGAGGCGCACTGTTTTTCTGCGTGGGGACAAGATTTCCGCGTCGATTATCTATATATCG
>OGKU01001082.1_pt1 | contig 15386 bp, 10 predicted proteins | sample 1572611 | NCBI WGS metagenome assembly OGKU01 (sample SAMEA2581886, study PRJEB24529) | metagenome | biome: Human gut stool | place: China | collected 2011 | reverse complement strand
GTTTATAAATCGGGCGATGGGCTTCCGGCTGTTTTACAAAGTCCCTTGGATTGGATAAAATCACAACAAGTTTGTCGCAGCCATCATCTAAAGCGTGCTGCACCGGAATAGAATCCGCAACGCCGCCATCATAGTAGTAATGGTGATTAACCTGAACCGGACGACAGAATCCCGGCAGGGCGCAGGTTGCCATGAGTGTGCGGTAATCGTCGCGAACAATATCGTATTTGGAAAAGTAAGTGGCTGTTCCGGTGACGGCATCCGTGGCAGGCATATAAAATTCTGCTGGATTTTTCATGATTGCATCGTAATCAATCGGGTCTTTGCCGTCAGAATTGGTCAGTGTTCCGTAAATGTATTGCAGACCGAACAGACTCCCGGTTCGAATCAGACTGTGTACACTTAAATACCGGGGATCACTTAAATGTTCCGTATAAAAACGGAGATTTCTTCCACGTTGTCCTGCAAGATAGGACAGCGTGTTTGCTGCACCCGCAGATACGCCGATACAGTAGTCAAACTGAATATGGTCATCTAAAAATTTATCTAAAATTCCGGCGCTGTAGGCACATTTCATGCCACCGCCTTCTACAACAAGTCCTATTTTCATAATTCACACGTATCATCCAATTTTTTAGATGATAATTGGATATTTCCTTTCTTCCAGTCATAACTTCGTTAAAATTTTATCACATTTGAAACAATTTATAAATACCAAAAAACTCGGCAAAAAATTATATAATAACAAATAGGTATGTTTTTATTTCCGGCAGGAGGCCCGGAATAAGAACGATGGCAGTATAGAAATAAGGAGATATTTTTAATATGGAAAATAAGAAACCAAAAATCATTTTAACAGGCGACAGACCAACAGGAAAGCTTCATGTCGGACATTATGTCGGCTCTTTAAAAAGAAGAGTGGAATTACAGAATTCCGGGGAATTTGATAAGATTTTCATTATGATTGCAGACGCGCAGGCACTCACTGATAATGCGGACAACCCGGCAAAAATCCGTGATAATATCATGGAAGTTGCATTGGATTATTTATCCGTAGGACTTGATCCTGCAAAATCCAATATTTTTATCCAGTCTCATGTGGCAGAACTGACAGAACTGACTTTCTACTATATGAATCTGGTGACAGTATCCCGTCTGCAGCGCAATCCAACGGTAAAAGCAGAGATTCAGATGCGTAATTTTGAGACAAGTATCCCGATGGGATTTTTCAATTATCCGATCAGCCAGGCGGCCGATATCACTGCATTTAAGGCAACGACTGTTCCGGTTGGGGAAGATCAGCTTCCAATGTTAGAGCAGACCAAGGAGATCGAGGAACTGAAGGCCCGTGACGCCGAGATGCGTGCCAGGTGGCAGGGCCAGCGCGATCTGCTCAAAAAGATTCAGGCCAACAAGGATAAGATCGAGTCGCTGAAAGTCGAGGCCCAGCAGGCCGAACGGCAGGGCGACTACGGCAAGGTGGCCGAAATCCGCTACGGCAAGATTCAGGAGGCCGAGAAGGAGATCGCCGCTTTCCAGGAGGAGTACCGCCTCGCTTCGGCCAGCGGTTCGATGATCAAGGAGGAGGTCGACGCGCAGGACGTTGCCGAGGTGGTGTCGCGCTGGACGGGCATTCCCGTGACGCGCATGCTGGCCTCGGAGCGCGAGAAACTGCTCCACATGGAGGACGAACTCCACAAGCGCGTCATCGGGCAGGAGCAGGCCATCGCGGCCATTTCCGACGCCGTGCGCCGTTCGCGCGCCGGGCTGAACGATCCCCGCAAGCCGATCGGTTCGTTCATCTTCCTCGGTACGACGGGCGTCGGCAAGACCGAGCTGGCCAAGGCGCTGGCGCAGGCCCTGTTTGACGACGAGAAGAACATGGTCCGTATCGACATGACCGAGTATATGGAGAAATTCAGCGTCTCGCGTCTGATCGGTGCGCCTCCGGGATACGTCGGCTATGAGGAGGGCGGCCAGCTGACCGAGGCCGTGCGCCGCCACCCCTACAGCGTTGTGCTGTTCGATGAGGTCGAAAAGGCCCACCCGGACGTGTTCAACATCCTGCTGCAGGTGCTGGACGATGGCCGCATTACCGACAGCCAGGGCCGCACGGTGGACTTCAAGAACACCGTCATCATCCTGACGTCGAACCTGGGTTCCGACCTGATTCTGGAGGATCTGGAAAAGAGCCGCGCCAACGGCAGCAACGAGCTGTCCGACGAGGCCAGAAACGCCATTGACCAGCTGCTCAAGCGCCAGTTCCGCCCCGAGTTCCTGAACCGTCTGGACGACATTGTCTACTACAAGAGCCTGACCAAGACCGAAATCGGCTCCATCGTTGACCTGATGCTGGCCGACCTGCGCAAGCGTCTGGAGGACAAACAGCTGAAACTGGTTGTCACCGACGCGGCCAAGAACGCCATCATCGACGGCGGCTATGACCCGATTTACGGTGCCCGCCCCTTGAAGCGGTACATCCAGTCCCATGTGGAAACGATGATCGCGAAGGAGATCATCGGCGGCGCCCACACGGCAGGGGACACTCTGACCGTGGATGCGGATGGGAACGGACAGCTGATGCTGCGCTGAACCCTACAATAATAAATGACGCTCCGGGCGGTATGGAAAAGGTTCCATACCGCCCGGAGCGTTTTTGCTTGTCTTGCAGCATTGCAGGGACCGCGCATCTGCGGCCTGCAAGATTCCGGTGGCCCCGGCGCTTCCGGGGCGATGACGAGCATCGACCCCCACGCCGTAGGGGCGGATTCCATATCCGCCCGCTCATCCGGGCGTTTGCGGGTAAGCCGCGGGCCGGGCATGCCCGGCCACTACAGGTACACCAAATTACAGCACACCCAGCCCCGTCAGCAGCGTCTTGACACCGATCAGGATCAGCACAATACCGCCGATACGCTCGGCGGGGGCGCGGTACTTGTCGCCGAACATGGCACCGACCTTGACGCCGATGGCGGACAGCAGGCAGGTGATAACGCCGATCAGCCCGGCAGCGGGCAGAATGTCCACCTGCATGGCTGCAAAGCTGACGCCGACGGCGAACGCATCAATGCTGGTGGCGATGGCCAGCGGCAGCATGGCTTTGGCGGAGTAGTCGTCGTCCAGCTGCTCGTCGCCGCCAAAGCTCTCCTTGATCATGTTCGCACCGATGAGCGCCAGCAGCACAAACGCGATCCACGGGCCGAACTTCGTCAGCAGTGCGGCAAACCGGTCACCGAGAAAATAGCCCAGTGCAGGCATCAAAAACTGGAACCCACCGAACCAGACGCCGCAGATCATAGCGTGCTGCAGACTTACCTTGCGGACGGACAGCCCCTTGCAGATCGAGACGGCGAATGCGTCCATCGAGAGGCTGACGGCAATCAGGATCAGGTCGAATAAAGTCATGATTTTCTCCTCCGTTTTGGCAGGGTGCAGACAATAAAAAAGACCTATCCACCCGTGAAAACGGGCAGATAAGTCTCGTCGTTTAAAGTAAAGCCAGAGCAAACGCTCATTGTGTTGGCAGAACTGCACGGCGGCTGCTCCACCGCTGCGCTGACTACTCCCTTATTGCTTCGGATAGTGTAGCATAGGTGAGAATGCTTGTCAATACGTTAGAAATGGCTAATCTCAAACAAAAGGCTTCCCCCGCGGGGGAAGCTGTCAGTGGCTCCGACCACTGACTGATGAGGGCCGACCCTGCCATGGTATCCCGCCAACGGGTAAAAATGGCAAACATACCCCTTATCCGGCCCTGCGGGGCCACCTTTCCCCCACAGGGGAAGGCAAGATGCTTGCATAATCCCTCATTTTAGAGTACAATATACACAAATCTGCATTCCGGGGGAGTAACCATGCAATATAAAGTTTTGGCGCTGGACCTTGACGGCACCTTGACCAACACCGAAAAGGTCATCACGCCGCGCACAAAGGCGGCATTGCAGGAGGCGGCCCGCCGCGGCGTCTGCATCGTGCTGGCCAGCGGGCGGCCCACCGTAGGCATTGAGCCGCTGGCCAGGGAACTCGAGCTCGAAAAGTACGGCGGCTGTATTTTAAGTTACAACGGCGGCAAGATCATCGACTGCCGGACCGGACAGACGCTGGTGCAGCATGCCTTCCCGGCAGACCTGATCGAGCCGGTCTGCACGTTCAGCCGCTATTGGAACGTCGTGCCGCTGACCTACGACAAAAACGGCATCGTGACCGAGGTCCCCGACGCCCCCTACGTGCTGGAGGAAGCCCGCATCAACAAGATCCCCGTGCGCAAGGTGGAAAACCTGCCCGCCGAGGTGACCTACCCCATCAACAAGCTGCTGCTGACCGGCGACCCCGCCGACATGCCGCACGTTGAGGAGCTGATGCAGCAGGAGTTTGCGGGCAAGCTGTCCATCTGCCGCAGCGCACCTTTCTTTATTGAAACAATGCCCCTCGGCGTCGGCAAGGATACCTCGCTGGAAATTCTGCTGCGCGCCAAGGGCCTGACCCCCGCCAACCTGATGGCCTGCGGTGACGGCTGGAACGACCTGCCGATGATACGCCTGGCCGGTATGGGCGTGGCCATGGGCAACGCCCAGCCGCCGGTCAAGGCCGCGGCCAACTACCTGACCGCCGATAACGACCACGACGGCGTGGGCCTGGCAGTGGAAAAGTTTATTTTGAATGAGGAGACCTGACTTGTGAATCTGATCGTTTTCGATTTGGAATGGAACATCGGCTACCAGCCGAAAACCTTCCTCTATCACGGCACGGAGCTGACACTGCGCGGTGAAATCATTCAGATCGGTGCGGCCCGCATCAATGACCGCGGCGACGTGCTGGATACGTTTGAGGTCAACCTCAAGCCGCACATTTTCCGCAAATTACAGCATCATATCGCCAAGGTCACGGGTCTGTCCCAGGGCGACCTGGACGCGGGCCTGCCGATGAAGGAGGGCCTGCAGAAATTTCTTGACTGGGCGGGCGACGATGCCGAGCTGGCCGAGTGGGGCCTGGACGACGTGCCGGTTTTAAAGCAAAACCTGTTCCTCGTCGGGCTGGATGAAAACTGGCCGAACCGCTGGTACGACCTGCAGCGCATCTTCCTGCAGGCTTATCCCCGCAAGGAGGGAGAGGGCCTGACCCTGGAAAGCGTTGTGGACCGCCTGGGCATCCCCAAGGAAGAACCGTTCCACAACGCACTGGACGACGCGCTCTATACGGCCAGGGTCTGCCGCAAGCTGCCGCTGGCCGAGGGCCTCGCGACCTATCCGACGGAGGAGGAGCTGCTGACCGAGGCGCTGCTCGGTGCCGAGAACACGGGCCGCGACGTGCGGCTGTTCATGAACCGCATGGAACATGACGACTACCGCAGCGTGCCCGAGCTGTATCAGGCCGGCTGCCCTGAGTGCGGCGCGCCGCTGCAAAACGACGAGGTCTGGCTCAAGCGCGGCAACACGGGCTACTTTACCAGAGCAGTCTGCCCCTACTGCGGGCACTGGTATCTGCGCTTTAAGCTGAGCCGCCGCGACGGCCTGCATTGGAGCTTTGCCCGCTGCATCGACCCGGCTACCCCGGAGTACGATGCCAGATGGGACAAGCAGAAGGCAGCTCTGCTTGAGCGCATGAAGCGCAAGCAGGAGCGGAATATAAAAGAGTGATGAACCCCAAGCTCCGGCTCTGCGGGGCACCTCCCTCGTAACCGGGGGAGACTTTTTTAATTTCCGTCCTCCCGCTCTTGACAAATCCGGCGTTCTGTCTTATGATTGATGAAAACGTAACACGATTTTTACAAAATTGCAAACATAGCAACAAGAGGTACAAGATGGATACAGAACGCTGGCAAATCTTATTAAAGGCAATCGACCGCGGCAGCCTGCGTGCGGCGGCGGATGAGATGGGCTTTACGGTCTCCGGCATCAGCCGCAGCGTGGCAACGCTGGAAAAGGAGCTGGGCTTTGCGCTGCTGTACCGCGCCAAAAGCGGCGTGCAGCCCACCGCGGAATGCCGCCAGCTGCTGCCGTCGGTGCGTGAGCTGCTGTTTGCGCAGGAGCGGCTGGAACAGACCGCAGCCAAGGTGCGCGGCGCAGACTGCGGCACCATTGTCATCGGTACGGCGTATAACTGCTACTATGAGTGGGTCACCCAGATGATGGCGGCGTTCCGCACACGGCACCCCGGCGTGGTCATCAAGATCGTCAACGGCACCAGCAGCGAGCTGGCCGAGATGCTGCTGGATCACCGCACGGATTTCTGCCTCATCAGCCACCGTGACTCGCTGCCGGTCTGGCTGCCTATCCGCCAAGACGAGCTGATGGTCCTGCTGCCCAAAAACCACCCGCTGGCGGACCGCGAGTCCTTCCCGGTGGAAAGCCTGAAGACCGAGCCGTTTATCGACAGCTACCCGGGCATGGAGACCGACATCACTCTGATTTTTGACAAGCTGAAGGCCCGCCCCGATGCGCGCTATTCCACGATGGACATCACGGCGACCTATGCCATGGTGTCGGCGGGCTTGGGTATCAGCGTAAACAACGCCATCAACCACCAGGACGGCTATCCCGGCGTCGTGGAGCGCCCGATGAATCCCCACCAGATGATGGAGATCGGTCTCGCCTGCGGCGAGAACCTCGCCCCCGCCGCCCAGGCGTTTCTGGATTTCGTGAAGGAGCGGCTGCCGGAATAAGAATGCCTTCCCCCGCGGGCGGGGGAGGAGGCAGGTCTATGTCATATCCCGCCAACGAATGATGGCCGTACACCTGCCCCTCATCAGTCAGCGGTCAGGGCCGCTGACAGCTTCCCCCAAAGGGGAAGCCGACAATACAAAAACCGCCGTGCAAATCCATGCACGGCGGTATATTTTTGCCTCAATACGTGATAATGATGCCCTGATCCTGCGCGTAGAAGCTGCACAGGCCGGAGCAGGGCACGATCTTCACCGGAGCGCCGGGCCACTTGGCCTCAATGCCGTGATGCAAAAGCTGGGCGGCGTTCTGATTGCCGCACTCGCTGATGAGCACCGGATGGACACCATCGTATTTGTCCTCGTCCATCTGCTCCAGAATCTTTGCCAGCACGCGGGTCTCGCCGCGGGTCTTGAAGTAAAAGTCGATCTTGCCGTCCGGCGTGCGGCGGCCCAGAACGCGCATGTTCAGGCGGCCTGCGATAAAACCAACTACCCTGTTGACACGGCCGTTCTTGGCCAGATTGTCAAAGCTCGCCAGTGCAAACAGGATGTGGGTGCTATCGGCAAACTTTTTCAGCGCAAAGCAGATGTCGTCAAATGCCTGATCCTCGCCGATCAGCTTGTTGGCCAGCTCGGCGGCACCGGCCAGCGCACCGGAGCAGCTCAGCGTGTCCAGCACAAAAATTTTCTTTTCGGGGTGCTCCTCCAGCACCATCTCGCGCGCAGCCATGGCGGCATTGTAGCTGCCGGACAGGTTGCTGCTGATGGTGAGGGCAAACACGTTGTCCGCCTGCAAAAAATATTCGGCCCATTCCTCGGGACTGGGGCAGGCGGTGGTGCTGGCACCGTTGTAGTCGGTCATGGCCTGCAGCATCTGCTGGGTGTTCAGCGTGGCAAGGTCAACATACTCGCGTTCACCAACGCGGATTTTAAACGGTACAAGGGCAAACTGCACGCCCGGTACCGGGTTTTTCAGCTCGCGGATCTCGCAGGAGCTGTCGGATACGATCATCCATGCCATGGGGCAGGACCTCCGTTCTGTGATGATTGGTCACGTCTATTCTTACTCTTATTATAGAGGTACAGGAGAAAAGCGTCAAGCTGATTTTTGCAAACATCCCTTTTTCGTTCTGTAAAATTTGCTGTGGCCACTTGTACCCGGGGCGGTTCCGGCGTATAATAGCTATACATGCTTGATTGCGTAAAGAACAGGAGCTTTTATGGCTGATTTTTATACCTACCGCAATGAGGTCGCAGGCAGGCGCCGCAAGCGCAGACTGTTCCTGATCCTCATCGTTGTTTTGGCGGCGCTCTGCATCGGCGTGGGCTACTTCTGGTTCACGCGGCAGAGTGCCCCGGCTCAGACTTCCCCGGCGGAATCCGCTACGCCGGAGCAGGCCGCATCCGCCGCTGTGCCCACCGAGGCCCCCTCGGCGGCCCCGGCAGACATTGCCGAGCCGCAGCGCATCCTGCCGGGCGTCGATACCGCCGCGTGGGACAAGTCCGAGGCCGTCGCGGCCACGATCGACACCGAGTACCGCAACACCGATCACCGCATGGTGGCCGTCCCGATGCTGGGCACCGTGACGAACGACTATTTCAACACCGTCACCTTCGCGGGCGACAGCATCGCGTCGGGCCTTGGCATCTACGATACGGGCTACCACAATGCCCACTACGCCACCTACGTCAGCGCGGGCGTGCAGACCTTTGTCAACAATGTCAGCGTCAAGAACGCCGTCACCGGTGCGAACGAGACCCCGATGGAAACCATTGCCGCCAGCCAGCCGGATTATCTTTATATCCTTGTCGGCACGAACAACCTCGTCGTGCAGGGCAGTGAGGACAGCTTTATCGCCTACTACGAGCGCCTCATTGATATGCTGCGTGAGCAGCTGAACCCCGGCGTGACGATTTATATCCAGTCCATCCCCGGCGTACAGGAGGATGTGGTCGCCTCCAAGCCCGGTCTGGACAACACCCGCATTGCCACGGTCAACGACCTGCTGGCCAACATGGCGCTGCGCAAGGGCTGCTACTATATCAACATCCGCGAGGCCCTGACCAACCCCGCCGACGGCAGCCAGATCGACGACTACGCCACGAAGGACGGCGTCCACTTCAATGCCGCGGGCTACCATGCTTGGGCCGAATATCTGGCCACCCACACGGTCTGGAACCGCCGCAGCGTCTACAGCGGCGAGAACCCGTACTACATCTACGGGACCTGAAAATAATTTCCGAATTGCACAAATCCCCTGCAAAGTGTAAAAAGCACCTTGCAGGGGACTTTTTTTGTACATTTGTCCGAAAAAACGCCCGATTTATGTCGAACTTGTACAAAACGAATGGGTAACATACGAAAATTTTAGCAGAATATTACACAAAAGACCTTGCATTTCCCGTAAGAAACAGGTAATATAGAGACAGAGATTATATAGAGTCGGTGTACTGTATCCACTACAGCACCGCTCAAAAGGGGAGATTACGTTGAAACAGCGCAAAGAAACGCCTAAAAGCTCCGATCTGCCCATTTATCTGTTCAAGCAGGGCAACAATCAGGAGGCCTATCGCTACTTCGGTGCGCATCTGTGCGAGGAAAACGGCGAGGCCGGCGCGGTGTTCCGTGTCTGGGCACCGCACGCCAAGGCCGTTTCCATTGTGGGTGACTTCAACAGCTGGACGCCCGGCGAGCACCCCATGGAAAAGGTGACGGACGGTATCTGGGAGCGCTTCGTTCCCGGCATCAAACAATTTGATGTCTACAAATACTGCATCACCACCCCGGCGGATGAGCTGGTCTATAAGGCTGACCCGTATGCCTTCCATACCGAGACCCGCCCGTCCAACGGCAGCAAGGTCTATGATATTGAGGGCTACACCTGGGGGGATGCCGCCTGGGTCAGTGACGAGGAAAAGCGGGATGTCATCAACAGCCCGATGTCCATTTACGAGCTGCAGGCCGGCAGCTGGAAGATGAAGGACCCCGAAAACGGCGTGCCCTACAACTATGCCGAGCTGGCCGACGAGCTGATCCCGTACATAAAGGAAATGGGCTACACCCACGTGGAGCTGCTGCCCATCACCGAGTATCCCTTCGACGGCAGCTGGGGCTATCAGGTCACGGGCTATTTTGCCCCGACAAGCCGCTACGGCACGCCGAAGGACTTCATGGCCTTCGTCGACAAGCTGCATCAGGCGGGCATCGGCGTCATTCTGGACTGGGTCCCGGCCCACTTCCCGAAGGATGGCTACGGCCTGTACATGTTCGACGGCGCCCCCTGCTATGAGGACCCCAACCCCCGCCGCGGTGAGCACAAGGAATGGGGCACGATGGTCTTTAACTACGGCATGAAGGAGGTCGAGAGCTTCCTGATCTCCAGCGCCATGTTCTGGGTGGACCGCTATCATGTGGACGGTCTGCGCGTCGATGCTGTCGCCAGTATGCTCTACCTCGACTACAACCGCAAGGACGGCGAGTGGGAGCAGAACGTCAACGGCGGCAAGGAAAATCTCGAGGCCATCGCCTTCCTGCAGAAGCTGAACACGGCTATCCTGGGCCGCTATCCGCATAAAATGATGATCGCCGAGGAATCCACCGCCTGGCCGCTGGTCACAAAGCCCGCGTCCGACGGGGGCTTGGGCTTCAATTTCAAGTGGAACATGGGCTGGATGAACGATATGCTCAGCTACATGAAAACCGACCCGCTCTTCCGCGCCGGCAACCACGGCAAGGTCACGTTCAGCTTCTTCTATGCGTTCAGTGAGAACTTCGTGCTGCCCATCAGCCACGACGAGGTCGTCCACGGCAAGTGCAGCCTGCTGAACAAGATGCCCGGCGATTATGAGGAAAAATTCTCGAACCTGCGCACCTTCTTCGGCTATATGATGGCCCACCCCGGCAAAAAGCTGCTCTTTATGGGCCAGGACTTCGGCCAGTTTATCGAGTGGGACGAGAAGAAGCCGCTCGACTGGATGCTGCTCGGCTACGATAAGCACCGTGAGCTGCAAAGCTACGTCAGGGATCTGAACCACTTCTACCGTGACACGCCCGCCCTGTGGCAGGTCGATTACAGCTGGGAGGGCTTCCAGTGGATCGTGCCCGACGACAGCAAGCAGAGCGTCATCGCGTTCCTGCGCCGCGACGCTGCGGGCAAGATGGTGCTTGTCGTCTGCAACTTCAACCCGGTGCTGCGCAAGGAGTACCAGATGGGCGTGCCGAACCCCGGCAGCTACAAGGAGATCCTCAACTCCGACGATAAGAAGTACGGCGGCTCCGGCGTGACCAATGGCACGGTCAAGGCGAAGAAGGGCCCGATGCACGGCTTCGACCAGCATATTTCGCTGACGCTGCCGCCGCTGTCCACCCTCTACCTGAGCGTGCCCGCTGCCCGCAAGCCGCGCGCCGCCAAGGCGGAGGACAAGGCAGCGAAAAAGCCCGCCAAGCCCGCCGCCAAAAAGACGGCAAAAACCACTGCCAAGACTGCGGCCCCTGCCGCAGACGCCGTGACCGAGGCGGCTCCCAAGCGCCGCGGACGTCCGCCCAAGGCCAAAACGACGGTGTAAGCCGTCTTTGGATATATGTTAAAAACGGCATTCTGCCGAAATTTTAAGGGGAGAAATCTTATGGCTAAAGAAATGATCGCAATGATCCTGGCAGGCGGCCAGGGCTCGCGTCTGTACGCGCTGACCCAGAAGCTCGCCAAGCCGGCAGTTCCGTTTGGCGGAAAGTATCGTATCATCGACTTCCCGCTGTCCAACTGTGTCAATTCTGACATTGACACGGTGGGCATCCTGACCCAGTATCAGCCCCTCGTCCTGAACGAGTACATCGGCAACGGCCAGCCGTGGGACCTTGACCGCCTGCACGGCGGTGTTCACGTTCTGCCGCCGTACCAGCAGGCCTCCGGCTCTGACTGGTACAAGGGCACGGCCAACGCCATCTATCAGAACCTGTCCTTCATTGACCGCTATGACCCCAAGTATGTCATCATCCTGTCCGGCGACCAGATCTGCAAGCAGGATTACTCTGACTTCCTGCGCTTCCATAAGGAGAAGAACGCAGAGTTCTCCGTCGCCGTCATGGAAGTGCCATGGAGCGAGGCATCCCGCTTCGGCCTGATGGTCACCGATGAGGATGACCGCATCAACGCCTTCCAGGAAAAGCCGAAGGAGCCCAAGTCCAACCTGGCTTCCATGGGCATCTACATCTTCAACTGGGACATCCTGAAGAAGTACCTGACCGAGGACGAGGCTGACCCCAACTCCGAGAACGACTTTGGCAAGAACGTCATTCCCAACCTGCTGAAGGATGGCCGCCGTATGTATGCGTACCACTTCAGCGGCTACTGGAAGGACGTTGGCACGATCTCCAGCCTGTGGCAGGCCAACATGGAGGTCCTGGACCCGAAGCATTCCGGCATCAACCTGTTCGATGAGAACTGGAAGATCTACTCCCGCAACACGGGCCGTCCCTGCCAGCAGATCGGCAGCGACGCCACCATCTCCAACTCGATGATCTCCGAGGGCTGCAAGGTCAACGGTACGGTCAACAACTCCATCCTGTTCCCCGGCGCAGTCGTTGAGAAGGGCGCTACGGTGGAAGCAGCCGTCGTTATGGGCGGCACGGTCATCAAGGCCGGTGCGTCCGTCAAGCACTGCATCGTGGCCGAGAACGTCACGATCGAGGAGGGCGCAACCGTCGGCGCTATGCCCGAGGGCGGCCTGAACATTGCCGAGCCCGGCGATGTCGCCACCGTCGGCTCCGGCGTCGTCATCGGCAAGGGCGCAGTGGTTGGCCCCAAGGCAATGGTCTCCAGCGATGTAAAGGATGGTGAGGAACAATGGTAAACAGCAATGTGAATGCTCTCGGCGTCATTTTCGCCAATACGTATGATAACCTCGTTCCCGAACTGGTAGCGGAGCGCTCCATGGGCTCCATCCCGTTCGGCGGACGTTACCGCCTGATCGACTTCACGCTGTCCAGCATGGCCAACGCCGGCATCGACAACGTGTCCGTCATCGTGCGTAAAAACTACCACTCTCTGATGGACCACCTGGGCGCAGGCCGTGAGTGGGACCTGACCCGTAAGCGCGGCGGCCTGAATATCGTCCCGCCCTTTGCCGAGCGCAGCGTCAAGCTGTACTCCGGCCGTGTGGACGCACTGGACAGCATCCTGAACTGGCTCGAGGCGCAGAAGGAGCGCTACGTCATCCTGTCTGACTCCTACATTGCCATGAACTTCGACTTCAATAAGCTGATCGATGCCCATGTCAAGTCCGGCGCTGACGTCACGATGGTTTACAACCGCGCCGCCATCCCCGAGGGTGCCCGCAGTGATAACTACACCATCCGTCTGGATGACAATGACCGCGTTGTTGAGATTCTGTCCAACGACTACCGCATCGGTGAGCAGAACCTCGCCATGAACATCTATGTCATTGAGCGCGAGAGCCTGATCCACCTGATCCACGATGCCTCCGTCCGCGGCCTCGTCTACTTCGAGCGCGACATCCTGGCCCGCAACCTCAAGCTGCTGAACGTCCATGCCTACCAGTTCGACGGCTATGTTGCCCGCGTCTCCGACATGAAGAGCTACTTCGACGAGAATATGCGTCTGCTCCAGGACGGCAGCATGGACGCCCTGTTCGGACCCGCGCCCATCTACACGAAGATTCGTGACGATAACCCGACCCGCTACCTGGAGGGCAGCTCTGTCAAGAACAGCCTGCTGGCTGACGGCTGCGTCATTGAGGGCTCCGTTGAGAACAGCGTGCTGTTCCGCGGCTGCAAGATCAAGAAGGGCGCTGTTGTCAAGAACTGCGTCCTGATGCAGGATACCGTTGTTGAGCCGAACTGCAATGTGGAGTACGTCGTCACCGACAAGAACGTCCACATCACCGAGGACAAGAAGCTGACCGGCACCGACACCTTCCCGGTGTTCGTCGCCAAGGGCCACAGCGTATAAAATACCCCGCCAGCAAAACGCTGACACAGGGGAGACATAACGCTCATAGAGGTCGAACTCCCTCTCCCCGGAGACGACTTTGATGAGAGGGCGGGGGAGAGCCAGACTTTCCCTCGCCCTCATTTTGTGAAACTCGCACGGAGGTGCTTATGAAAATCCTGTACGCAGCCAGCGAGGCTGCACCCTTTGCCAAGTCCGGCGGCCTGGCCGATGTTGCGGGCGCTCTGCCCAAGGCGCTGGTCCGCGACGGCATCGACGCCCGCGTAGTTATGCCGCTGTACGGCGACCTGAAATTCAAGGATACGCTGACCTATGTCACCAACTTCAGCGTGCCCGTGGGCTGGCGCAGCCAGTACTGCGGCCTGTTCAAGGCCGAGCGCGACGGCGTTGTCTTTTACTTCATCGACAACGAGTATTACTTCAAGCGCAGCGGCCTGTACGGCTTCTATGACGACGGCGAGCGTTTCGCGTTCTTCTCCCGCGCCATTCTGGAGATGCTGTTCTACACCGACTTTGAGCCGGACATCATCAACTGCAATGACTGGCAGACCGCACTGACGCCCGTCTACCTGAACCTGTACTACCGCCATCTGGATAAGTTCAGTCGCATCAAGACGGTGTTCACGATCCACAACATTGCCTACCAGGGCAAGTATGGTCTGGATATTCTCGAGGATACCTGCGGCATCGGCGCACGTGACGCCCATGTTGTGGAGTATGACGGCTGTGCCAACTTCATGAAGGGCGCCATCGAGTGTGCAGACAAGGTCACCACCGTCAGCCCGACCTACGCGCAGGAGATCCTCGACCCGTGGTTCAGCCACGGTCTGGACGGCTTGCTGCGCCAGAAGCAGTATAAGCTGTGCGGCATTCTGAACGGTATTGACGTCGATGTCTTTAACCCTGCCACCGACCCTGACATTGCCAAAAACTACGACGCCGAGACCTTCCAGGAGGGCAAGGCTGTCTGCAAAGAGGCCCTGCAGGACGAGTTCGGCCTGCATAAGGATGGCAGCCCGGTCATGGCCATGGTCACCCGGTTGGTTGGCCACAAGGGCGTTGACCTGGTTCAGGCCATCGCCGAGGGTCTGCTGCAGCAGGGCATCGAGCTGGTCATCCTCGGCTCCGGCGAGGCCCAGTATGAGAACTTCTTCAACGAGCTGTGCGCACGCAACCCGGGCCGCGTCGGTGTCTACATCGGCTTCAACGCCAAGCTGGCACAGCAGATCTACGCCGGTGCTGACATCTTCCTGATGCCGTCCCGCTCCGAGCCCTGCGGCCTGGCCCAGATGGTCTCCTGCCGCTACGGCACGATCCCCGTCATCCGCGAGACCGGCGGCCTGAAGGACTCTATCCACGACTCCGGCGACGGCTACGGCAACGGCTTTACCTTTGCCAACTACAACGCCCATGAGCTGTATGAGGCCTGCTGGCGCGCCAAGGAAGGCTATTGGCAGAAGGACGGCTGGCCCGTGCTGGTCAAGCGCGCCATGGAGTGCGACTTCAGCTGGTCCAACTCCGCCAAGAGCTACGAGGGCCTGTACAACGAGGTCGTCAACCTCTGGTAATCTTTTCATAAAATGCGGTCTTTCGTCGAAAAGCGGAGGACCGCATTTTTCGTTGAAAAAAGCAGCATTTTTCTCAAAAAATCGCTTGACATTTCTTCTGCCAGCCGTTATAATAATACACGTCGTCAGGGCCGCGGCCCACGGCGAAAAGAATATGCGGATGTGGCGGAACTGGCAGACGCGCTAGAT
>OGKU01001068.1_pt1 | contig 15607 bp, 14 predicted proteins | sample 1572611 | NCBI WGS metagenome assembly OGKU01 (sample SAMEA2581886, study PRJEB24529) | metagenome | biome: Human gut stool | place: China | collected 2011 | reverse complement strand
AAAAGCCGACCTGCGGCGTGGGCTGCGACTGCGACCGCTATATGGAGATCTGGAACCTGGTGTTCAGCCAGTTCGACGCCGACGGCAAGGGCCACTACGAGCGTCTGGCACGCCCCAACATTGATACCGGTATGGGCCTGGAGCGTCTGGCCTGCGTGATGCAGGACGTGGGCAACCTGTTTGAGGTGGATACCGTGCAGAGCGTGCTGCACCATGTGGAGCGCATTGCAGGCAAGACCTACAAGCAGGACCCCAAGACCGACATTTCCATCCGCGTCATCACCGACCACATCCGCAGCTGCACCTTCATGGTGTCCGACGGCATCCTGCCCTCCAACGAGGGCCGCGGCTATGTGCTGCGCCGCCTGCTGCGCCGTGCAGCCCGTCATGGCCGGATGCTGGGCATCGACCACCCCTTCCTGGTGGACCTGGTGGAGACCGTTATCCAGTCCAGCGAGAGTGCATACCCCGAGTTGCGCGAGCATGACGCCTATATCAAAAAGGTCATCGGCACCGAAGAGGCAAACTTTGCCCGTACCATCGACGCCGGCATGAACATCCTGAACAACATGATCGACGGCCTGGAGAAGGCACATCAGCACCTGCTGAGCGGTCTGGATGTGTTCAAGCTGAACGATACCTTCGGCTTCCCGCTGGACCTGACCAAGGAGATCGCCGCCGAGCAGGGTCTGGAGATCGACGAGGACGGCTTCCACGCTGAGATGAAGAAGCAGAAGGAGCGCGCCCGCGCCGAGCGCCTGAAGAAGAACATTTCCGGCTGGAGCGAGGATCTGTTCGGCGGCCTGACCGCCGAGCCCACCGTGTTCACCGGCTACGATACCCTGAACGACAACAGCGTGGTGGTTGCCCTGAGCGACGAGGAGACCCTGACCGACGCCATTGCTACCGACGAGCAGGCCAAGGAAGGCGTGCTGGTGGTGCTGGACAAGACCCCGTTCTACGCCGAGATGGGCGGCCAGGCTGCTGACCACGGCGTGTTGACCAGTGCCGACTGCAGCCTGCGCGTGCTGGACGTGAAAAAGACCCCCAAGGGCTACTACGTCCACACCTGTGTGCTGGAAAGCGGCATCGTGAAGGTGGGTGACCACCTGACCGCAAAGGTCGATAAGGAATACCGCATGGCCATTGCCCGCAACCACACCGCCACCCATCTGCTGCAGGCTGCCCTGCGCGAGGTGCTGGGCGACCATGTGCACCAGGCTGGTTCCTACCAGGATGCCTCCATCACCCACTTCGACTTTACCCACTTCAGTGCTGTGACCCCCGAGGAGCTGGCCCGTGTGCAGAAGATCGTCAACGACAAGATCTTCGAGTCCATGGACGTCACCGTGAAGGAGATGCCCATCGAAGAGGCCAAGAAGCTGGGTGCGATGGCTCTGTTCGGTGAGAAGTACGGCAAGGTCGTGCGCGTCGTTGATATCGAGGGCTGGTCCACCGAGTTCTGCGGCGGTACCCATGTCAAGAACACTGCCCAGATCGGCGGCTTCAAGATCGTGAGCGAGGCCTCCGTTGCTGCGGGCATCCGCCGCATCGAGGCTGTCACCGGCCGCAACCTGCTGATCCGCGCCAACCTGCAGGAGGCTATGCTGCACAACGTGGCCAATACTCTGAAGGCTAACAATGTCACCGCACTGCCTGTCCGCGCCGAGGCTGTCATGGCTGAGAACAAGGCTATGAGCAAGGAGCTGGAAGAGCTCAAGGCAAAGATCGCCGCCTCCAAGGTGGACAGCCTGTTCAACAACGCTGAGGACGCCGACGGCGTGAAGATCGCCTCTGCATACTTTACCGGTACCACTGGCGACACCCTCCGTGGGATGTGCGACAGCATCCGTGACAAGGCCGTGAACCCTGTGGTGGCTGTGCTGGTAGGCAAGGCCGAGGATAAGATCACCATGGCTGTCACCGTCAACAAGCTGGCACAGGAAAAGGGCCTGAAGGCTGGCGTGCTGGTCAAGGAGCTGGCTGCCATTGCCGGCGGCAAGGGCGGCGGCAAGCCGGACTTTGCAATGGCTGGCCTGAAGGACGAGACCAAGATCGACGAGGCACTGGCTGCTGTGGGTGCCATCGTCAAGAAGGCATTGGGCGAATAAGTAAGGCAAAGATCAGGAAGGAGTGTTTCCCATGGAAGATTGTCTGTTCTGCATGATCGCGGAGGGCAAGATCCCCTCCAAAAAGCTGTACGAGGATGAGCAGGTGGTGGCGTTTTACGACATCAACCCGCAGGCCAAGGTGCATTTCCTCGTCATTCCCAAAAAGCACATCACCTCGGCCGCTGTGCTGACCGAGGAGGACGGTGCTCTGCTGGGCCATATTTTTGCCGTCATCGCAAAGCTGGCCAAGGAGCAGGGGCTGGAAAATGGCTACCGCGTCATTTCCAATGTGGGCGAGGATGCCGGTCAGACCGTCAAGCATCTGCACTTCCATGTTCTGGGCGGCGAAAAGCTGCCCGTCTGATGCCGATTATGAAAGGGAGAATTTGATTATGGCTGACACTTATACCCTGCATGTTGCAGGCCTGACCCGTGAACTGACCATCTGCAAGGTGAACGACCACATGGACATTGCGGCCTTCATCATGCTGGGCGACGCCGAGCTGACCGTGGCTGCTGCCACAGAGCTGCTGAAGAAGTGCCCGGAGTTTGACATCCTGCTCACCGCTGAGGCCAAGGGCATCCCGCTGGCCCACGAGATGAGCCGTCAGAGCGGCAAGCCTTACGTTTGTGCACGCAAGGGCGTCAAGCTGTATATGCCGGACCCCGTTGTGGTGGAAGATCAGTCCATTACCACCGCCGGCAAGCAGAAGCTGGTCATTGACCGCAAGGAGCTGGATAAGATGAGCGGCAAGCGCGTGCTGGTGGTGGACGACGTGATCTCCACCGGTGGCTCCCTGAAGGCACTGGACGATCTGGCAGAACAGACCCGGTGCACCATCGTGGGCCAGGCTGCTGTTCTGGCCGAGGGTGACGCAGCAGAGCGCAAGGATATCATCTTCCTGGAGCCGCTGCCCCTGTTCTTCCACTAAGCCGCCATGCGACGCCCGCTCTGCGTATTCTGCGCCGGAATGCTGGGTGTTGCGTTAATATGCGCTTTTTTGCCGCAAACGGAACTTTTTGTGCCGTTTGCGGCATTTTTTGTAGCCGTCTGCCTGCTGTTGTGCATCCCGGACCGCACCCGCAAAGCATCGCTCTGCCTGCTGCTGGGTGCGGCGGCCGGGCTGGCTGCCGCGAGACATACCAATGCCCGTCTGGAACAAACGCTGGAAAAATACGCCGGGCAGACGGTAGCATTGACGGCAGAAGTGGAATCGGTGTCGGCATCCTATTATCCGGGTATCGTGGATGCGGTGCTGCGGGTGGAACGGGTCAACGGCCGGGCGGCAGAGTTCCGGGTGGAATGCGATACCCTGCCGGTCTGTGAAGCCGGGGAGCGGGTGGAGGGGCGCTTTGCACTGGAAGCGCCGGAGCCTGCCGACCGTACAACCCTCTTTGCCGACGGCGTTGTACTGTGGGCAAGGGAGCCGCAGGCTTTTGCCCGGCTGGGCAAAAGCAGCAGCTTCCGGGCGCGCACCGGCCGCCTTCAAAAGCGGCTCAGTACCAGCCTGCGCGGTGAGATGAACGAGGATGCCGGCGGGGTTCTGGCCGCCATGACGGTGGGCGACCGGAACTATCTTTCTTCCGCCCTGCGCAGCGCCTACCGGGGCGCGGGACTCTCCCATGTGCTGGTGGTCAGCGGGATGCACGTCTCCATTCTGTGCGGGGACGTGTTCGGCCGACGCAGGCGGGAGCGCAGTTATCGCAGCCGCCGGGTCAAGGCGCTTTTCACGGCCTTCCTGGCGCTGCTGCTGGCAGGGGTCACCGGTTTTACGCCTTCTGTCTGCCGGGCGGCTGTGGCGGTATGGGTCAGCGCACTGGGTGTGTGGGTCTATGGCGCATCGGACGCTCTCACCTCACTGGCGGCGGCGGGCATCCTGATGACCGCCCGCAACAGCTATGCCGTGTGTGATATCGGCTTTGAGCTGTCGTTTGCCGCTGTGTTGGGTACACTGGCCGGTGCGGAGCTTTCCCGTCACCTGCATGCACTCTTTGCAGCGCACGCGACCCGGAAGAAAAAGCCCTCTGTATTGCAGCCCATCCTGCGACATGTCCGCAGCAGCCTGACCGAGACGGTGTGCATCGGGGTCTGTGCTTCGGCGGCTGCCTTTCCGGTTCTGGTGCTGCGGGGTCTCAGCGTCAGCATTTATGCAGTGCTGTCCGGCGCAGCAGTGCTTTGGATGGTCAAACCCATGATGCTTCTGAGCCTTGGCACCGCTTTTGCGGGGCTGGTCCCGGCAGCCGGGCCGTTATATACGATGATTGGCAAAGCGGCGGAATTTCTGACCGGCCTGCTGAATCGCTGGGCCGTGTGGATAAGCACAAAACCCGGCGCGGGGCTGTATTTTGACACAAACTATGCAGCCCTTGTCTGTCTGCTGCTGATGGCTTTGTGCGGGCTGGTACATCTCTGGAAGGTACGGCTGCGGGTGGCTGTACCGGGCATTCTGCTGACGGCCGTCCTTGCCATTGGCGTGGGCAACGCCCTGTGCCGGGATGTGGTGCACATCGACCTTGTGGGCAGTGCCAACAGCCCGGCGGTGGTGGTCAGCCAGAATCACACAGCCGTGGTGCTGTTCCGGGGTGGGGCATCCACTCAGCGGGCGGTGGAAAACCAGCTGGCCCGCCGGGGCGTGACCACGGTGGAACTGCTGGCAGACCTGCGTCTGGACCCGGAAAATGCCTGCACGCTGCCTGCCCGGACGATGTGCCGAGTGGCAGTGCAGTCGGTGGGAAGCTCCGTCACCCGACAGACGCAGACCGCAGCAGTGGAGACCCTGCGTACCCGGTTCGGCTGCCTTGTGCGGCTGACCATCGGGGAGCAGCAGTTCGTGACCGTGAGCGGAACGGTGACGCTGGCCGAACCGGTCCGGGCGCAGTGGCTGCTGGCATCTCCGGCAAAGCCGGAGGCCGTGCAGTGGGAACAGCTGCTGAGCCGGAGTGATCATTACCAATGGATGCAGGGCGGGGAAACGGTATATGCTTCCCTCAGCCTGCGCCCTTCCGGCGGCTGGCGGGCAGAGTGATGCTTTGCAATCCGGCCGGAATGTGGTACACTATATGGGTATTATAACAATTCATCCGAAAGGGGGCCGCGGGTTTGGCGACCGAGGCAAAACTCCGACAGCTGGCCGACAAAGGCTGCCCGGTGTACTATTTTTATTCCACAGAGCGGTATCTGGTGCGGCAGGCGGTGAACGCGGCTGTCCGCATCCTCTCGGCAGACAGTGACGAGGACGCAACCGTGCTGGACGGTGCGGCTCCGGAAATCGAAGGACTGATCATGGCGGCGGGCACCATCTCTTTTTTTGGCACCCGCCGCGTGGTGGTGCTGCCGGAGGTGGACCCGGGCGCATACGGCGCAAAGGATCTGGACGAGCTGTGCAGTACGCTGGCCAGCCTGGAAAATGCGGTGGTGGTGCTGGGCAGTGTGTTCCCATTGGAGCGCAGCAAGCTCAAGGCCGGGAAATCGGCCCAGAAACTCATTGCCCAGTGCAAGGCCATCGGCTACGTTGAAGAGCTGGCCAAACCCCGGCCCTTTGAGCTCAAGGCCATGATGATCGACCGGGCAAAGGCACAGGGAACCTCACTGCCGGACGGCGCGGCTGCTGCGTTGCTGGAACGCTGCGGCGAGGATCCATTTTTGCTGGAAAATGAGGTGGACAAGCTCTGTGCGCTGTCCGGCTACCAGACCGTGACCGCTGCCATGGTGGCCGATATGGGCACCGTGAGCCTGGAAGCCGATGTGTTTGAGATGATCCGCATGATCACCGCCAAAAACGCCACCGGTGCCTGCAAGAAATTGCAGACCCTTCTGCGCCTGCAGCAGGAGCCCATTGCCATCACGGCGGCCATGATCGGCAGCTATGTGGACCTGTACCGGGTCAAGCTGGGCGCGGCCCGCAAAAAGAACTACAGTACGGTGTTCAAGGACTTTGGCTACAAGGGCAGCGATTACCGACTCAAGCGCTCGGCCGAAACGGCGTCGCACTATACGCTGGGGCAGATCGAAGCCTGCCTGCAGGTGCTGCTGGAGCTGGACCAGAGCCTGAAGAGCCAGCCGGTGGAAGAGCAGATCTTGCTGGAAACGGCGCTGTGCCGGCTGGCCATGGCAGGGAGTGGACGATGATGCAGAATGAAATGATCCATACCGGCCGGGTGCTGATCGTGGAGGGCAAATACGATGCCGCCCGCCTTGCGCACCTGACCGATGCCATGATCCTGCTGACGGATGGATTTGGCATTTACAAAGACAAAAAGCGCCAGCAGCTGTTCAAAGCGCTGGCGCAGAAAAACGGACTGATCCTGCTGACGGATTCGGATGCGGCGGGCTTCCGCATCCGGAACTACATCACGAATCTGGTGGGCGAAAAGAACGTGGTGCAGGCCTATGTGCCCGCCATTCATGGCAAGGAAAAGCGCAAGGAGCAGCCCGGCAAGGAAGGTTTGCTGGGGGTGGAAGGTGTGGAGGATGCCATCGTTCTGCAGGCTCTGCGGGATGCCCTCGGGGCTGAGGCAGGCGCAGCGCCTGCCCGCCCGGAAGGTCGGCAGATCACCTACACGGACCTGTACGAATGGGGGCTCTCCGGCAAGCCGGGCAGCGCAGAGCGCAAGGCAAAGCTGTTGAACGCACTGGGCTTGCCGCCGCGCCTTTCCAAAAAGGAGCTGGTCGAGGCGCTGAACCGGCTGTATACCTTTGAGCAGCTGGACGAGATCCAGGCAAGCGCGCTGACCGAATAAGGATTCCGAGACCGGCAAAGGAGAAATGTTTCACTCCTGCGCCGGTTTTTTGTCCCAATGCTGGCGCAGCTGGCACAGCGCGTGGGTCTCCAGCCGGGAAACATAACTGCGGCTGATGCCCAGCAGCCCGGCGGTCTCCAGCTGGGTCAGGGGCGGTTGCCCGGCCAGCCCGTACCGCAGCAGTAAGATCTGCCGCTCCCGCGCGGGCAGCGTTTCCAGCAGCTGCCGCACCCGCCGGATATCCTCCTGCCGCTCACAGCTGTCCTCCATGCAAAAGCCGTCCTGTATCACGTCCGCTAAGGTCAGCGCCGAGTCCCCGTCTGCCTCCAAGGTTTCCTGTAAGGAGACGGTCTGCCCGCTCTTGCGCTCCCGCCGGAACTGCATCCGGATCTCGTTTGCTATCCTCACCCGAGCGAACGCCGGACGGAGAATCGGAACCATCTCCACCGCCCTCGGGATCGTTGTCGTCCTCTTCCGGGTCTACCGGGAAGGTGGTCCAGTCGATTTCATCCTCCGGTGAACCGAAGAGCACCACATGCGCCACCTTGCCGTCCCACACCACCTTGCGCACCACCGTGCGGATGGCAGCGCGCTTCTGCGTCACGGTCATGTCGTCGATGTTGTCGTGGAACACGGTCAGCAGCTGCCGCATCAGGTCAAATTCCATCCCTGCCAGAACGCCTTCGTCCGTAAGGCTTTCCAATTCTCGGATGCGGGAACTCAGGGTGGCATCCTGTGTATTCAGTTCCTCGATGCGCTTTTTCAGGTGGACAGCAGCGGTGCTGTCGCTGAAGTCAGCCAGCGAATCGATCAGTGCATTGATCTTCCGCTGCGTCTCGGCCTGCTCTTTGCGCAGGGTGGAAAGCTTGGTCTCAAACTCGGAGCGGTTGCCGGCATGAGCCGACTTTGCCTTTTCCAACTGCTTCATAAAGTCGCTGGAATGGTCGGCCAGATGCTTGACCTGTTCGCAGATGGCGGCATCCAATAGATTGCCGTTGGCGTTGGGGACGCTGCAAAGCTCCCGGCGGCTGTGCTCCTTCAGCTTGCACATATAGGGAAAAACCACTCGCCCTTCTGCCGTTTTGCGCCCGGTGACCTTCGGGTACATCCGGCTGCCGCAGGAGCACCACAGCAGACCGGTGAGCAGAGCTTCGTTGCCGCGGGACTTGTGGTAGGATTTGGATTTGTTCCGTTCCAGCGATTCCTGCACCCGAATCCACCGGTTCGAGGAGATGATGCCAGGGTGTTCGCCCACCGAAACGATCCATTCGCTGATGGGATTGTAGACCGTAGCACGGCCTTTTTCCTGGTCGCTGCGGTTGTAGGCCAGCACGCCGCGCACACCGTCGAAATCGGACTCCGGGGCGAACAGTTCTGCCTCATTGTCCACAAAATACTGATAGGCGTCCTTGTCTGCAATCAGGTAGACAGGATTCTGCAAAATCGACTTGATGGAAAACCGGGTGAACGAACGCCCGGTTTTTGTTTTGATGCCCTGCCGCAGCAGCTCGGTCTCGGTCATGGTCAGGGAATCGTACTGCTCGTAGAGGTCGAAAATTTTGTAGATGATCTCTGCTTCGTCCGGCAGCAGCTTGAGCTTGCAGGCCTTTTTGGTCTTGCCGTCCACCGTGATGCTCTTGACGCTTTCGGAGGCGTAGCCGGTGGGGGTGGTGCCGCCCAGCCAGCGCCCGGTCTTTGCCAGCTCGTGCATGTTGTCCCGGATGCGCTCCGCGATGGTCTCGCGTTCCAGCTGACTGAATACCGATGCGATGTACATCATCGCGCGGCCCATGGGGCTGGACGTGTCAAAACTTTCCCGGATGGACACAAAGTCGATGCCCAGCCGTCCCAGTTCTTCAATCAGGCTGGAAAAGTCGCTGATGTTGCGGCTGATGCGGTCCAGACGGTAGACCACAATGGCCTTGAATTTCCGGTCCTTGGCCGCAGTCATCATCTTTTTGAAATCCGGGCGGTTCAGGTTGCCGCCGGAAAAGCCCTCGTCCTCAAAGACAACGGCATGTTCCGCAGCGGCATCTCCGTAGTGGGTGCGGATATATTCGCGGCAGAGGTCGATCTGATTTCCGATACTTTCGCCCTTGCCGGTATAGCGGGATTTGCGGGAATAGATGGCAATGGTGTCGGCAGTTTTGGCCATGAGATACTCCTTTCCTGTTGTCCGGTGGCCGTAGATGCGGCTATTGTAGCATGGCAGGCCATCTTTGCAAAGAAAAATAACGATAGTCATACATATTTCATCATACTACGAACGGAGGTGTCAAGGATGTGACAAGGCAGAACAAGCGAGGAAGTCAGGATGTTTGACTATTTCTATGGGCAGTCGGGCGAGATGTTCTCGTATTTCCGGGTGCCCAAAATTTTATTCCGGGACATAAAATTCAAGGACCTGTCCACTGATGCCAAAACGCTGTACGGTATCCTGCTGGACCGCATGGGGCTGTCGGTGAAAAACGGATGGCTGCACTCTACAATGCACCCACGACCATGCAGCTTTATTACCAGAACCAAACCAATCATGATTTATCGAACAGGGGGTGATGAAAATGTCGAAAAAAGCAACCACGATTGCCATCGTCAATCAGAAAGGCGGAACCGGCAAAACCACGACCTGCGAAAATCTGGGCGTGGGGCTTGCACGGGAAGGCAAAAAGGTGCTGCTGGTGGATGCCGACCCGCAGGGGTCGCTTACCATAGTCGCTTCGCTCCTATGGCCAGTTGTGCGCACTGCATGCGGATTCATAGTTGTCCGCTGCGCAGACATTGCCATCAGCATGGGCTGGCAGCAGCCCGATGAACTGCCTGTTACGCTTTCTGCCCTGATGGCAAAAGCCATGAACGACCAGTGCATCCCGCTCGGTGAAGGCATCCTGCACCATGTGGAAGGCGTTGACCTGATTCCGGCCAACATCGAACTGGCAGGGCTGGAAGTGGCCCTTGTCAACAGTATGAGCCGGGAAAAGATGCTCAAACAGGTGTTGGACAGCGCCCGGCGGGAATACGATTATATCCTGCTGGATTGTACGCCGTCTCTGGGAATGCTGACCGTAGTCGCTCCGCTTCTATGGCTAGCGGTACGCACTATGTGCGAATTTATAATTATCTCCTGCGGAGATACCGCCATCAATGCACTGGCCGCAGCGGATACCACTCTGATTCCGGTGCAGGCGCAGTACCTTTCGGCAAAGGGACTGGAGCAGCTGCTGCAGACCATTCAGAAAGTGCGCCGGCAAATCAACCCGAAGCTAAAAATCGAGGGTATCCTGATGACCATGACGGACAGCCGCACCAATTACGGCAGGGAAATCGATGCACTGATTCGGCAGGTGTACGGCAGCAAAATCCGGGTGTTTGAGCAGCCCATTTCGCACTCTGTCCGTGCAGCGGAAATCAGCGCGGGGGGCAGGAGCATCTTTGCCCATGACCCCAAAGGCAAGGTGGCAGCGGCCTATCAATCTTTGACGAGAGAGGTGCTGGCCGATGCCGAAAAGCAACGCAAACTTGGCGCTGAAAGGTCTCGATGAGATGTTTTCCACCGAAGAATCCCGGCAGGAGCAAAAACGGGAGCAAGTGCAGCAGATTCCCATCGAGGAGCTGTTCCCTTTCAAGGAGCATCCATTCAAGGTGCTGGACGATGAGGCTATGCAGCGTACGGTGGAAAGCGTGGCACAGTACGGCGTACTGGCTCCGCTGATTGCAAGGCCCCGACCGGAAGGCGGATATGAGATCATCTCCGGCCACCGCCGTCAGCACGCCGCCGAGATTGCCGGGCTGGACACGCTGCCCGTTATCGTCCGGGAAATGACGGACGATGCCGCAGTGATATTGATGGTGGATTCCAACCTTCAGCGCGAAAATATCCTGCCCAGTGAGCGGGCTTTTGCGTACAAAATGAAGCTGGAAGCACTAAAAAATCAAGGTGCTAGGTCAGATTTAACTTCCACCCAAATTGGGCGGAAGTTGGAGGCAGCAGATATCTGATCAACGAGCAGACGTATCTGCATCTGCGGGAAAATCTCCAAGGTGTCGGGTACGAGGTTTTCGACAAAAGTAGCCCGCTCCCGGTGGAGGAAGGGCAGATTCCACGGGAAGCTCTGGGCAACAGTCAGCGGCGCATCGAGACCGCCCGTGCGTACTATCTGGCTGAGCATCAGGATGAACCTGTGGGGAAGATCCAGAATGTTGCCGTTACCACCTTGGAGAAGTTTCGCTCCGGGGTTCGCAGGCGAAGGAATCTGGCTCCACGTTCTTTGCCGGAAAATGATGTGCGTTTCATCGACCCGCAGTACAATGAGCTGTTCCGGGTGCCGGACGGCGGTGTTGTGCAGATGACCTACCCGGATGGGCACCAGCGTTCCGAGAAGGTCGAATATCTCGATGACTACCACATGAAGATCGGGTCCACGGTGCAGCACATCTGTGAATTTGCAGAGCGCATGGCGCGCAGCCGTGGCATTGTAGAGCCGGAGCCGCTGACGCAGCAGGACTGCCGGGCGTGGAATCTGGAATACGACTATTATCTCACTGTGCAGGCGGCAGATAATGGCTCGTGGGAGTATGCGCTCTATCAGGGCGACTGCTGCCTGTTGGAGCGTGGGAAAATTGATGCGCCCGAACTGAGGATTGAGGAGGTGCGGGACGAGATTCTGTACAGCCACAATCTGCGGAACAAAGACTGCATCCCGCTCACTCAGGAGGAGTTTACCCAGAAACTTGCAGACCGAAATGAGATACAGTCATACCGTATGAAGCAATTCCAGCAAAGCGGGCACGACTGTTATCTGGTCATGCAGTTGCAACAGGATGCGAACCCTGCGCTGCGCTTTGCTGCCATGCGCTATCTGAACAAGCAGAACGTTGCTCCGTCCATTGAGAATTATGAGATCCTGTACCGGGGCAACCTCCCGGAAGGAAAGCGCAGCGTTCCGCAGGCAGAGCTGTTGGAACAACTGTACCAGAAATTCAACTGCGCCCGCCCTCTGGACTACCATGGGCACAGCCTGTCGGTCAGCGATGTAATCATGCTGAATCAGGATGGGAAGATTTCAGCGCATTATGTGGACAGCATCGGCTTCAAGGAGTTGCCGGGTTTTCTGGATAAAAAGCCGGAGCGCACCTCGGTTTTGCAAACTCTTAAAGAAAAGTGCGATGCCCCGGAGTGCAACCCCACCGTCTGCCGGAAAGCGAGGGATGCCCATGAACTTTGACCACGAAGAACTGATGCTGATGATGCTCTACAATACCGGCACCCGGCAGGGGCTAGTGCGGGAGCTGCGGCTGATGCAGTGCTACCTGATGCCGGATGAAACTGCTTTGCGGGAACTGTCAGAGCAGGTCATTGAAAAGCTGAAACGGCTGACGGATGCCGAGTTTGCAGGACTGGAATTTTCAATGAACTGATTTTTGCCGCCTGCGGGCGGCGTACATAAGAGCTTTCGCATCCTGCAAAGGTGTGCTATACTGAAGCTGACAGCTTTCAGGTCGCAGATAAAAGATGAGAGGTGCTTTTTATGGCAGGTTTGAAGGGAAAGGCCGGTATCGTCACCGGCGGCAGCAGCGGAATCGGTTTCCAGATCGCAAATGTGCTGGCTCAGGCCGGCGCGACAGTTTATGTCATCAGCCGCACCGGCAAGCCCAAAGAGGGTGTAGGCGAAAGTGCACCGGGCGTTGTCCATCTGCAGGGGGACATCGGCAATGCAGAAGCTATGAAAACACTGGTGGTGGAGCTGGCCGCAAAGCATAACGACTGTCTGGATTTTCTGGTAAACAACGCAGGCGTCAGCTATAAATGCCGGGCCGAGGACTTTCCCATGGAGCAGTTTGACAATATCATGAATGTGAATGTCAAATATCTGTTCCAGATGAGTGTGATTTGCTACCCCTATCTGAAGAAAAGTGCGGACAAGGGTCGCATCATCAACATCACCAGCATGAGCGCCCATCTGGGCTTCAGCGAGGTGGTGCCGTACTGCGCCAGCAAGGGCGCTGTGCTGGCGATGACCCGCGCTCTGGCCGTGGAGTGGGCGCAGGACAACATCACCGTCAACAGCATTGCGCCGGGGTGGTTCCGCAGCAAAATGAACGAGCAGGTAGTGGACGCAGCCCGGGAGCAGAAAATTCTGAACCGGATGCCGCTGCACGCCTACGGTGACACCCGCGACTTGGGTAAGATGGCCGAGTTCCTGGTGGGCGATGGTGCCGCTTACATCACCGGACAGGATTTTGCCGTGGATGGCGGCGCACTGGCTTTCGGTTATTGAGAGGAGCTTCTCCGCAATTTTCCTGTGGCTCTGCTCGTATCAAAAATAAGGGACCGATTTTTAATTGTCAGAACGGAGGAACCATTATGGCAATCTTTGAAAAGACCATCCGAAACAAGAATTTTGACAAGTTGCTTCGGAAGCTGGAACAAGAAATCCCGGACAGCAGTTGGTCGGCAGATTTAGAGGCAGGCAGTGATTTCAAAGAGGGCGATGCCCGGTGCAGTGTCCGTGTGTTTGAACGGTACAGCATGATGGGCGGCAACCGCCTGAGTCTGACACTGACCATGTTCCAGAATGGAGATAGTCCGATTCGGCTGTCTGCAATTACAGCGGGCGGCAGTCAAGCGGTGTTCTTCAAGGTGAACACCCTCGGAGAAGAATCTTTTCTGGACGATGTAAAGGACCTGCTGGAAGAAATTTTGGAGGAATAAGATGTTTTACGCTGGAATTGATATGCTGTTCAGCATTCTGTTTCCCATCCTGTTCCTTGTGGTTTTGGGCATGATCCTATACACCATCATCGGAAATATCAGCACATGGAATAAAAACAACCATTCGCCGCGGCTGACCGTTCCGGCAACGGTGGTGGCAAAGCGCACGGAAGTTTCTCGCCACCATACGGACAATACGATGATGCATACGTTCACGACCTATTATGTAACCTTTCAGGTAGAGAGCGGCGACCGCATGGAACTCGAAGTAGATGGTTCGGACTACGGAATGCTTGTGGAGGGCGACATTGGAAAGCTGATGTTCCAGGGCACCCGCTATCTCGGCTTTGAGCGTCGATAAGGCCAGACGGACTGCATTGTCAGAGTCCGCAGATGCAAGTCAAAACCACCGGCTGAGCCGGTGGCTTGAGTAAGCCCTAGAAGGGCATAACACTAGCAAAGCCCCTTAAGGGGCCACGAATGGGTCTGCCAACTGCATTCCTGTCTCGTGGCAGGCCCCTCAAGGGGCCCTTTTATTTACGCCTTAGTTTCCTTGCTACCCGTAAACGGGTCCACGAACTCCTTCAGGCTCAACTGATCGGCAATCTGGTCCTGCTGCAGTTGATTTTTAATATACTCTTCGATTTTCTTTTTATTCTTCCCTACCGTATCCACGAAGTATCCCCTGGCCCAGAAATGCCGATTTCCATACTTGTACTTCAGATTTGCATGTCTGTCAAAAATCATGAGACTACTCTTTCCTTTGAGATATCCCATGACGTAGGAAATGCTGTACTTCGGTGAAAAACTTATCAGCATATGGATATGGTCAGGGCAGGCCTCCGCTTCAATGATTTCAATACCTTTTTGTTCGCACAACTGGCGCAGTATCTGACCTATATCCTTTTTAATCTGACCGTAAATTACCATTCTCCGATATTTCGGTGCAAACACTACATGGTATTGACATCTCCACGTGGTATGGCTTAAACTATCTATGTCTTTGTTATCTTTCATTTCAAAGATAAACCTCCCTGTTCCTAGAATGTGGTTGGCAAACCCACACTCTATTCTACGGGGAGGTTTCTCTTTGTCTAGGGCTAAAGCCGTTTTTATTCCACCAGCGGAGCTGGTGGTTGTCGCTCGCTCAAGCTACCCAAAAGAAAAGCACCGTACTTCCAACGAAGTACAGTGCTTTTCTTTGGTGGAGAATAGCGGGATCGAACCGCTGACCTCTTGCATGCCATGCAGGCGCTCTCCCGAACGGTATCGAAACACACCCCAGAAAATCGTGTGTGAATGGGTATCATTTGGCGTTAATACGATATGGGCGGCAAGCAGCGCATTATGACACTGTATTCAGAAAGCGATTTGGACCTTCCGTTCGGAAAAAACGGAAAATTTTCATTCCAACTTGGGTATACTCCTGTTGTGTCCGACATGAAGAAAATCGTTCGGAAAGCTGCCGCATCGTCTTTCCCCACATGGACGTCAGCCGTATGAGATATGGATACCGCAACATTATATAGGGTCAAATACGACAGAAGTCATTGATTTTCTTTGTTTCTCTGTGATACCATTCGTTATGAGTCCAATTGCATTGCTCTCTTCGCCTATGGTGGAGACTACAGCTTTCCGAAAAACACAGCGAGGTGACCATTTTTGAAACGTCGAACTTTTCTTGTCTGCACCGCTGCACTTTTTTGCGGTGCATTTCTGGCAGGGGGCTGCACTCAAAAAACTTCTCAACCTGTCCTTCAGCAAATCGAATACTCCAATTTGGCAGATTCGGATACACAGGCTCTTCTTTCCAATCTTTTGCAGAATGCCGGCGTATCCGACCTGCGGACACGGACCTTCTTTGATCATGTGCAGAAGTTCAACAATGCCGTGGACCCGGCATGGCTCACCACAGGTTTTGAAAACGCCAAGCCTTTGGATCTGAAATACGATCCTTACTCCATGCAGGACGCATGGACAGAAAAATACGATACCTTCCCCGGCTGGAACTGTCGGATCACCGCTTGTGGGCTGTTCGGTGATTTTA
>OGKU01001067.1_pt1 | contig 15630 bp, 11 predicted proteins | sample 1572611 | NCBI WGS metagenome assembly OGKU01 (sample SAMEA2581886, study PRJEB24529) | metagenome | biome: Human gut stool | place: China | collected 2011 | reverse complement strand
AATTACGATGACGCCCTGCAGGACTTCCGCGAGGCGATCGACCTGCGCCCGGATCTGCCGGGCCCCTATTACAGCCGCGGCGTGACGCGCCTGCTGAACCAGCAGTTCAAGGAGGCCATCGACGATTTCGACAAGTTCATCCGCCAGGAGAACAAGGTGGCCGACGCCTTCATCTGCCGGGGATTGAGCTACCTCCACCTGAAAGACACCACGCGCGCCTACGAGAATTTCAACACCGCGATACGCACCAACCGCGAGAATCCCAACGGCTACAACCGCCGCGGCGGACTGCACCTCCAGCAGGAACAGTACAAGGAGGCCGAGGCGGATTTCAACAAGGCCATCGAGTGCGATTCGGCCTACCTGCTCTCCTACTTCAACCGCGCGCTGGTCTACAACGCCACCAACCGCCCGATGCAGGCGCTGGCCGATTTCGACAAGGTGATCCAGCTCGATTCGACCAACTCGCTGACCTATTTCAACCGCGCGATGCTGCGCACGCAGATCGGCGACTACAACCGCGCGCTGGAGGATTACGACAAAGTGGCGCTCTACTCGCCCAACAACGTGCTGGTCTACTACAACCGCGCAGGCGTCTACGCCCAGCTGGGCGAGATCGAGCGCGCCGTGGAGGACTACACCTCGGCCATCAAGCTATACCCCGACTTCGCCAACGCCTACATTTACCGCGGCCGGCTGCGCGAACTGCTCCGCGACCCGCAGGGCGCCAAAGAGGACCGCTCGATCGCCCAGCGGAAAATCGCCGAATACCGTTCGCGCCTGAACGACAGCACCTATTCGATCTACGCCGACACCACGCAGCGCTTCGACCGCCTGCTGTCGTTCGACAGCAAGTTCGCCGGAGGCAGCTTCGACCGCATCACGGGCCACAACGGCGGACACGAGGAGATGCGCCTGCTGCCGCTGTTCAAGTTCACGCTCATGCGCCCCGACTCGGTTCCCGCAGCCAAACCCTATCACCTGCAACGCGTCGACGATTTCAAGAAGCGCATCGGCAACGAATACCTCACCCTCTCGTGCCGCGAGAGCAACATCGCGCCCGACACGCTGGTGATGCTCGACAAGCAGTATGTGCAGGAGCTTAACGCAAGCAACCCCGCATGGACCGTGCTCTTCGAACGCGCCGTCACGCAGTCGCTCATCAAGCAGTACACCAATTCGGTGAGCACCTATTCGTCGGCCATCGAGTTGAACCCGTCGAACCCGTTCCTCTACCTGAACCGCTCGACGACGCGCGCCGAGATGATCGACTTCATCTCGTCGATCGACAACTCCTACCAGCGGATCACGATCGACTCGGACCCCGCCAACCGACTGAACAACAATTCGAAACGCACGTACAGCTACGACGAGGCGGTGGCCGACCTGAACAAGGCCGTGAAGCTCTTCCCCGACTTCGCCTACGCCTACTACAACCGCGCCAACCTGCTGGCCCTCTCGGGCAGCCTGCCCGAGGCGTTCGAGGACTACACCAAAGCCATCTCACTCAACCCCGCATTCGCCGAGGCCTACTACAACCGCGGCATCATCCAGCTGTTTATGAAAGACACCCGCAAGGGCTGCCTCGACCTCTCGAAAGCCGGCGAACTGGGAATCACCGAAGCCTACGAGGTGCTGAAACGCTACGCATCACTGGATAACTAACTCAACACAAAAAAATATGGCAGAAACTATCCAACGTAAACTCAACGACTCGTCCGCAGCCCGATGGACGGCGTTGTTGCTCATCGCGTCCACGATGTTTTTCGGTTACATGTTCGTCGACCTGATGTCGCCGCTGCAAAGCATGATCGAGGCACAGCGCGGATGGACCCCCGACGTATTCGGCATGTACGGCAGTTCGGAGTTCATACTCAACGTCTTCGGATTTCTGATCCTCGCAGGCATCATCCTCGACAAGATGGGCGTGCGGTTCACCGGCCAACTGTCGGCTTCGCTGATGTTCATCGGCGCCTGTCTGAAATACTACGCCGTGAGCGACTCGTTCGCGGGTTCGGGCATCGAAACGTGGCTCGGCTCGTGGTGGACCTCGTTCCCCGCCTCGGCCAAACTGGCGTCGCTGGGCTTTATGATCTTCGGCTGCGGCATGGAGATGGCCGGCATCACCGTATCAAAAGCCATAGCCAAGTGGTTCGAAGGCAAGGAGATGGCTCTGGCCATGGGACTTGAGATGGCCATTGCCCGCGTCGGCGTTTTCGCCATCTTCTCCATTTCGCCGTGGCTCGCCGACATGGCTCCCGCAACGGTCGTACGACCGGTGGCATTCTGCACCGTGCTGCTGCTGATCGGCCTGCTGACGTTCGTGATCTTCTCCTTCATGGACCGCAAACTGGACAAACAACTGGGTCTCGACAGCCGGGGCGGAGGCGGCAGCGAGGAGGAGTTCAAGGTCAGCGACCTGAAGTACATCTTGAGCAGCAAGGTGTTCTGGATCATCGCGTTCCTCTGCGTGCTCTACTATTCGGCCATCTTCCCCTTCCAGCGCTTCGCCACCAACATGCTGGAGAGCAACCTCGGCGTATCGGCCCAGACCGCAGCCGACATTTTCCGCTGGTTCCCGATGGGCGCGGCGGCCATCACCCCCTTCCTGGGCCGATACCTCGACCACAAGGGCAAGGGCGCCACGATGCTCATTTTAGGCGCCATTCTGATGATCGTCTGCCACCTGACCTTCGCCTTCGTGCTCCCGGAGTTCCCGAGCAAGCCCGTCGCCTACGGCTCGATCGTCCTGCTCGGCATCTCGTTCTCGCTGGTTCCGGCCGCACTCTGGCCCTCGGTTCCGAAGATCGTGGAGACGCGCTATCTGGGTTCCGCCTATTCGCTGATATTCTGGATTCAGAACATCGGACTGTGCCTTTTCCCGATGCTCTTCGGCTTCGCACTCAAATATTTCAACGCCGGACGGACCGAGGGAATGCCCTACGACTACACCCGTCCGATGCTGATTTTCGTCGCATGCGGCGTGCTGGCGATGCTGCTGGGACTGTGGCTCAAAGCGGAAGACCGGAAAAAGAAATACGGGCTGGAACTGCCCAATATCAAGAAGTAGCCCAAGCTACACCCGAATAAATGAAGAAGGAGACCCTGCCGCGCATCGCACGGCAGGGTCCGTTTTTTCAGGATTTCAAACGCCCGCGCAGGGCGAAGCGCACCATCAGGAAATTGACCGGAAAGGCGACCAGAAAAACGCACAGCGGCGCATAGAGTTTCGGAACGCCCGCCCACAGCCAGATTTCGAGCAGTACGAGTTCGTTCACAAGGTTGATGAGGTGGGCCGTCAGGAACCGCACGGCACGGCGGGCAGAGGGCCGTACCCGAAAGGTGAAATAGCTCGACAGCAGAAAGTTGCAGACGATGCTGACGCAGAAGGCGCAAAAATAGGCAAGGGCCGGCCAGAGGTCGTCGAAACACCGCACCAGCACGACGTAAACGGCGTAATTGACCGCCGTGGCGACGCCTCCCACCACGGCGAAGCGCACGAACGGACTCTCATAGAGCCTCCGGAGCATCATCGCTACCCTACTCATCGCATCCGAGGTATTCGCGGGTGGTCAAAAACCGACAGCCGCGGGCTTTCAGCCACTCCAGCAGCCGGATGAATTTCCGTTGCAGGTCCGTCCCCGAACAATGCGTAAGATAGCCCGGAACACCGAAAGCCGGCTCGCGCAGCCGTGCGGAAAACTCCCACGGATGGAAATAGAGGTTCAGGTGCCCGTCGCGGCGCAGGGCGCTGCGGCACAGCAGTTTGTAGAGCGGCAGCGGCATGACGTGGAGCGAAATCCAAAACAGCGGCACGCGGAAAGGCGCGGAGACCGAAACCGGATAGATCGTGAGCCCCTCCTCCCGCGACACGGAGCACGGGGCCCGGAGGTTGTTGTAGCGCGTCGGAATCCACGTCGGATTGATCGACGAATTGTACCTGTACCCCGCCGCCGCGAGCGCCGCGGACGAAGCGGCGGCCAGCCGCGGGGCACGGTAGCCGACAATGCGCTGTCCGGTCAGCTCTTCGAGCGTCCGCCGGCTGCCGGCAGGGTCCGACCCGGCGGTCAGCCCGTGGTAATAGTCATGCGAAGCCACCTCGTGGCCTCCGGCGACGATGCGGCGGACAAGGTCCGTGCGGTGGAGGGCAAAATTGGCCGTCGTGTAAAACGTGGCCCGCAGCTCCAGCCGCGCGAGCAGGTCCAGCAGGAACTCCAGCCCCTCGGAGCTGACCGCAAGCTGGGTGCCGAAATCGATTCCGCGGCCCCTTTCGAGCGGAAAATCGAACTCCTCGACGTCGAAACCGAGTGTCACAGTCATAGGCGGATGGCGATACGGAAAAAGTTTCTCAATTCACGGAACAACACCCGCGGAGACATCGCCGACATGACGATGCCGTCGCGGAGCATGGTCTCGACCTCCTCGATGCGCAGGCGTTTGTCGCGTGCGGCGAGGACGACGAATTCGGTGTCGAACAGGAAATCGGAGATGCGTGTGCGCAGCATCACCGCCCGAGCGCGGGGCGAGAGGCCCTTCAGACCGCCCTGCGTGTCGGTATGGCGGATGTTGAGGAAGATGCGGTTAAGCAGTTTCGACCCGTAGGACATCATCTTGCGCATGGGCGAAAGCCGCGAATGGTAACTCCGGTTGCGCACGGCGATCACCACGTCGGTCCCTGCGAACACCCGGTCGATCACCTCGCACATCGACTCCGCCGTATAGGGCATGTCGATGTCCGTATAGATGGTATACGGGGCCCGGGAACGGGCGATGCCGGCCCGGATGGCAGCGCCCTTGCCGCCGTGCGGAATATCGACGATCTCGACATCCGGAACGGCCTGCCGCAGCGCCCCGTGCTGTTCCTCGCCGAAACCATGCGGCGAACCGTCGTTGACGACGATCAGGTGCAGGCGCTTGTCCGGATACCGGGCGCAAAGCTCCGCATAGGAGCGGGCCAGCGCAGGGACGAACCCCGGAGCCGGATTGTAACACGGGCATACGATGTCGAGCCCGTCGCCCGGCCGCGCGGGACGGGATTCTGCCGCCTCGTTTGCCGCCTCGTCTGCCGCAGGCAGGGTTTTGTAGTCCAGAAGGACGTCCGTGACGGCGAAATCCTCGCGCCACAGCCTCCGGATGCAGTGGAGCCAGATGGCGAAGAACGGCAGCGAACGCAGCGCGTAGGCTACGAATACGCCACGGTAGAACTTAGTCGGGAGTAAGTTATAGGAGAAACTGGCGAACAGGGCCAGTAGGAGCAGCGTCCATTCGAGCCGGCCGCGTGCGGGGGGGGGAAAATTCACCCACCAGATACCCATGCCGAGCGCGGCTATCACATAGCCGCTGTGTTCGCTGCCGCTGCTGAACAGCACGATGAACAACAGGAGTGAAGCCAGCATCGTCAGGCGGTAGCTGAAGTGTTTGTACTGCCCGGTGCGCAGGTAGGAGAGCAGAAACAGCACCATGGCGGGGACGATGATCAGCAGGTCGGAATAGGCCGGCGAACCGCTGATCTTGCGCACACAGCCCACCAGCGAGATGTTCGTATAGGCACAGAACATGTTCTCACCGTTCTTCTGCACAATGTCGGCGGCCCATGCCGCATACTGCGACCAGAGGTATTCGGGACTGACGAAGAGCAGGGGCAGCAGCAGGGCCATGGCGCTCCACAAAGCCATATACCCGATGAAACGTCCTTTGCGCCGCACGAAGAAGAAAAAGGCCAGCCCGACGATGCCGTAAATCTTGACGAACGTACCGATGACGATGAACAGTGCGGCCCATCCTTCGCGGCGTTTCTCGATCATGGCCAGCGCCCCGACGACCAGCGCCGCGACGGCGATGTTGAACTGCTGTTTGAAGCAGGCTCCGTAAAAGTCGTTGAGCGTCAGCCACAGCACCAGGCTCGTCAGCACCACGGGCATCGGCAGCTGCCGGACGGTCCAGTAGAGCAGCAGCGAAAGGCTCATGCACCACAGCGACATGCCCAGCCACGGCGGCAGCACCGCGAAAGGTGCGATGATAAAGGCGAAAATCGGACCGTAATGGTTGATATCCCCGTATTCGAGCGGATAGGGCTCGTAAAGGGGAAGCGAGGAGAACAGATGGTCGAACACCCCGCGGAAGACCAGGAAATTGTTGTAGTTCTGAGGCCCGGCCAGCGACTGCGTGATGCAGATCCAAACCGTGCAGAGCATCCAGACGGCAAATACCACATACGGGTTAAGCAACCTGGATTTCAGATTGATGAATTGTGACGCCACAATATGCAAGAGTATGAGTTAGGTCCCGCAAAGATAGGTCTTTTCGCCTGAATAACAAACGAAATGCCGAAAAAACAGTTCTCCCGGAAGCTGCGGCGCCCCCTATTTTCCGGAAGCCACCAGCCCGTACAGCTCCGTGATGCGGCTGCACATCTCCTCCCACGAAAAGCGGCGGCGTTCCTCGACGCAGTTTTCCCGGAAGCGTTGAAGCGTGTCCCCTTCGTACATCCGTTCGATGGCGCCGGCAACCCCTTCGGGCGTGGGTTCGCAGACATACCCCACCCGGCCGTCGGGCACGATCTCGGCCAGTCCCCCGACTTTCGTGACGACCATCGGCACGCAGAACTGGTAGGCTATCTGCGTCACGCCGCTCTGCGTGGCGGTCTTGTAGGGCTGGACGACGAAGTCCGCCGCCGAAAAATAATATTTCACGTCGTCGTCGGGGATGAAGCGGTCGTGGAGCAGCACCTCGTCCTGCAATCCGTTGTCGGCGATCCGGTTCAGATACGGCTCCCGGGCGGTGTAGAACTCCCCCGCCACGATCAGCCGGCGGCCCTCGGTGCGGCCCGCACGCCGGAGCTGCGCCCAGGCGTCGAGTAGCAGGTCAAGCCCCTTGTAATCGCGGATCAGCCCGAAGAAAAGCACGTAGCGGTTCGCAGGGTCCAGCCCCAGACGCACGCACGCCTCGGAGCGTTCGACCCGCTCGCCGAAGTTCTCGAACAGCGGGTGCGGCGAAAACAAGGCCGGAGCGTCGCTGTACGCGCGAAGCTCGCTGTGCACCTGCTCGGACATGTAGACGAAGCCGTCCACCGAATGCAGGTAGTAGCGGTTGAAGGGTTTGTCGGTCAGGTGGTGTTCGTGCGGCTCGACGTTGTCAATCTGGCACAGCACCTTCGTATGGCCGTTGCCGCGGGCGATGCGGGCAATGGTCCCGAAACAGGGGGCCATGAAGGGCGTCCAGTACTTCATCAGCACGAAATCGGGACGCTCGCGGCGTATCCGGCGGCCGACGCGCACCCAGTTCAGCGGATTCATCGTATTGACGCAGCGGCAGATGCGGAGGTCCGCAGGCGGAGGCGTCGCAACCGTCTGGCTCTCGCCGGGAAACAGCAGCGAGGGATATTGCAGCGTGAAGGTCTTGATGTCGACCTCGTCGCCCCGCCGCTGGAACGTGCGGGCCATGATCTCCATGATCGAGGCCAGCCCCCCGCGGTAGGGATGGGCAGGTCCTAAAATCGTTATTTTCATCGTATCAGAGCATTCCGGCGATTTCATGCCGTTCATCCGATCCGGCAACCCGACGCCTGCGGCCTCCGGCCGCATCGGCAGATCCGCCCCGCCCCGAATCCCTCCCCCGGGAGGAACTCATGCGCCGGCCGGGGTTTGCACAGGTTCCCGCGAATGATTCAGGTACAAAGATAACCGAAAAAACGGGACCCCGGCAAAAGGATTCCGTTTTTTGCGTCAGAAGTGCTTTCCGCCGCGCGAACCGCTATTCGCCGCCGCCGGAATGGTTGAAACTCTTCGACGTATGCTTGCTGCCGGCGGCCGATTGCAGCGCGAGGTACTCCTCGCCGTAGTCGATCAGGTTCTGCAACTCGGTGCGGAAGGTGTCGAGATGCTGCTCCTCCTCGACGATGATGTCCTGAAACATCTTGTGCGTTACGGCGTCCTTGTTCTCCGAGGCGATGCGCGAGGCTTCGTTGTAGCTGTCGATCGTACTCTGCTCCAGCTGCATGGCCATGCGCAGCATCTCCTTCACGTCGGTGACCTGCCGGGTGCGGAACGAGGCGTTCATGTCCACGTCGCCCTGCAGGAACAGGATGCGGTCGGAGAACTCCTCGATGTGGCGCATCTCGGCGATCGAAATCTCGCGCATGATCTTCGAGAGATACTGGTAGCGGTCGTCCTCGAAATGAGTGTGGAAATACATGTACTGCAACGAAGTGGCGATCTCCTTGCCCACGGCATCGTTCAGCAGGTCGATGCTTACCTGATACTTGTTTTTCGCTTGTGTTTTGGTTGCGCTCTCCATAATGAAAAAAGGTTTTGCAGCCGTAAACTGCAAAACCCGTTCCACAAGCGCCCTGCGAAGCGTTCCCCGCAGGCCTATTTCCATTCGATAGAGGCACGCACGGCAGCCGCAGCGCCGTCGGCCGAAATTTCGAACAGCGCCGAACGCCCGCGCAACTCGCACCCCACCGTCAGCGTCTGCCCGAAACGGCACTCTTTCAGGAAATGAATGTCCAGCCGCACCGGAGCCTCCTGCGTCAGCATGTCGACGGGCAGCATGTCGAGCATCATTTCGATATAGCGCATCGTGTTGACGTGGCGGTTGAAGTCGATGTCGCTGTAAACCACGCGGTGTTCGGCCGTCGCGGTAGGGCTTACCGCACGGATCTTGCGCGGCTTGTCCGTCGGGGGCGCGGCATCTACGATGGCGTCGGCATGCGCGTCGCCCACCCACGAGAGGTCGATCGCCGAACGGCTCTGCAGGTCGATCATCGCCCACTGCGTCACGGCGCGGCCGAATTCGCGGCCTGCGGCATCGGTCAGCGTGAAGTTTCGCGTCGAGAGCACCCGGCCGTAATCGCTGATCCACGTAGCCACGGTGTAGTCGGTGTACTGCGTGGGCTGGCAGTCGAATTCGACGGCCATGCGCGAAAGCACCCACGAATGGTTGTCGGCATTCAGCGCATCGACTCCGAACCCCTTGCCGTGGGCGTCGATGCCCGCGGTGTTGAGTATCGAGCCGCCCAGCGAAGGGATTGTCGCCCGCAGCGTGAAATCCACGTCCTGCGGTTCAACCCGGTAATTATAGCGAGATTTTTCAGCCATTGCATTGAATTTTACGGTTATGCAGGCAAAGATACGATTTTTTTCGTATTTTTGTTTTTGATGTTAACCCTTAAACCTGTTAGTTATGGAAGTGAAAAAACTCGATTTCGGAGAAACCCTCAAGGATTCCGTCGCCATCGGCGTAAAGAACGCACCTTCGGTGATCGCAGCAGTGGCCTTATGGCTCATTACGATCTGGATACCTTATCTCAATGTGGGTACCACAATCGCCATCACCTTACTGCCCACACAGTTGGCCAAGGGTGAGATTGTCAATCCCCTGGGCATTTTCGACAGCAAATACCGCCGCTACATGGGCGAGTTCTTCATCACGATGGGCCTGATGATTTTCCCGATTTTCATCGGCGTGCTCTTCATGGTCATCCCGGGCATCGTGCTCTCGATCGCATGGACGCTCTCCTACTATTTCCTCATCGAAAAGGGCAAAAATCCGATACAGGCCATCAAGGCTTCGAACGACGCCACCTACGGCAGCAAATGGACCATGTTCTTCGTGTCGCTGGTCGTCGGCGTACTGTTCGGCATCGTATTCGGCATTTTCCAGGCCATCTGCAATGCGATCGGCATCGGCTTCATCACGTTCGTCGTCATGTTCATCCTCTACGTGCTGGCCATCTCGATCTCAATGTCCATCAGCGCTTCATTCTGGAAACAGCTGAAAGACAACGTGGAGTAAACGCTCCGGAGACGATCCGAAGGACGGCCGCCTGTGCCGTCCTTTTTTGTCCGCTGCGAAAAATTTTATCGAAAAACGATAAATATTATTTGTTTTTCGAAAATTAATTCTATCTTTGCAACTGTAAAACCAAAATAGTCACACATGCAGAACAAAAAATCGCTCCTGCAACGCCTGCTGGTCATTTACATTACGTTTTTCATCGTACTCGTGGCAAGCATCGCCCACGGAATCCTGCCCAATTTCTCGCGGGGCGCGGCGGAAGGCGCGGAACTCGGTAACGACATCGCCGAAAAGTGGAAATCCGGCGTGCCGCGCATGATCTACATGCTGGACAACATCCGGATCACGGAGACGCCCGACGACGCGGCGCTTGAAGCCTGCCGCGCCTTGGGTAAGGCGTTGGTGGAATGAAAAATGATGCCCATGCCGGGCGCCATGCGGGTAACGGGACAACCCGAAACGGCTGTCGAAATCGCCGCGGCGCCGGGCGTGGAAATCAAAGCCAACGTCCGCAAACTCGCCCTGGTCGTCGAGCAGAACGCCCCGGGCACATCCCCGCTGGGGCTGGCATTCCGTTCGATCGGCGGCAGCGCATGGCTCTATGCGCTGGTTATGCTCTGCCCGCTTCTCTATCTGGCCATCATCGTACTGATGTTCGTGATCATCCACTCGCTGCGCCGCTCGATCCGCGAAGAGCGCACGCTCGACAAACGCAACGTCTGGTATCTGCGCGCAATCGGCATGCTGACGATCGTCACCGAACTGATCAGCGACACCGTGGACTGGGTGATGAACAGCCGCGCCGCCGAACTGCTCGCCGGAAGCGGATACACCGTCGACGCGGGTTTCCACGTCTCCTACGCAATGATCATCATGGGTATCCTGATCCTTTTCGCCGCCGAGGTCTTCGCCATCGGCCAGAATTTGAGCGAGGAGCAGAAACTGACCATCTAAAACAGACGACATGAGAGAAATGCAAACGATAAAAGGGGGGGGGACGACTTTATGGCGATAATCATAAACATAGACGTAATGATGGCCAAACGCAAGATGTCGCTCGGCGAACTGGCCGAACGGGTCGACATCACGCCCGCCAACCTCTCGATCCTCAAGAACGGGAAGGCCAAGGCCATCCGGTTTTCCACGCTCGAAGCGATCTGCCGCGAGCTGGACTGCCAGCCGGGTGATATCATCGAATACCGCCCCGAAGAGACACAGAAACAATAAACCTTATACCACAAATGCCCATGAAAAAATTATTGATGCTGGCCGTCGCGGCGTTCGCCGCCGGCAGCGCCGCGGCACAGATGAACCAGCCGATCCCGGCCGATCCGGAGGTCCGCACCGGGAAACTGGAAAACGGAATGACCTACTACATCCGCCACAACGAAAAGCCGAAAGGCCAGGCTGATTTCTACATCCTCCACGATGTGGGAGCCATCCAGGAGAACGATTCGCAGCAGGGCCTCGCCCACTTCCTGGAACACATGGCCTTCAACGGAACCAAGAACCTCCCGGGCAAACAGCTCACGGAGTATCTGGAGACCGTGGGCGTGAAATTCGGCGCCAACCTCAATGCCGGCACGAGCTGGGATTACACGTGCTACAACATGAAGGACGTGCCGACCTCGCGCGAAGGAATCATCGACTCGGCGCTGCTGATCCTGCACGACTGGTCGCACTTCATCGCGCTGGAGCCGTCGGAAATCGACTCGGAGCGCGGCGTGATCATGGAGGAGCTGCGCACGCGCGACGGCGCGTCGTGGCGTTCGACGATGAAGCTGTTGCAGGCGCTGGGCAAAGGCACGAAATACGAGCGCCGCAACCTGATCGGCTACCTCGACGGGCTGAAGAACTTCCGGCACAAGGAGCTGGAGGATTTCTACAAACAATGGTACCGTCCGGACTACCAGGCCGTAATCGTGGTCGGTGACATCGACGTAGACGCCATTGAGTCCAAGATCAAGACGCTGATGGCCGACATTCCGGCTCCCGCCGCCGGCGCATCGCAGAAGGAGACCATCGAGGTTCCCGACAACGAGGAGCCGATCGTCAGCATCTACACCGATCCCGAAATGCAGGGTACGAAGGTGCAGCTCTTCATCAAGCGCCCGGCGCTTCCCGAACAGCTCGCCAACACGGTGCTGGCCGAGGCCAACAACGTGATCGAGGCCTACATGACCACGATGGAGAACGCCCGCCTGCAGGAGATCGCCATGCAGCCCGACGCGCCGTTCCTCGGCGCCGGCATGGGCACGGGCGACGTGATCGGCATCATCCCGACGCTCGACGCCACGGTATTCGTGGCCATGACCGAGGACGGCAAGCTGGCCCGCGGCTTCGAGACCCTCTATACCGAAATGGAGAAGGTGCGCCGCTACGGATTCACGCAGGGCGAGTTCGAACGCGCCCAGGAGAACCTGATGCGTCAGGCCGAACGCTCGTACGCCAACCGCAACGACCGCCGCAACAACGAATTCGTGCAGACCTATCTGAACAACTACCAGAAAAACCAGCCGATGCCCGATGCCGAGACCGAATGGCAGCTCGACAGCATGCTGATCAAGATGCTCAACGTGGATGCCGTCAACGCCTTCGCGAAGCAGACCATTCTCCCGACGAATCAGGTGATCGTGATCAACGCTCCCGAGAAGGAGGGCGTCGCAACGCCCACCGCCGAGGAGATTCTCGCCATCCGCGACAAGGTGGCCGCATCGGAGGTCACGGCCTATGAGGACAACGTGGTCAAGGAGCCGCTGATCGCAGAAGGGACCGTGCTCAAAGGCTCGCCCGTGAAGAAGACGGTCGAGGACAAACAGCTCGGAACGACGGAATGGACGCTGGCCAACGGTGCGAAGGTCGTCGTGAAACCCACGACCTTCAAGGCCGACGAAGTGCGCCTGGGCGTAGTCGGCAAGGGCGGCCTGTCGCTGCTCTCGGACGAGGAGTACTACATGGGCGAAATGATGCCCGCCGTGAACTCGATGTCGGGTGTCGGCAAATTCTCGGCCACGGAACTCAAGAAACAGCTTTCGGGCAAAACGGCCTCGGTGCAGCCCTCGGTGGAGAACTACACCAGCGCCATGGGCGGCGTCTGCTCGCCCAAGGACATCGAGACGATGCTCCAGCTGCTCTACCTCAATTTCACGCAGCCCCGGTTCAACAAGGACGACGTGGACAATCTCACGAAGATGCTCCTCGCCCAGCTCGCCAATGCCAAGTCGAATCCCGACTTCCTGATGCAGGAGAAGGTGGCCGACGTGACCTACGGCCACAATCCCCGCCGTCAGATGATCTCGACGGAGATCGTCAACAAGTTCGACTTCGAACAGCTGCCCGGCATTTACGCCAAGCTCTACCCCGGAGCCAACGGATTCGTCTTCACGTTCGTGGGCAACATCGACCCCGAAACGCTGAAACCCCTCGTGGAGAAATACATCGGTTCGATCCCCGCCGCCCGCAAACCGATCAATTACGTCGACGACAAGGCCTATCCGGTGAAAGGCGAGGTTACGGAGGAGTTCACGGCTCCGATGCAGCAGCCGAAGGTCTCGGTCAACTACCATTTCTCGGGTGAGATGCCCTACACGCTCAAAAACAAAATGGCCCTGACGTTCCTGACGCAGGCGCTCAATTCGCGCTATCTCGTTTCGATCCGCGAGGAGAAGGGCGGAACCTACGGCGTGCGCGTCCAGGGTTCGACGAAGTACATCCCCCGCGAGACTTACAGCATGACCATTTCGTTCGACACCAACGAGGAGATGGCCGACGAACTGCGCGAGATCGTGATGAAGGAGATCGAGGAGATCGCAGCCAACGGTCCCAAGAGCGAGGACATCGAGAAACACCGCGAATTCATGCTCAAGAGCTGGAAGAACAGCCTCGAACAGAACGGCGCATGGATGAACTACATCCAGATCAAATACGGCTCTGGCCTGAACCACCTCGCCGACCACGAACAGGCGATCCGCGACCTGACCAACGCCGACGTGCAGGCGCTCGCCAAGAAGATCCTTGCGGACGGAAACCTCGTGAAGGTCGTCATGCGCCCGTCGAAGTAAGCACCAAAACAAACGATTTTTCAAAACAACAGAACAAGGCAGTCACCCGGTTGACTGCCTTTTCTTTTTCCGAACGGGCTGAAAATGGTTAACTTTGTACCGTTAATTCCCAAATTCATCATGCAAAAAAGTATTCGGCTGGTCTCCGGCCTCTATCTCAAACTGTCGCTGCTGACCGTCGCCGTCGGCCTCGTGCTGCGCGTCGTACTGCTTTTCAACGAGCAGACCACCTCACTCGCCTTCTCATTCGGCGAATGGTGCGAAGTCTTCCTGCTGGGCGCCGTGAACGATTTCTGCGCCGCGACGGCGGGATTCATTTTCCTCTGGCTCTTCATGTTGAGCGTTTCGCGCACCAAGTACAGAAAGCCGTGGGGCTACATCCTCCTCGCCCTGCTCGTGGCGGCGTTCTGCTACGTGGCGTTCTTCAACACGATCTTCGACGAATACGGAAGCGTCGCGCCGCGAATCGCCCTCTATGTGCTGGGCTACTGGGCCGGCAGCTTCGCACTGCGGCTCTTCCTGCCCGGATTCCGCAGCCACTGGACCACGGTGTGGTTCGCCCTCTTCATCGTCGTCTACGTGGGCGCCATCATCTTCAACGGCATCAGCGAATATTTCTTCTGGAGCGAATTCGGCGTCCGCTACAACTTCATCGCCGTCGATTACCTGGTCTACACCAACGAGGTGGTGGGCAACATCATGGAGTCCTACCCCGTCATTCCGATGACGCTGGGCATCGTCGTCGTGACGCTGCTCGTGACGTGGTACTTCTTCCGCAGCGAACTCGTGCAGACCGAATGCCTGAAAGGCTGGAGGTGGAAAGCCGTAATCGGACCGGCCTACGTCGCGGCGCTGTTCGCCGCGATCGGGCTGCTGAACTTCAACACCCGCTTCCAGGACAGCGACAACGTCTACGTCAACGAATTGCAGGCCAACGGACTCTACAAGTTCTACGACGCCTTCGTCAAGAACACGCTCGACTACGAACAGTTCTACCTCACGCGTCCCGAAGCCGAGGCCGAAGCCTTCGTGCACGGGGTCTACCAAAGCACGGGCGACAACCTGCACGCCGTGCGCGCCGAAGGGGAGGAGATCCGCCGCAACATCGTGCTGATCACCATGGAGAGCATGAGCGCCTCGTACATGGAGCGGTTCGGCAACACGGAACGGATCACGCCCGCACTCGACTCGCTCTACAAACTGGGACTGGCGTTCGACCGCGTATACGCCACGGGCAACCGCACGGTGCGCGGCCTGGAGGCCGTGACGCTCTCGCTGCCGCCCTGTCCCGGAGAGAGCATCATCAAGCGTCCGAACAACGCCGGAATGCACTCCACAGGAGCCTTGCTGCGCGACAAGGGTTACAACGTGACCTATTTCTACGGCGGCAACAGCTATTTCGACAACATGGAGACCTTCTTCTCGGGCAACGGCTACGAGATCGTGGACCAGAATGGCTATGCCCCCGAGGAGATCACCTTCGCCAACATCTGGGGCGTCTGTGACGAGGATGCCTACCGGAAGGTCATCCGCACGCTCAACGAGGAGACCCGCAGCGGCAAGCCGTTCTTCGCCCACGTGATGACCGTCAGCAACCACCGCCCCTTCACCTACCCCGCCGGACGAATCCGCATTCCCAACGACTCGAAGAGCCGCGCCGGAGGCGTGCTTTACAGCGACTATTCGCTGGGACGGTTCTTCGCCGAAGCGGCCAGGCAGCCGTGGTTCGAAAACACGATCTTCCTCGTCACGGCCGATCACTGCGCTTTAT
>OGKU01001055.1_pt1 | contig 15783 bp, 16 predicted proteins | sample 1572611 | NCBI WGS metagenome assembly OGKU01 (sample SAMEA2581886, study PRJEB24529) | metagenome | biome: Human gut stool | place: China | collected 2011 | reverse complement strand
AAGATAAAACAAGACACATTTCTATCGAAATTCATTTTAATCTCAAACCCATCCCAGAGGTGGAACAGGTCACTGCCTGACCTGTCCCGCCGGGACGGTTCTCTTAAAAACACCATATAGATTTTTTGTACGCCGCCGCCCGCCATCGAGCAGAGTTTTACACCTAATTGGGGATAAAACAGCTCATGGCTGGCGGCGGCGTTGCTCTGGTGGGCATCACCCTGATTCCTCTGCTGTCTGGTCTGTTCGGCTAAGAGCCGCAGGCGGGTTTTCCCGCCTGTACATACGCAATCGCTCCATCTCTGCTGTGGATAACAGCCCTTATTATAATAGGAAGCGAATTGCAGACGAACATCCACCCATCAACGAAAGGCGGTGTCTTATGCAGTTTTTGACCCACATTATTTTTCTCCTGAACCTTCTCAAGACCCTTATCAACCACTTCAGCTAAGGACGGTGACTGAATGGAAACCGTTCTCAAAGCCATTGCCGACTGGATCAAAGGCATCCTGACGGCAGGCATTATGTCAAACCTTTCCGGGCTGTTTGATGATGTGAACACGCAGGTGGGAAACATTGCACAGCAGGTGGGCACCAAGCCCTCCAACTTTGAACCACGGGTGTTCGCCATGATCGAAGCCCTCTCCCGGAATGTGGTGCTGCCCATTGCAGGCATCATTCTGACCTTTATCGCCTGTTATGAACTCATCGAAATGATCACCCAGCACAACAACATGGCGCAGTTTGAGCCTGCCCTCATCATGCGCTGGATCTTCAAAACGGCAGTGTCCGTCTGGCTCATCAGCAATACTTTCGATATTGTGATGGCAGTGTTCGACATCACCCAGAAGGTGGTGTCCGATTCCAGCGGCATCATCGCCGGAAACACCCGTGTCAACGACATTGGCTTGTCGATGTTGGAAGCCAGCCTGATGCAGATGGATGTAGGACCCCTGTTCGGACTGTTCCTGCAAAGTTTCTTCATCGGCATCACCATGCGGATCTTGAGCATCATCATTTTTGTCATCGTGTACGGGCGTATGATCGAAATTTACTGCATGGTAAGCCTTGCGCCCATCCCCATGGCGACCTTCGGCAACCACGAGCAGAGCCACATGGGGCAGAACTACCTGAAATGCCTGTTCGCACTGGGCTTTCAGGGCTTTCTCATCCTCATCTGCGTGGCAATTTACGCGGTGCTGATCCAGAGCGTGGCGATTTCCGGGGATGCCATCAACTCCATTTGGAGCATTGTGGGCTACACCGTCCTGCTCTGTTTCAGCCTGTTCAAGACCAGTTCCGTGACAAAATCCGTTCTCGGAGCGCATTAAAGGAGGTGCTTTATTGGCTGCGTATATTTCCGTTCCCCGTGACCTGACGAAAGTAAAATCGAAGGTCGCATTCAACCTGACGAAACGGCAACTGCTTTGTTTCGGCACAGCGGCTCTCATTGGAGTGCCGCTGTTTTTTGTTCTCCGGGACTCCGGCGGCAACACTGCCGCCACCCTCGGCATGATGGCGGTGATGCTGCCGGCGTTCTTCCTTGGGATGTACGAGAAAAACGGTCAGCCCATGGAAAAGCTGCTGTCGTACTATGTGCAGTCCCGGTTTGTCCGCCCGAAGATTCGCCCCTACAAGACCAACAACTACTATGCACTGCTTATGAAGGGAGGCGTGACCCATGATCCCGTTTTGGAAAAAGACCGATAAGCACAGCAAGCCGCAGTCTGCGCAGAAGCGCAGGCAGAACACAAAGCCTGCTGTGCCCCGGACCGCCCAGCAGTCCATCCCCATGCAGCGGATGTTTGAGGATGGCACTTGCCGGGTGAAGCCCAACTATTACACCCGCACCATCCAGTATCAGGACATCAATTATCAGCTTGCCCAGCAGGAGGACAAGACCGCCATTTTCGAGGAATGGTGCTCCTTCCTCAACTTCTTTGACAGCTCCATCAAATTTGAACTGTCCTTTGTGAACATGGCAACCGACAGCACCGAATTTGAAAAGAGCATCCGTATCCCGTACCAGCGGGATGGTTTTGACGATGTGCGCGCCGAGTATTCCCAGATGCTGCGCCAGCAGCTTGCCAAGGGCAATAATGGTCTGACCAAGACCAAGTTCATCACCTTTGGTGTGGAGGGCGAAAGCATGGCGCAGGTCAAGCCCCGGCTGGACCACATTCAGAACGATCTGCTGAACAACTTCCACCGGCTGGGGGTGCAGGCAAAGCCCCTGAACGGTGTCCAGCGGCTGAAACTCATGCACGATATGTTCAACATGGACGGCGCATCCAAGTTTCATTTCGACTGGAAAGACCTCGTAAAAAGTGGGCTTTCGGTGAAGGATGCCATTGCACCCACCGCCTTTGCATTCAAGAACAGCCGCACCTTCCAGATGGGCGGTATCTTTTGCGCCGCCAGCTTTCTGAGCATCACGGCATCCGACATCAGCGACCAGCTGTTGAAGGATTTTCTGGACATGGATTCCTCGCAAATCGTTACCATGCACATTCAGAGTGTCGATCAGAACCGTGCCATCAAGACCGTCAAGCGCACTATCACGGAACTGGATCGCAGCAAAATCGAGGAGGTGCGCCCAGATAGGGCATTGTGTAGTGTAGCGTAAGGGACTACCCCGTAGGATAACGCGGGAAACAACCTGCCTAACCGAAAGGCGAAAGCTGAAACGGGAACAGAGCACGGCAGGAAAGCGGTAAGTCACTGAAAGACAGTATTGTGCGACTGAACCGCCATGTTAAGCGGATACGAGGATGAAGTTGGGTTTACTGATACGCAAGTTTCTAATTTCTGTTATTTTCAGGCGGAGGAAAATGTCTGAAACCTCTGTCATGAACGCGATGGATGATGCTCTTCCATCCATCGGTTATCTCAATGTTCATGGAATCTGTAGGAGAACCTATGGCAAGGAAACGAAAGCGCATACCGACAATCCGCATTTCCCTACACACAATGTTAACTGGGGATACCCTACACAGGAACGCCTGAAAAGGCTATGGCTGTAGAGCCTGAAAATCCTGCATGGGTACGGAACGCTCATAGTAGTCCGAGAGGGATAATGACCCTTACATGGCGAAGGAGCGTAGTTATTGTGTACTAAAATAGAACGTTGATTAGGGAGGAAAACCTCATTGCAACCAACAACCGAAATTTTAGAAAGAATCAGCAAAGACTCATTAACCCATAAGGAAGAAGTATTTACTAGATTGTATCGCTATCTGCTGCGCCCAGATATTTACTATCAGGCATACCAGCGTCTGTACACGAACAAGGGTGCATCGACAAAAGGTATCAATCAAGACACAGCAGACGGTTTCAGCGAAGCTAAGATTGAAAAAATCATTCAGTCCTTGGCAGATGAAACCTATCAGCCCACGCCAGTACGACGAACTTATATTGCAAAGAAAAGCAATCCGAAGAAGAAGCGTCCATTAGGTATTCCGACCTTTACGGACAAATTGGTTCAAGAAGCACTCCGTATGATATTGGAAGCAATTTATGAACCGCTCTTTCTGGACTGCTCGCATGGATTCCGCCCGAAAAGAAGCTGTCACACCGCATTAGACAAATTGAAGTACCAATTTGGTGGTGTGCGTTGGTTTGTTGAGGGGGATATTAAAGGGTGCTTTGACAATATAAATCACGATGCACTGGTTGGATTTATCGGCAGCAAGGTCAAAGATGCACGCATCGTAAAACTGGTCTACAAATTTCTAAAAGCAGGATATTTGGAAGATTGGGTTTACCACAAAACCTACAGCGGCACACCGCAAGGCGGTATTCTTTCACCGTTGCTGGCAAACATCTATCTGCACGAACTTGATAAATTCGTCATGCAGCTAAAAGACGAATTTGACACTCCTGAAAAAGGGAAAATCACCCCGGAATACCGTGAACTGCACAATAGAATCAAAAATCTTTGCTACCACATCGACAGAAAGAATGGAGTAGAAAGAGAAAGCATGATTGCAGAGTGTAAAACACTCCGCAAACAACTTTTGAAAACTCCTTGCACAGCACAGACGGATAAAAAGCTCAAATATATCCGCTATGCAGATGATTTTATTATTGGTGTAAAGGGCAGTAAAGAGGATTGCCAGTGGATTAAGAGCAAACTCTCTGAGTTTATTGGGCAAACACTCAAGATGGAACTCAGCGAAGAAAAGACACTTATTACCCACAGCAGTGAATGTGCCCGGTTCTTAGGTTTTGATGTTCGTGTCAGAAGATGTGAGAAAGTAAAGCGGAACAAGAAAGGCACAAAAGCGAGAACTCTCAACAACCATGTTGAACTGCTAGTGCCATTCGATGACAAAATCCACAACTTTATTTTCTCAAAGGGTATAGCGATACAGAAAAAGGACGGAAAGCTATTTCCCGTTCACAGAAATTCCCTGCTACGGCTGACAGACCTTGAGATAGTCACAGTTTACAACGATGAGTTGAGAGGTATTTGTAATTATTACGGAATAGCCAGCAACTTCTGTAACCTGAAATATCTGTCTTACCTTATGGAATACAGCTGCCTAAAAACGCTTGCAGCAAAACACAAAAGCAAAATCTCAAAAGTTGTTGCTATGTATAAAGACGGAACTGGCGAATGGGGTATCCCCTATGAAACGAAAAAGAAAGCCAAACGCCGCTATTTCGCCAACTATATGGACTGTAAAGATGCGAAAATTTCAACAGACTGCATTAGCAATGCCGCAATTATTTATGGTCAGTCGGTAACACCGCTTGAGAAGCGTTTGAAAGCAAGAATTTGTGAACTTTGTGGCACAACGGAAAGCGAACGTTACGAAATCCACCATATCAATAAACTGAAAAACCTTAAAGGAAAAGAACCGTGGGAAATCGCAATGTTAGCAAAACGGCGAAAGACACTTGTAGTGTGTGAGCATTGCCACCATCTAATTCACAATCAATGAGTTTTTCTGACCGAACAATGACAGAGCCGTATACTTCGAGAGAGGTAAGTACGGTTCCCGGAGAGGGTGATGCAAACCTGCTATTGCAAGATAGTAAGGCGGCAGCTCCCTACTCCACCAGAAAAAAGCCATCCGTGCCGGGTATGACATTGACATCATTCCGTCGGATTTGGCAACCTACGGCAGAGATGCAAAAGCTCTGCTGAAAGAATTGCAGAGCCAGAACGAGCGGATGTTCCTCGTCACTTTTTTGGTGCTGAACACCGGGCACACGGAACAGGAACTGGAAAACAACGTCTTTCAGGCCAGCTCCATTGCCCAGAAGCACAACTGCAACCTGTGTCGGTTGGATTTTCAGCAGGAGCAGGGGTTGATGAGCAGCTTGCCGCTGGCTGACTGCCAGATCGAAATTCAGCGAGGGCTGACTACCAGCAGCACCGCCATCTTCATTCCGTTTACCACACAGGAACTGTACCAGTCCGGCAAAGAAAGCCTGTATTACGGCCTGAACGCCCTGTCCAACAACCTTATCATGGTGGACCGGAAGAAGCTGAAGAACCCCAATGGCCTGATTTTGGGTACTCCCGGCTCCGGCAAAAGTTTCTCGGCAAAGCGTGAAATTGCCAATGCGTTTCTGGTGACGGACGATGATATTATCATCAACGACCCCGAAGGCGAATACTCTCCGCTGGTGAACCGGCTGAAAGGTCAGGTCATTAAAATCTCGCCAAACAGCACCCAGTTCATTAACCCCATGGATATCAACGCCAACTACTCCGAGGAGGACAACCCGCTTTCCCTGAAAGCTGACTTTATTCTTTCTCTGTGCGAACTGGTGGTTGGCGGCAAGGAAGGTCTGCTGCCGGTGGAGAAAACGGTCATTGACCGCTGTGTGCATCTGATTTACCGCAAATATTTTGCAGACCCCTGCCCGGAGAATATGCCTATCCTTGAGGACTTGTACAACGCCCTGCTCCAACAGGACGAGAAAGAAGCCCACCATGTTGCTACGGCTCTGGAAATCTATGTGAAAGGCTCCCTGAACCTGTTCAACCACCGCACCAATGTAAACGTCAACAACCGCATCGTCTGCTATGATATCAAGGAATTGGGCAAACAGATGAAGAAACTCGGTATGCTCATTGTGCAGGATCAGGTGTGGGGGCGTGTCACCGCAAACCGCAGCAGCGGCAAGTCCACCCGGTATTATATGGATGAGATGCACCTCCTCTTAAAAGAAGAGCAGACCGCCGCTTATTCCGTCGAGATCTGGAAGCGTTTCCGCAAGTGGGGCGGCATCCCAACAGGATTAACGCAGAACGTCAAAGACCTCCTTTCTTCGCGTGAGGTCGAGAATATTTTTGAAAATTCGGACATGATCATCATGCTGAATCAGGCGGCAGGCGACCGGCAAATTCTCGCAAAGCAGCTTAACATTTCGCCCCATCAGCTTTCCTATGTGACCCACTCCGGCGAGGGTGAGGGGTTGCTTTTTTTCGGCAATGTCATTCTGCCCTTCGTTGACCGATTCCCCACCGATCTGGAACTCTATCGGATCATGACCACCAAATTGGGTGAAGTTTCGGAGGGCGCACAGAAATGAGTGAGCCGAAGCTGAACATCAAAGAGGAAACGTCCGCAAAAAAGACCCGTTCTCCCCCGAAAAGAGCCAAGGTGGAGCAATCGGTGCCCAGAAAGAAAAAGCTGAAAACCGATGCGGAAAAGACTGCCGAAAAAGCCCAGCATCTGCGGTTCGGCAAGGTGGAACTGACCCCGGACGAGTTGAGCCGGTTGAGCAAGGCGCAGAAGCGGGAGATGTACGCCGCCCATGCCGCCCGGTCTGCGGTGCATCGGGAAGTTGACCCGTATGAGGATGATAATGTGGGCACGCAGGCGTTGAGCGAGGGCGAAAAGGCGGCAGGAAATGTCCGGGATATTTCCAAGAGCCGCTATGCCCGAAAGCTGAAAAAGAAAGCCAAGATGCAGGGCAAGAAAGGCACCAAAACTGCAAAATCTTCTGCATCGGAGCCGACTGCGCCACAAGATGCAGGAACATCCGGCACCGGCGAGGGTGGCTTCAACTGGCTTTCACGCTGGAAACAGCGTCAGGAAATCCACAAAAGCTACTATGCCGCCGCCCGGTCGGGCACAGCGGCACAGACCGCAGGCGGCAAGGCGGCATCCAACGGTGCATCTGCTGCCCGGTCCGGCGTGGAACAGGCAGTGGAGAAAGGTAAAACCACTGTCAGCACCGCCGTAAAGGGGCTGATGAATGCCGCCAAAGGCAACGCGCACGTTCTGGTGATCGTGGGCGTTTTTGTTTTGCTCATTCTGATGGTCATGTCTGGATTTTCCTCCTGCGGCATCCTCTTTTCGGGCGGCACACAGGTGTCCGGGCAGACCATGTACTCCGCCGAGGACAGGGACATCCGGGGCGCAGAGCAGGACTATAAGAAGCTGGAAAAGGAACTGGACAAAAAAATCAAGCGCACCCCCACCGACCATCCCGGCTACAACGAGTACCAGTACCATCTGGATGCCATCGAGCATGACCCGTGGCAGCTCACATCGTTCCTGACCACCTTGTATGACGATTACACCCGGTCGGAGGTGCAGGGCAAATTGAAGGAGACCTTCAAGAAGCAGTACAAGCTCACCACATGGGTGGAGGTGCAGATACGGTATAAGACCGTCTGGGTCATCAGCCCGGTGGGTGTACCCATCCCCACGCAGGTGCCCTATGAGTACAAGATTTTCCACACCAAGCTGGAGAATAAAGGCTTAGAGGTCGTTATCCGGGAGGAATTGGATGCTGACCAACGGAAACGGTACGAGATCTTTCAGGACACGCTGGGTGGTCGGCCTTATCTGTTCAACGGCGGTCTGCCGCCCGGTGGTTCGGATGGCTCTGGCACACCGGGCATCGACTATCAGGTTCCGGCAGAAGCCCTGACCGACAGCGAGTTTGCCGCAATCTACAAGGAAGCGCAAAAGTATGTGGGCACGCCCTATGTGTGGGGCGGTTCAACCCCGGAAACAGGCTTTGACTGCTCCGGCTACGTCTGCTGGGTTTATAACCAGAACGGCTACGATGTGGGGCGCACCACCGCCAACGGTTTGTGGAACAAGAGCCAACACATCAGCGAAGCCGAAGCCAAGCCCGGAGATTTGGTCTTTTTCAAAGGAACCTACGACACCCCCGGCATGAGCCATACCGGGATCGTGCGTCCAGTAAGGACGATAGTAGAAGTAGAGAAAGGAGGCTGTGGTTAAGGTACTACCCCGCAAAGCAACGCGGGAATCCACCTGCTTTACCGAAAGTCGAAAGATGTACGGGAAAAGAGCACGGCAGGAAAGCGGTAAGTTGCCTAAAGACAATCGGGCACGACTGAACTGCAAGGATAAGTGAATATAAGGATAAAACTGAATTGTTTAAGGTGAGTTCCAAGCCCTCGTTGTGTGTGGGCAAAGGAAAATTGTCTGAAACCTTTGGTACAGGGACCATAGGAAATAAATTCCTTCCTATGGGTTGCTAATCCCCTGTACGGCACGTCGGAGAACCGATAGTAACGGAACAAAAGCATATCCGATAATTCACATTGACCTACTACTATCGTCAACTGGAGATTGTCTAAACCGGAACGCTTGAAAAAGCTATGTGTAATGCAGCAATGTGATAAATTTCAAAGCTATGCTAGAAAGATGACACTGAAAATCCGGCATGACAACGGAGCTTCTGTAGTAGTCCGAGAATCCTGAATTGACAGGAAAAGCCGTAAAATCGGATGCGGGAAAGCCGCTCACATGGCGAAGAGAAGCAGTTTTTTTGCGCATTAAAATCAGAAATTGATTAGAGAGGAAAGCCTCAATGAAATCAACAATGGAGATTTTAACAAAATTACAAGAGAATTCCCAAAAGAACCACGATGAAATTTTCACACGACTGTACCGCTATCTTTTGAGGCCGGATATTTACTTCATCGCCTACCAGCATCTTTACTCCAATAAGGGTGCAGGAACGAAGGGTGTGAATGATGATACGGCTGATGGATTTAGCGAGCAGTATGTGACAGCCATCATTGAAGCATTGAGAACAGGGTCATATGAACCCAAGCCGGTACGCAGAACCTATATTCAAAAGAAGAACGGCAAGCTGCGCCCGCTGGGACTTCCTGTATTCGCTGACAAGCTGGTGCAAGAAGCTATCCGTATGATTCTGGAAGCCATCTATGAGCCAATTTTCTCTATCTATTCCCACGGCTTTCGACCGGGCAGAAGCTGCCACACGGCACTTGCCATGATTAAGCATGAGTTTACCGGAGCAAAGTGGTTCATTGAGGGCGACATCAAGGGATGCTTTGATAACATCGACCATTCCACGCTGATTGGTGTGCTGAACCGAAAAATCAAGGACGCTCGTTTTCTGAACCTGATTCGTATGTTTCTGAAATCCGGCTATATGGAAGACTGGGATTTCCATGAAACCTATAGCGGATGCCCGCAGGGTGGAATCATCTCCCCGATTCTTGCAAACATTTATCTGAACGAAGTGGACAGGTATATTACGCAGCTGAAGAAGGAATTTGACCACGGATACAATCCGAGAAACTTTACGGAAGAATACAACACGATAAGGCACAAACGAGATGCACTGCATGAGAAAATCAAGAAAGCTGAAGGAACAATGCGGGAGCAGCTGATTGCTCAGCACAAGCAACTGACAAAGCAGTTGTTTCGGACACCTGCAAAAGCGTGTACCGATAAGCGATTGAAATATGTTCGCTATGCAGATGACTTTCTGATTGCAGTCAATGGGACAAGAGAGGAATGCGAGGAAATTAAGGCAAAACTCACGGATTTTGTCCGGGACACTCTGAAAATGGAGTTGAGCCAAGAAAAGACCCTTATCACTCACAGTAACACTCCTGCCCGATTCCTTGGTTTTGATGTTCGGGTGCGCAGAGATTCCAGCGTTAAACACTCTGGAAAACGAAAAATGCGCACTATGAACAACAAAGTGGAACTCAATATTCCACTGAAAGATAAGGTGGAGACCTATTTACTGTCCCATAGCATCGCTAAAAGGGATGGAAAGAGGTTGATTCCTATTCATCGCCCAATTCTGCTGAACCGCACGGATTTGGAAATCGTAATGATTTATAATGCGGAACTCCGAGGGCTCTGTAACTATTATGCCATTGCAAGCAACTTCAACAAGCTCGTTTACTTTGGCTATCTGATGGAATACAGCTGTCTGAAAACACTCGCAAACAAGCATCGCTCCCGAATTTCTAAGGTTCGTTATGAATACAGAGATGGGACTGGTGCATGGGGTGTTCCGTATGAAACCAAAAAGGGAAAACGCCGTATGATGTTCGCTAAGTACAGCGATTGCAAAGGCAAAGATTTGACGGAAAAAGTGCCCGATTTGGCGTATCGCTATTCGCACAACACAACCTCCTTCGAGGAACGTCTGAAGGCCAAAGTCTGTGAAGTCTGCGGCTGTACAGACAGCGATAGCTATGAAATCCACCATGTAAACAAGGTCAAAAACCTGAAAGGTAAAGCTGATTGGGAAAAAGTCATGCTGGCAAAGAGGCGCAAGACAATCGTTGTGTGCCACAAATGCCACATGAGAATTCATCATGGAACTAAAACGGAATGACTTTTGAAATGGAGCAAAAAATGGGGAGCCGTGTGCGTTGAGAGGCGCAAGCACGGTTCTGGGAGAGGTCTGTGCAAACCTGTCGTAGAAATACGATAAGGCGGCACTTTCCTACTCTACTATCTGGGCAACGGCATGATGGTCAGTGCCGGAGACCCCATCAAGTACGCAAACATTCACTCGTCCTACTGGGAGAAGCATCTCGCCGGGTTCGGACGGCTTTCAAAATGAAATGGAGGGTTCAACTATGAGCGAAAAACTGGATAAGCTGCGGGCAACGCTCAAGAAAGAGCAGGAACGCCGCATCAAGCTGAACAACCGCATTGCGGTCTTGGAGCGTCGGATTCAGGAGGAAGAAGCCGCTGAGGTCAGCAGTATGGTACGCACTGCGAATGTGACCCCGGAACAGCTTGCTGCTCTGCTTCGGCAGTCGGCTACCGCCACCCCGAACCCGGCTGCGCTGTCTGCCGTGGGTGCAACTTTTGAGAAGGAGGTCGATACAGATGAAGATTAAGAAACTGGGTGCGCTGCTGGTATCGGCGGCACTGTGCGCTGGCATGGCGGCTCCTGCCTTTGCCTTCGAGGGCGAAGCCGCCCCGGTGGAGCAGCCGGTTCTGCCGGAAGTCGTGGAGGAAGATGTTGTCACCATCACGGACGAAACCTCTGGTGCCCTGACCCCGGAGGGCAACCTGACGCTGGTAGATGACTACCACACCGACTATTCCGATGGCAGCGGACAGCAGTTCATTACGCTGGTGTCGAAGTCGGGTGCGACTTTCTATCTGGTGATTGACCGCAACGCCAAGGGGCAACAGACCGTCCACTTTATGAATCTGGTAGACGAAGCGGACCTGTTGGCTCTGATGGAGGAAGAAGATGCGGATGCCTATACCGCTGAAAAGGAAGCGGCGGCGCAGGCTGAACAGGATAAGCTGAAAGCCGAGGAAGAAGCCAAGAAAGCCGCAGAAGAAGCGGCGGCATCCGGCGAGGAACAGCCCAAGGAAAACAAGGTCACAAAGATCGCATCCGGCTTTCTGGGCGTAGTCGTGCTGATTGCGCTGGCGGCAGGCGGCGGCTTCTATGCTTTCGCGAAGCAGAAGCAGAAAAAGCAGGCCGAAAAAGAAGCCCTTGACCCTGATGCAAATTACACCGAGGACAAGAGCGATTTTGATATTCCCACCGAGGACGAGCCGGAGGACACCGGCGAGGAAGATACCGAACCCATCTGATTTTAAGGCGGCGTTTGCCGCCGTACATATTGCAATCCGAAACAGAATGGAGGGATTTTTATCGCAAAATTGATCGTGGCGGAAAAACCGTCCGTGGCCATGTCCTATGCAAAAGTCCTTGGCGCAACCAGCCGCAAAGACGGTTATCTGGAGGGCAACGGCTATCTGGTAAGCTGGTGCATTGGTCATCTGGTGGAGCTTGCTCCGCCCAACGTGTACGATGAAAAGTACGTTAAGTGGAGCCTCGCAGATTTGCCCATCCTGCCGCAAAAGTGGCAGTATCTGGTGTCTGCCAGCACCAAAAAGCAGTTTGGCATTCTGCAAAAGCTGATGCACCGCCCGGATGTAGACAGCATTGTGAACAGTTGCGATGCAGGGTAGTGCGGTTAGGTGACTCAAGAGAAAGAAAAAAGAGACCTCATCTCGTCAAAAATCAAATTTCAAAATCATTAAAGGAGCTATTCAAATGAAACGAAATCAGAATTTCGACCATAATCACTCTCAAAAACTGCTTTCCTTCCGCTACAACATAGACACCAACCGAGTGGAAGCCCGGTTCACGGATGGCTCTGCCGTCGCCAACAGGATGCCCAACTGCCTCAGAACATCCTCAACCCGCTACTTTACAGTGGGGTTGACACGGAGGATTGAGTGTCATCGTTTTTTCATGGCTACCGCCGAAAATCATTGTAACGTATTTTGTGTTACAAATTGGTCAAGCGAATGATTATGATTAAAATTCTCTTACTCGCACAATAAGTCATTTGATAAACTGGTTAAAATGCCAAATAATTTCAAATCATAGTCCAACACACAACAAATGTGGTATAATAACAATATATTTAATGCTTTAACTGTGTTTGCAAAAAGGAAAAGAAGATAAGTATGGAGATTACATGGTTGAAAAATGAAGATAATGCCATTCAATACGTCTATGCCTCTGCTGTTCCCCAAAAAATACCATTAGACATTTTTAAAGAAATTGTTCAGAGCAGTAAAGAAAACTGTCTACCTGAATTTTATGTGATATCTGAACAGGGAAAGTATATCGGATATATTTTATTATTGGCCGATAAAAAAGAAGACATCCCTAAACCTTTTACATTTCTTGCATGTCATAATGGCGATACTCTGCCAAAAGAAACTCACAAAAAAATATTGGAATTTATCGGCAAACGGTGTCGTGTAAACAACTGGAATAAACTCGCTTGGTTGGCCGAACAAGAAATCCAGCAATTGTGATATCATCGTTTTTTAAGCTATCTCTCTATAAAAACTCCTTAAAGACATAAAGGCAAACTTGAATAAATAAATTTATCTAAAAGCCCCACCTACAATAGATATTCCAAATCGAAGAATCTACTGCAGGTGGGGCTTGTTCTATGTGATAAGCTATTTTGTAAAAATCAAATACGTAGATTATATGGCAGAATCATTTGGTGACACTGAAAGCTAATGTTGCGCCATCAACGACACTATACATATCGCCGTTAGCCGCAGTAGCAATTCCAGTAAACTCAACCTCCCATTTTCCTTTAGAGAGTCCATATTTTACATCTTCCGTACCGATTGTGCCGTATGCAGAAATGGCATGATCAAAGGTTCCAAAGGGTGTACCAAGTTTATTGAAATGCAGGTTACCTTCAAAGGAAACAATTACTGCACCCGGAACGGTAATCGTCCATTGGATATACCCTTCAGACAGATAATCAAGTGTACATGAACCAGCATCGCCCCAGAAGGTTTCGCGAGAAATTGGGACAAGTTTGAATGTTGCAGAGTTTACAGTTGTTCCTTTATCAATTTCGATACTAGATTTTTTGGAAGAAAGTGCTACAACGCCTGGTTCAACTGCAACAGCAGCAGGCATCAAAACTGTGTTGAAAACAACCAACGCAGCACTCGTTCCAGCCATTTTAAGGAATTCATTTCGGGTCATCTTTTTCATGTCGATTTGCTCCTTATATTTTATTGACTGTTACAAGTCACCCAGCTACAATTTGGATTCTTTTTCGCTTAATTCTGCACTGGAATCACCTCTTACAAAATTTTAGTATATTGGCATCATCGTGATCAAAAGCAATATCACTAACAGCCACCTCATCACACTATAAAGCCGCAAATTTTCAACTCAGGTGTATGCTCATCGGCAAATAAATGTGAACCATACGAATGCCGCTGTTAAACAACCTGCCAAAACCACTAAAATACAACTTGCCAACTTTGGCTCAATAGCAACTTTTTGATTTTCGCACAGCGCAAATTTCTGAAGTTCCTGAAATGTTGTTTGATTGACATTGCCGTGTATTGCTTTCCATGCAACGAAATGATTTGTAATCAGAAGATAATCTGAAACGATTCCTACAAAAACAATGGCAAAAAATGCTGCGGAAAAGAACCACATTCCATCGCATTGATTCACCGTCAGGATATCCTGAAGGCTTGCTGGCTTCAATGCCCATAAAGCCACAACATATAGCAATACTTCGCAGAAATCTCTTTGGAGTGGCCCTTTTTGCTTAAAGAATCCCATTACATGTTCTCCCTGTTCTTTGAAGTCACTATCAGCCACCAATGGCCTGATAATAATCCGTTTTAGACCGAATCAAAGAGCCATTTGACTTATATTCCTTGACAGTTTGATGATAGCAATGTGTATAGTAGCTATTGTCATAGGAAAATAGGACTTCATACGTAATAGAAGATATTGTCACTTTATAGCAGTCCGAGGACATACTCTGAAGCATCTGATCGAAAATAAACGATGCTGTAGAAGAAATAACTGCTGCTGGTGTGCTTCCCCATGCAGTTGCTAAAATACTGGCTACATCAGATGCTTTTTTGCATTTACGCAAATCACTAGCATAAACCGTATCGGTTGCACTTGTGCCAACATAGCGGTGCTTGAACTGCGACCCTGTCACCTCGCTTCCAGTGAGTGCAGGAATTTGTGCCAGCTGTCCGTTTTTGTAATTTTGCTGATCTTGATAAATTTCATAGAACAAGCTATAGTCACTTCTTGCAGTTGATGTTGTTGATTCACCAGATGCACCTACAACAACAATGTCCATCACATCATTAGGATGCACCGTACGCGTAATTCGTGTGATACCTCCATCACGAATTGTAAGCTGTTCAACAACATCTTTTCCATTCATCGAGTACGAAACAGAATAATTTGATCCTGTCAAAAGAGATTCGCTATTGCCATGATTTGTTGAATCTGCAAAGGCAATGGGCATAATGGAAGCAACACAAAGCAGCACCGCTAACACGCAGGAAATATAACGCAAATATGTTTTTGTTTTCATTTTGTTTTTTCCTTTCATGCATTCCTATAGAACAACGGACTCTCATCTGTGCATCGGAAACACCTCCGAAGTACATTGATTATCGATGCTCTCACTTTTTCAAGAGATATTTTCCAAATGCAAGGACGCCTAGAATATAGAAAAGCTGACGAACAATCAACATAATGAATGAAAGCAGCTCCAACATAATCGAACAGTTCCTTTTAGAAAATTATCAAGAAATATATCCCGTAAGAGTATCGCTATCTTACCTTTCATATGAATTTCAGTCATGCTCAAGCGATTCCGGGACATCCGGCTGATATGCCGTAAAGCCACAGGTGCTGTTCACGCTCAAGACTGCGAGAGCCATTGCCATAATGCAAGTGACCTTGCTCAAGAGCAACATAATCTTTTTCATTTCTGTTACCTCCGTTTGATATTTTTTAGAGCATTCATCTTCTGAAAACACATGAACGCCCTCGTACCTTAGGATATCTTCGCTTGTTTCTGAAAAAACGGAATGATTGCAAAAATCACTAAAACCCATTTTGAAATGTAGTATACCGTTATACTGCGGGTGTCCGGAAGCACATTGAAAATGGCAAGCAGGAAATCTATTGACGAAAGAACAGATGCGACCATCTTGTAAC
>OGKU01001050.1_pt1 | contig 15881 bp, 9 predicted proteins | sample 1572611 | NCBI WGS metagenome assembly OGKU01 (sample SAMEA2581886, study PRJEB24529) | metagenome | biome: Human gut stool | place: China | collected 2011 | reverse complement strand
TTGAACAAGGCCGCATCATTATCCGGGAAAATCCGAAATACCTTAGTCTGAACGAAATGTATCAGGTAGCCAACAGCTATCCGAAAGGCAGCAAAGCTAGGTAACGAAGCTGCGCTGGCCAACTTAAAACAATTACAACAAATTCTTAGCGTGAAGATGAAATAAACAGAATTTTTTTTTTATTCACCCGACCAAAGTGGGACGTTTGTTTGTTATATCAATAATAAACGACGTTCCACTTTTTAAATCTGATAATTATGACCTTGATCCTTGCTATTATTCCGGTGTTACTGTTGATTATATTAATGGCATTCTTTAAAATGCCGGGTGACAAAAGTAGTATCATTTCTCTGATCGTGACGATGCTGATTGCTATTTTCGGCTTCGCTTTTTCAGTAGACAATCTGTTTTACTCCTTTTTATATGGGGCGTTAAAAGCCGTCTCTCCTATCTTAATCATTATCCTGATGGCTATTTTCAGTTACAACGTATTGTTGAAAACAGAAAAGATGGAGATTATCAAACAGCAATTCGCTTCTATTTCTACCGATAAAAGTATTCAGGTGTTATTACTGACTTGGGGATTCGGCGGACTACTGGAAGCGATGGCCGGCTTCGGGACAGCAGTTGCCATTCCGGCAGCCATTCTTATCAGTCTGGGATTTAAGCCTATCTTTTCGGCAACTGTAAGTTTGATTGCCAATAGTGTAGCCACAGCTTTCGGAGCGATCGGAACTCCGGTGTTGGTATTAGCCAAAGAAACGAATTTGGATGTATTGCATCTTAGCACGAATGTCGTATTGCAGTTATCCGTTTTGATGTTCCTGATTCCGCTGGTTTTGCTTTTCCTTACTGACTCCAAACTTAAATCGCTTCCCAAAAATATATTTCTTGCCTTATTAGTAGGCGGAGTTTCTTTAGTCAGCCAGTATCTGGCTGCCAAGTATATGGGTGCTGAATCTCCGGCCATTATCGGCAGTATTCTTTCGATTATCGTGATTGTTCTTTATGGAAAACTGACTGCCTCTAAAAAAGAGAAAGCACGGAAAAGCCATCTGAAAACAAAAGATATACTGAATGCATGGAGCATCTATTTACTGATTCTATTTTTAATCATCCTGACCAGTCCCCTCTTCCCGGAATTGCGTCATACATTAGAGAATAACTGGATAACCCGAATCAGTTTGCCCATCAATGCTTCCACCGTCAATTATACCATTTCCTGGCTGACTCATGCCGGAGTATTGCTTTTCATCGGAACTTTTATCGGTGGATTAATTCAAGGAGCTAAAGTAAAAGACCTGTTCATCGTTCTTTGGAATACAGTGAAGCAATTAAAGAAAACATTCATCACCGTGATCTGCCTTGTGGGATTATCCACAATTATGGATAGTGCCGGAATGATTGCTGTAATTGCCACGGCACTGGCTACGGCTACGGGAAGTTTGTATCCACTGTTTGCTCCGGTCATCGGTTGTCTGGGAACGTTTATCACCGGAAGCGACACCTCTTCCAATATTCTTTTCGGAAAGTTGCAAGCAAGTGTTGCAGGGCAAATTCATGTCAGTCCGGATTGGCTGTCCGCTGCAAATACAGTAGGTGCTACAGGTGGTAAGATTATTTCTCCACAAAGTATTGCCATTGCTACTTCTGCGGGAAACCAACAAGGAAAAGAAGGTGAAATACTGAAAGCAGCTATTCCTTATGCGTTGGTGTATGTGGCGATTACCGGAATTATTGTTTATATTTTCAGTTAACAAACCCAAAGTGCATAAAGAACAAATAGAGATATGAAGCAAAAGCCATTTATCCCTTCACCCCTTCACCTTTCCCTGTTCATCGGTGTTTGCGGGTGAAGGGCAGCCCTTCACCAAGAGTTCACTCCCGATTTCATTATAGCAAATCGGAATATGCTTATAGCTAAATGCAGTATGCTCATAGCATTTATTTTTCTTCCTGATAGTTGAAACAAACATTGGGATATTTATTTTAAATACGCTAAATGATTGAAACAAACTCTTTGATTTTTGTAAAGCATCGCTTTAAGTAGGCTAAAGCTATGCTTTGCATACTCTAAAGCATAGCTTTATATTCACCAAACAAGTACACGGGGAAAGGGCGGGTGAATCAGCTATCCTTCACCTTGTATATACCTATTTATCAGCCTTTACAACAAAAGATGAAGGGGACAACATCATACTCTTTTTTGTATATCGGTAAATGAGTAAGGATATTCTGTATTCATCGTATTCATATATTCGACACTGAATTTTAAATATTGCACTTTTGCCTCATTTACCATATTCATTTTTGTCAGAGACTGAATTGCATAACAAAGAGCCTCATCATTTATAGGATCAATATAAAATAAACTCTCACAAAGTGCAACAACTATCTTATACGCTTCTTTTTTAAAACAATTTTCGATCTCAATCAATAATACCGGTTCTAATTTTTGCTCAAGATTTCCTTTGAAAGAATCGAACTCTGGCATATCAATTGACCGAAGAAACTTCCCGCGAGATACAATTCCAATTAGTTCTGTCGCATTTCCTCCAGTATTATTTATCATCAAAAGTTTGACGCAAGCAAGATAATCACAATAAAATTCATCCGTGTATTCAATCCTGAACAAACCTTTATCATATACAAGTTCAATTCCATCAATTTCTTTTAAGATTCCTCTTACATGATTAATGGCAACCCCACGTGAATTTTTCACCTTATCTTCAGATTTACCGGGCCAAAACAATTCACTTAACCTCTGTGATGAGATACCTCCTTTAGGGCTATATTGAAGAATTGATAAGAATACCTGTTTTAATTTGGTACTAAACATATAGGTTATATCCTTATTTTGCCTGTCACGTACCATAAACTCCCCAAACAAATAAACGCTATTAGCTTTTACTAAATTTTGTTCCAAGGAAGTGGAACATTTTACATTTACTGGATTTATAACAGTTTTTTTATCATTTGCTCCTTGTTTCTCATGGGAACGACGTCTGATAAAAAAGATCAAAGCAGATATAATTACTATAACTAATAATATAAGTAATGCTATCAATATTTGGAAAGTAAATTCACTATTTCTACTGTGAGGTATGTATGCACTCAATGACGCATGACTTATCGGAGGAAAAGCCAATGAATACACACCCACACTGGAAGATATATCATCGTCGTCAAATTCCTGAACCACCGCAAAGAGTTTATTGAGTTTGTCACTATAATACAAATTAGCTTTCGTTTTTATCTTTTCGGAACGTATAGGTATAGAGTCACCCAATATTTGGAAAGTTCCGTCTTTGAATGCAAAACGATATAATTTGAGATAAGTATTAGAACAATGTTCCGGATAACAAAGCGTATAAAAATAAGAATCATCCTGAATAACCATTTCTCTTACAGGAACTATGTTTTCTCTATTCCATGGTATTTCCCACAGCTTGGAAACCGTGTTATTGTTCAAGTCTACTTTATGTAAATCATAAAAATATTGACGTCCCACTATTTGTTCGCCTGATTCATTACCCATACCTCCATATATATAGAGAGAATTGTCATCCTTACGGTATCCCATTGATGAAAAATAGCGTGGTTCTATCCGGTCTCCTTTCAAAACGACCGAGTCCAGTCTGTTTTTGTTATAATTATACACATACAATTCTTTACTATAGTATATGTCTCCAAAACCGCCAAATATGAAATGCCGTTCATTCTCCCGATCATAAGCAACACTATGGTGATGAAGTTGCATGGGTAAGTTTTCATTACTCACTACAGTCCATTCTTTCGCTCGCAAATCCAAAGTTGCAACTGTTGGTTTGCCAGCATCATCTACATGAACTTCATATACATAAAGTTTATTAGCCCCACTATTCCAAAAATTTGTTCCCAGAAAAATATCGATAGGACACTTATTTGCAAGACTATTACATATTACGTCACCCGAGTACAAATTATAGGTAATAAGAGTATCTTTATTAAATATGTAGATATTATCCGTAAGATCATCAAAATTATAGCCTGCTACACTAGAAGATGTAAACTTATACTTCTGTACCCAATTATAAGACTCATTTATAAGCCATTTCGGATTACTAACTTGTCCGAATACTTTTCCCTCAATAGAGTAAACCTCCTCTCCTTCACTTTCATCTAAGGGAAAATTGTACTGTTGTTTATCATCAGAAATTATAAGTTGTCTTATTGAGAAAACTGGCACATCAATCATATAATCACTCTTTCCAAAATATATGTCTGGAGTCCATTTAGAAGGTAACTCAAGGTTGTGTACAAAAAATTTTTGTTGTTTGATTGCAAGACATAAAGAATCTTTTTGTAAATCAAATTCCATCGATACTTGAAACCAACGAGATGCTACTAAATCCTTAGTCTCAAACTTGGCAGCAATAAGACTATTCTTTCCTTCTTCGTTTAGTTTAAACACAGAGAATATACCATCGTTATAATAAGATAAATTATAAATCTTATTATTTTCATTCTTTATCCTAACGATATAACCTAAACGAGAAGGACGCGTTAATGACATTTCAAAACTTATATTAAACTTATCCGAAAACTGAATAGGTGTATCATTAAAAACATTATAAGATGTACGCTCATCAATGGGATAATCATTCCCTTTAAATTCTAATCCTTGCCCGTATAAGGTCGATGATAAGAAAAGTATACTTATTATAGCTATGATATGGCAAGATGACAACTTCATAATATTTTATTTGTGTGTTTCTAATCAAAGAATTGAATGCAAATTTAAAATAAAATATCAAATTACAATAAGCTTAACACCTTTAATATTCATTTTTTTTTCAAAATTATTCTCCAAGAAGAAATAATCATAACTAGCATCTCTCCTATTTTTAAATAAACCACTATTAAAGAAGCGCTTAGTTCCACAGAGATATATCCAGGTATCATATTTATAGAAAAAAACTTCTGTATATGTTTACATTAATGAAAAACAATGAACTCTCAACATTATTGATATATCAAAATATTGACTTTAAATGGCAAAGATTAATGTATTTCCTAGATAAATAACCGCTTTTTAACCTATAAATTAACCGTCATACTCTTTTTTTGCCAAAAATTACACAACGAATTATAATGCATATAAAAATCGAAAAAAAGAAAAACACATTTGACAATTCCGGTAAACTTACAATACATAGATATTTAATTATGAAAAACAAAAAACTTTATTTTGAATTGCGTATGAAACTAATGAAAAACTTACGAACGTTTACGTTCTTTATGTTAGTGGGAGCTATCGCTTTCACAACTAGTTCGTGTAGCGATGACGATGATTCGACCAAGTCTGACTATGGTACTGTAACAGGTATGGTAACTGACGAAAACAACACGCCTATCAGTGGTGTTGCAGTTACTATTTCTGATGTCGAAGGTTCTACAGCTACTGGTGCCGATGGAAAGTACTCTTTCTCCAATGCACCTATGGATAAACGTACCATTACATTCACCAAAAAAGATTATCTGACTACCAGCGCAACTGTTTTAGCCAGCAAGTTCGATGCTAATAAAGTAGCATCTATAAGTATTCAGATGCTAAGTGCAGCAGCAAAGGTGATGGGTACTGTAACTGATGCTAAGAACAACAATGCTCCTCTTGCAGGGGTAACAGTAAAACTGGGTTCATTGACTACAACTACCGCCAATGATGGTACATACTTATTTGAAAGTCTCATTATTGATGATTATTCTATTACATTTAGTAAAACCGGTTATGTAGCAGTTTCAAGGGATATCAAGAAAGCCCAGTTTATAGATAAGATAACCACTCTCGATATTCGTCTGGGTGGAGTAGAAGTATTACCAGGTTTAACAGCTGATGATTTGAAAGAGGCTGATAAATGGCTTTATAATGAATACAGAGGCGGAAAAAATGCTGATAGCTATCCTCATTGGGATTGGTCAACCGATTATATGTGTACTTTGAGTTTCTGGGGTAATATGGAAGAACAGAATGAAGGAAGCACTTTAAGGATCAGAAATACAGGTGACGAACAAAAAAATCCGGCTAATCTGGACGCATTTGATTCTTATACTTATGGTAGCAAGAAAATCACGGAAGATAATAAGATTTTGTCATTAAGAATCCGCACCCATAATGCAGATGACAAAGCACCGGCGTATTTTGGAGTGCAAGTAGTAGATCTTTCTGCTGCAGAACCTGTAGCTGTGAAAGTGGGAGAAACCAAAACCTGTGGTTCGCAAAGTTATACAGATTATGATTTTGACTTAAGTGACTATGTTGGAAAAGAAGTTATTATAGCTATCGGAATCTATCGTACCGCAACAGGTGATTATTGGAAACAATTGGTTCTTCGCGCTATACGCTTCGCTCCACAAAAAGTTGAAGGATGGAACTGGTTGCCCGGCACCGCTATCACAGGTTTGGAAGAATGGAAGTTAACTGCAGAAATGGTCCGTTCAACAATGGTTCAAACAACTAAATCATTCACTGGAATAAGCCCCATTCGCGGTGGTAGCGGCGATTATTATGCAGCATACCGTGAGTGGCGAAATGTAAATCATATAGCCTATTGTTGGGCATTTATGCCGACAGTAAAAGACCCAGAAGTATTCCCCAGTGAAGGTTATCTGATAAAAACAACAGGGAACGGAGCCGCTAATACCAATAAACCCGAGGCCTACTTCTATGCTAAATTTGCAATTGCAGAAGGAAATAATAAACCAACGTTGAAAACCCGCACGTTTGGTGATCAATGGACATTCTTTAAACTTACTGCTATCAAAGAAGACGGAACATTCGTCAATCTAAATCCAATATCTAATACGGCCAAAGAAGCAGCTGCTGCAGAAAATGGTTGTTGGAAGTTCAAACATGATGCAGGAGGTCCGGACAACCCGAATACCTATGCTACATTCGTATACGACCTAGCTCAATTTAACGGCAGTAATGTAGTGTTAGCCATAGGTGTATTTAATGGAGAAAAGAGCAGCAATGAAAATAAGCTGGTATTCCACAGCGTCGAATTAAACTAAAAAAGACACTGTTCTTACTCGAATCTTTTGCTTGTTTGCCTATTCAGGCTAAAGATTCGAGTAGCAACCAGTTCATACTGAATAAAAACATAACTAAATTTTAATAATTATCATTATGATGAAAACACAACGTGCAAAAAAAATGCAATATCTGTATTCTTGCATTCTTATGGTGTTTCTTCTGACTTTGAGCTCACCATCATGGGCGCAGAAAAGAACCATATCAGGTATTGTTACAGATGAAACCAATGAACCTGTAATCGGGGCTAATGTTGTAATCAAGAACACAACCGTAGGTACGATAACCGGTATAGATGGTCAATATCGTATTGAAGCTCCAGATAATGCTACTTTAGTATTCTCTTTTATAGGTTATAATTCTATAGAAGAAAAAGTGAATGGGCGTACACAAATCAATGTTTCTATGAAATCCAATGACATCACTCTTAGTGATGTAGTGGTTGTGGGATATGGTGTACAAAAAAAAGTAAGCCTTACTGGTGCAATAGCAGGAGTGAGAAGTACCGACCTATTGAAAACAAAAAATGAGAATCCGCAGAATATGCTTACCGGTAAAATCTCCGGAGTACGCGTATGGCAAAAAAGTGCCGAACCCGGGTCTTATAGTAATAACTTTGATGTTCGTGGATCTGATGCTCCATTGGTCATCATTGACGGTGTTCCTCGTGACGTGCAAGACTTCCAGCGTTTGAATGCTAATGACATTGATGATATATCTGTACTGAAAGATGCCTCGGCTGCTATTTATGGGGTACGTTCTGCCAATGGTGTTATATTAGTAACTACTAAAAAAGGCTCAAAAGAGGGAAAAACAAAAGTCTCATACAATGGTTCCTTTACCATCCAACAGCCATCTGACATGCCTAAACTGGCCGATCCGTATGGAACAATGACTTTATATAATGAAAAGGCGATGAATAAAGTAGATGGTGGGAATATTATATACGGTGAAGATCAGTTCGAAGCTTTCCGCAATGGTTCCCGCCGAGCTACAGATTGGAATTCATTAATATTTTCAGATCACTCTCCTCAAACTCAACACGATATCAGCATCTCAGGAGGAAATGAAAGAACCCAATATTATATAGGTATGGGATATTTCTATCAGGAAGGATTTTTCAAATCAGGAGATTTGAATTATGAGAAATATAATATTCGTTCTAACATCTCGACAAGAATTCTTAAAGGATTGACTTTCGAACTCAATCTTAGTGCTTTCCTCGATGAACGAAATTCTCCTTATTACAGTTCAGTCGATATTATTCGCAACTATTGGTCACAAGGGGTATTGTATCCTGCGTATGCCGATCCGAAAAATACAATGCTAAATTACAAAGGATTAGAATTGGAAAATAATACGGTTGCCTTCATGACTTCCGATGTGTCAGGATACAAAAAGAACAAACAGAAAAATATCCAATCTTCAGCATCACTCAATTTTGATTTTGGAACAATAACACCAGTTTTAAAAGGCTTGTCGGCAAAAGCATTGTTTAGTTACGATTACCGATTGGACAACAATGAAAGTTACCGTAAGGAATATTATCAATATGCTTATGATGATTTGACTGATACCTATACTCAAAAATTATACAACAACAGTTCTCCGAGCAACCTCCTCCGAAAAATGTACGATAAACAACAGACTCTGGCTCAGTTGATATTGAATTATAATCGCACATTTGGAGAACATTCCATAAGTGGATTAGTCGGTTGGGAAACTCAGAAACGTCAGGGAGATAATTTCTATGCCCAACGCAATCTTGCCTTCAGCGTTCCATATCTTTTTGTAGGCGAAGACACTGCCCAACAAGGTGGAATGTATTCGGGTAACTCCGATCTTTACGAGGAAGCTAATTCAGCTTTAATAGGTAGAATAAATTATGCTTACGGAAGCCGTTATCTACTTGAAGCTCAATTCCGTTATGATGGATCTTCCAAATTTGCCAAAGGGCATAAATGGGGGTTCTTCCCTTCCATATCAGCAGGATGGCGTATCTCTGAAGAACCGTTTTTCAAATCAATATCTGCTCTTTCTTTTGTGAATCAGTTGAAGGTACGTGCCAGCTATGGTGTATTGGGAGATGATTTAAGTAATAATTGGAATTATGAATGGGCACAAGGATATAATTATCCTGCTACCGGCGAAAACGCAGAAAAAGGGTATTATAATCATTACGCTCCGGGATTTGTTTTTGGTGATAAATTCGTTTATGCCGCCTCACCGAAACCTCTTCCTAATGAGGGTATCTCATGGTACGAATCAAGAACATTCGACATTGGTGTAGACTTTGAGGGATGGGATGGTTTATTCGGTTTTGTGATTGATTACTTCGACCGCCGCCGTAAGAACATGTTTGCCCGTAGTAGCGGAGATTTACCAACAGTTGTAGGTGCTGAAGCTCCATTAGAGAACGTTAACAGCGACCGTCAATTTGGTATAGACCTGGAGCTTACACACCGGAATAAAATAGGAGATTTTTCTTATAAAGTAAAAGCAATAGGTACTATTACTCGCAGAAAACACATGACTGCAGTCGATAAAGGTCCTTGGTCCAGTTCTTATGACAGATGGCGCAATGATAATTTGAACAACCGTTATCAAGGCGTTCAATTCGGTTATAATTCAGCAGGACGTTACACTGATTGGAATGATATCTGGACATACCCTATTTATAAAGACAGAGATATACTCCCTGGAGATTACAAGTATGTAGACTGGAATGGAGATGGTGAAATCAATGGTCAAGATGAACATCCTTTCGCATTCGATCAAACACCTTGGTTAAATTACAGTTTGAATTTGGATTTCGCATATAAAAATTTTGATCTGAACATATTATTTCAAGGTTCTGCCCTCGGTTCTATGGAATATAAAGAACCTTTATACAATATATGGGGTGAAAATGGCGGAGGTGCTTTGGAGCAATTCCTTGATCGTTGGCATCCGACAGACCCTTTGGCTGATCCCTACGATCCGAAGACTCAATGGGTAAGCGGCCACTATGGATATACGGGCCATTATCCAAAAGGGAACTCTGAATTCAATCGCGTCAGCACAGCTTATTTACGTCTTAAGAGTATAGAAATTGGCTATACCCTTCCTCGGATAAAAGCTTTGTCGACCATGAACCTTCGCATATTTGCCAATGCCTACAACCTGTTTACAATAACAGGCGTGAAATTTGTCGACCCGGAACATCCTGACGACGATCTGGGTAGAATGTATCCGTTAAACAAAACCTACACAGTAGGAATGTCTCTTTCTTTTTAAGGTTTTGGACAAAAAAATAATTTAAAATATTATCTATATGAAAAAGATATTTATATTATCATTGTTTAGTATCTTATTATTCAGCGGTTGCAATGATCTGGATATTGCTCCCAAGAATCTTATTACCGATAAAGACTTAATAGGAAGTGAATCGGGAATGGATATTTATATGGCACGAATGTACAGTAATATGCCTTTCGAAGATTTTAAATATATGGCAAAATGGGGATTTGATTTCAATTCCTGGTTAGGTGCATTCGGTATTGAAGGAACAGGTGAAGCCGTAGGCAGAGATAACATCTGCAAGAGCTTTACAGGAGAAGATACTCAATACTGGGGAAAATCATTTCCTTTGTTGCGTGATGCCAATTTTTTAATTGAGAACTTGCCGAAATACGAAGGAAACTTTGCTGGTAATGTTTATAATCACTATATGGGTGAGGCTTATTTCGTAAGAGCTTTTGTCTTTTACACGATGGCAAAGCGCTATGGTGGTGTGCCGCTGGTTACGAGAGTGATACAATATCCGGCTGACGAAAATACGCTGGAAGTTCCCCGCTCATCGGAGGAAGAGACATGGAATCAGGTGTTATCTGACTTTGATACAGCCATATCACTATTAAGTAACAAACCGTTAAAGGATGGCTATTCAAGTAAATACATCGCATTAGCATTCAAATCTGAAGCTATGCTATACGCAGGGTCCGTTGCTAAATATAATGAAACAGTTCAAGGACGTCTTACAGGATTAGGACGCAAAACAGGCGTACGTGTTATCGGATTCGACGAGAGCCAATGGGAAGATGCATCCAAAAAATATTTCACTGAAGCTTATAAAGCAGCCCGTGAAGTAATGATAAATGGTGGTTATGATCTTTATAAGAAAAAATGGGCAGCAAACGATAAAGAAGCTCAATACCAGAATATGGTAGATATGTTTAGCGATCTGACTAGTCCGGAAAATATATATGTAAGAAAATACATATATCCAACCATCACACACGGATATGACGCTTACAGTGCTCCACTAATATTCCGCGCTCCGCTATCATCTGAAACGTGTCCAACTCTTGATTTTGTAGAATTATTTGATGGCTTCGAACATTATGCTGACGGAACAATGAAAGTAACTGACGGTGCTTCCAACACCGATGGCAACTATCTGCTGTTTAATACACCGATGGATTTCTTTAAAAATGCGGAACCTCGCTTACGTGCCTATGTAATCTTCCCCGGTGACATGTTTAAAGGTAGAGAAATTGAAATCAGAGCGGGAATATATACCGGAGCAACTCCAATCAAACCTTTTTTCAATGATTACTCTTTTGCCAATGCTGACACTCACTACCAAGATTTAAATGCATATACCGGCAAGCCCAAAACATTATATCTCAGTCCTAAGATGGAAAATCAAGAAGTTGTAAAATATGACGGTAAAGATATGACTGCAGGAGGAGAAAATGGTCCGTTCTATGACCAGGGAGAATCGGCAATAACCGGATTTTATGGACGTAAATGGCTGAACCCAGATCCATCGTTTGCGGCAGGCGAAGGAAAATCAGCTCAACCTTTTATATTGATGCGTTATGCTGAAGTTCTGCTCAATGCGGCCGAAGCAGCAATAGAGTTATCTTTAGCCGGAGTAACATCTCCTGATGGAGAAAATCTTCTCCAGCTGGCAACCAAAGCGGTAAATGATATCCGTGAACGTGCAGGAGCTACTCTGTTGACAAGTAACCTGACAGCTACAGAAGGAGGACGTGACATCGTACGGAAAGAACGTCGTAAAGAATTAGCCTTTGAACATAAGACTAAATGGGATTTACGTCGTTGGCGTGTACAAGACTACAATAATAGAAGCGGATTCTGGGGTGAAACAAGAGATAAAGATAAGTTTAGCAGTAATTCCCGTTATCGTTTCCGTGGATTATATCCTTTCTTCTCAACCCAAGCTGGTAAGTATTTCTTTGACGCTCGTTTCCAATGGACTTCAAACATAACTGCCGATTACAGTACTATTGACTACTACTTCGGAATACCAGGTGGACAAGTAACTAAGAGTCCGGTAATCGATCAGCAGCCTAATCGATAAAAGATAAGTGATATAAAAAAAACTAATTAAGAAACATAGAATATGAAAAAGATAACATTTTGTACTTTATTGTGTACACTGTTCACTTTCGGTTCCTGTGATATGTTCAGCGTTGACAATTACGACGAACCGGCGGAAACATTGCAAGGTGAAGTGATAGATATAGCTACAGGAGAAAGAATACTGACCGACCAAGGTAGTGAAGGTATTCGCGTACGCTTGACCGAACTTAGTTGGGGCGATAACGTCCAGCATAACCCTGACTTTTATTGTATGCCTGACGGTACATTCCAGCATACAAAATTATTCAAAGGCACTTACAATATTCGTATTGACGGTCCATTCATCCCCTTATTGCGGGAAGACGGCTACGGAGTACCTTTAGCTGATGAAACTATAGAGAAAGAAATATCAGGCGTAACAAAAGTCCGTTTTGAAGTAGAGCCTTTCTTAAAAGTAGTTCTCGTAGGTGAGCCGACAATTAGTAATGGTAAAATTACAGCAAAAGTAAAAGTGACAAGAGGTGTCAGCAAAGAAATTTTCAAAGAAAAGATAGAACCTCTAGGGAAATACAATGACAGCTTCGTGAATATGACTGATATACAACTATTTGTAAGTTATTCTTCAACTGTGGGGTATAGAGCAAGAGACGATCGTTGGTCTAACAAAATAGAATATACGGGAACAGACTTTGAACCTCTTTTCGGAACAGAAGTTACCATTAAGTCCAATGGCACAATACCCTCAGGCAGGACAGTATTTATACGAGCTGCCGCCCGTATAAACTACGCAACAGAAAGTGTCCGCCGCTGGAATTACAGTGAACCAATGGAAGTATTGATTCCGTAATTACTGGTGTATAATTTAGATTAAAACAATCCTATTTTGAAAAGAGGTTATTATCCTCTTATCCTAACGAGGATAACCTCTTTCATTAATTACATGTATAAAAAAAGAACAGTTATGAATAAAAATAAAACAATAATCGTTTTCAGTTGGATGCTGATGGCTATGTTATTCGGATGTTCCGACTCCGATGCCAATGACAACAACAATTCCGGTGATCAAGGATTCACATACAATGATGTAATTACAGCTTACGATTCATTCAATGAAAACTTGTTCCAAGATTCCCGCAAAGTCTATCGCAGAGATGCAGGAGGCGGAACATCAGACATTGCTGTAGGTTGGACACAAGCCACAATGTTTGATATGATAATGAACGCCTACAAACTCACAGGAGATAATAAATATCTAGATCTGATGCAAAAGCACTTCGAGGGATGTTCTAACGAATTCACATTCGATTGGTATGATTATTCCCACTGGGATTTGAACGATGATATGATGTGGTGGATAGGCTCACTTGCCCGTGCATACCTGCTAACTAAGGATAAAAACTACCTTGATATATCAGAAGAGGGTTTCAAAAGAGTATGGTACGGCAAACCGATAGAATTATATCCAGACCGGCATCCTAGAGATACAGGTGGGTATGACCCTATAAACGGAGGTTTGTACTGGGGTTGGAAAGATGATGCTCTAGGAAAAATGGCATGTATCAATTATCCAACAGTCATAGCTGCTATGGAATTATACAAGGCTACCAACAAATCCGACTATCTGGATAAAGCAAAAGATGTTTACCAATGGTCTACAACACATCTATTCAATACGACAACAGGGGCGGTAGCTGACTCTGAGCATCCTGACGGTGTCGACTGGACCACAACTGTTTATAACCAAGCTACATGTATGGGAGCGGCGGCAATGCTTTATCTTGAGACAAAGGATCAGACTTATCTGAATCATGCAAAAGCTGCTATGGATTATATTATAGCAAAAAAATCAACAGCCAATAAAGTATTAAGACCGGAAGGTGATCCAACACAAGATAAAGTAGCAGACGAAAAAGGTATTTATAATGCCATCTTAGCCCAATACATACCTATTTTAATTAATGATTGCGGGCAAACCCAATACATCGAATATATAGAACGCAGCATCAATCTCGGCTGGAAAAACCGTGACAAGGAACGTAATCTGACTAATAAGTTCTTGGAGCGAGTTCCATTATCAACATCACCCCTGTCTTCTTATACAGCTTCCGGTATTCCTGCACTAATGCTAACTTTCCCGAATGTAAAAGACCGGAAATAAAGAAGTTTCAAATATATATCCCTGTATGAGGGAATCAATAGGTAAATTATAATAATCATTTGTGCCTTTAATGTCTGTCTCATTAAAAGGCACAAATGATTTTCTTTATAAAGATAGAGGAACTTACTGAAAAAGACCAAAAAACACATATATTTGTCAGTGATTCCAAAGATTCAAATAGGTTATAATATAAAAACAGCATGAAATTACTTATTCAAAAAGCTATATTAGCCAATATTCTTCTTTTTATAGGCTATTCACTTTCAGCAGGAGAAATCAAAATAAAAATCGATAAGAGATATTTAAATATCCCTGTTTCTCATAAAGAGGACCGACATAAAATGACCTTTGAGGTAAAAGGCCAACCTGCCCTATCGGTTGTTATACGTCTTGCTCACGATGAAGCTGATTATTGGGTATTTAAAGATGTTTCCAATCTGAAAGGGAAAACATTGACAATCAGCTATGAAGGAAATGAAAAAGGATTAAGCAATATCTATCAGGATGACAATATTAAAGGAGAGGACAACTTATATAAAGAAAACAACCGTCCTCAATTTCACTTTACAACCCAAAGAGGTTGGATCAATGATCCTAACGGACTTGTATATTATGACGGAGAATATCATCTTTTTTATCAGCATAATCCTTTCGAGCGAGAATGGGAAAATATGCATTGGGGGCATGCTGTAAGCAAAGATTTGGTACATTGGGAAGAATTGACAGATGCTTTATATCCCGATCATTTAGGTGGAATGTTCTCCGGTTCGGCAGTCATAGATTATGGTAATACTGCCGGTTACAATAAAGGAGACACTCCGGCTATGATTGTTGCATATACGGCCGCCGGACTTGACAAGCAAGTACAATGTATTGCATATAGCCTCGACAAAGGACGCACATTTACAAAATATACAAATAATCCTGTGATAGACTCCAAGCACATCTGGAATAGTCACGACACACGAGATCCTAAAATTTTTTGGTATAATCCCGGGAGTCATTGGGTAATGGTGTTGAATGAACGTGATGGACACTCCATATACACTTCCGCTGATCTGAAAATCTGGAAATACGAAAGCCATGTTACAGGTTTCTGGGAATGTCCCGAACTTTTTGAGTTATCAGTAGATGGAAATTCCAATAACAAAAAATGGGTAATGTATGGAGCTACAGGTACATATATGCTAGGTTCATTTGACGGTAAAACATTTATCCCGGAATCAGGAAAGTATTTTTATACCAAAGGAAGACTGTATGCAGGACACACCTATACTAATA
>OGKU01001048.1_pt1 | contig 15923 bp, 14 predicted proteins | sample 1572611 | NCBI WGS metagenome assembly OGKU01 (sample SAMEA2581886, study PRJEB24529) | metagenome | biome: Human gut stool | place: China | collected 2011 | reverse complement strand
TAAAGTGCTATCCTTAGTCACCGCCTTTCTCCTGCCCGGAAATACGGGCGTGGTTTTCTGCGGCAGACCGGATGAAAGGCTCCGCCTGCGGCAGATTCAAAATGCTTTCCATGAGGGAATAAAATTCCGTTTCGGTCAGCTCCTTTGTCTGTGGCACAATGCTCTCAACGGCTGCCCCACGGGTAATCAGCCGGTGCGTCCTCTGTTTCCGGGAACCGCTTTCCAGATACGCCTGCCGGTTTTTCAAACGCTGCATTTTCCGTTTTTCCCGTTCCAGCAGGACAGTGGTTTTTTCATATTCCTGCTTTAACTGTTCCAAAGATTTTTCCATGTTCTCACATCCTTTGCTTATAAGATAAAGAAAGACCATCCGCAGACAGTCCGTGTGTCAGTGCTTCTATAAAACCCGATGAAAAGGGAAAACCGCAGAGCGGATTTCTCTTTGCGGCGAGTACACAGGGGATAGCCGCTTTAGCGGCGCAAGGGGGTGTAGCCACCTTGTCGGAGCGAAGCGAACGCAGACCTCGGATTGCTGATTTTATCAGCGGCAGAGGTAAGCTCCGCAGGACGCACGATACATGGTCTTTAGACTATGTATAGAAGTGCGCCCTTAGTTCCTAAGGGATTTTGCCGTTTCCGGCAGTCTTGTCCTTTTTCTTGGAACGCTTGGAAAGATACTTCGGGCAGTCAACCACAACCGCCCGGAAGCTCTGTTTACATTCGTGCTGGCATTTCCGGCACAGTTCGTTGTAAGTGATACGGCTGCGGTCATTTAAGAAGAAAGACCATTCCAGCCGTCGCTTGTTGCTCATTCTTGCCATAACCGGCTCCTTTCTCCGTTTCTATCTGATGTACGCAGATAGGCTGTTTTGATGTAGCGTCTCGGTATCATTTTTAAGTTTTTTTCCCTCTGTATGCCCCTTTGGAAAGTGCGGCAGTATTGCAAGTCAGGGAATGATACCTCACGCTTATTTGTCGCTTCCCGGTACGGTTTCGGAGCCTTTTGCCATCCATTCAAAGAAAGCAATTTTGCTGACCTTGATAAGTCTGCCCCTGCGGAACGCTGGAAAGCCGGGTGTGTGTACCAGCTCATAGGCGCTCGCTCTTGAAATTCCCATAATCCGCTGGATGTCCGCCACATCCAGAACCAGCGGTAAATCCTCGTAGCTGTTCAATCTCTTTTTATCGTTCATTCTGTTCCTCCCATAAATCAAATAGGTTAAAATGCTTCCTGTTGCCGTTCTCCCCAAAAGCCGTTTTCCTGCCCCATTCCTGCGGTGTTTCCCTGCATTGGTGCGCCGGATGCGTCACTTCTCCTGCCGGTCATATCCTTTTTGGACGGTCATTCACTTGTCAAAGTACTGTTTGGTACGAAATTACCAACTGCAATCATCATAGCGGACTATCCTTGACAAAACAATGCTTCTGCGATACCATGAGTGTAACGGATATAACTGAATTATATAATTACCATAAACAAAGGCAGGGGATAGGGATGGAGAATCAGTTTATACGGCATGAGCCATGTTTTGAGAGGATTTTGTTTGTCCTGACGCTGGACAGGAAGAAAATGAAAGAGCGGATTTTGATTGGGGAAGAACAGCAGATCCGCTTCCGTCTGAACGGGAGCCAAAACGCAGAGGTGCTTTGTGATATGACACGCCCACTGGGAACTTTTTTGATAAACTTTGAGCGTGACACGGACAGAGACTGGAACTTATACGGGCTTTCTCCGCTGCGGCAAGCTCTCCACTCCAACCGATGGAAACAGCCGGAGCTGGAGCAGGCGGCAAGCGAATTTCTTTGGGAGAAATATCTTAGCAACGACCCTCTGAAAATGTATGTGGCGTTCCGTATCTGGAACAGCTATCTGCTTGCCAGAGAACCCCGTGACCGTAACGCTGCCTGTGACCGCTTCATGGATAAAATGAGCAGACTGACCGGGGTATTCCAAAACGAAACCATGAGCTTTGACAGGGAGACAGGAAAACCGAAACAATTTCAAGCTGGCAGCCTTTATTTCAAAGGCGCACCGTCAGAAGATACCCGGCTTGACCTCTGGTTCCCGGACAACCGGCGCACAGAAGAATGTGTGTCTGCCTATGCGTCCCTCTACCCGTTGATTACCTATTATCTGAACAGGCTGAATGACTGGGGGCTTTGCTTCCGACAGTGCAAGGTCTGTGGGAAATATTTTCTGGCAAAGAGCCAGCGGTATGAGCTGTGCAGCGATAAGTGCCGCAAAGCACAGGCGCTTCAAAACAAGCGGGAATTTGACGAGAGGGCAAGAGAAAATAACTATGACCTGCTTTATAAAAATGAATGCCAGAACTGGCGCAACAAAATAAACCGGGTAAAAAATACCGCAGGCTTTCCGGCTGACCGTCTGGAAAAAATACAGGCTGCCTTTGCCGACTTTAAGAAAGAAGCATTACAGAGAAAAAAGGCTGTAAAAACAGGAACAGCCAGCCCGAAAGAATTTACGGACTGGCTGTATCAGCAGAGTAATGTAATTGTGAGGCTGACTGAATACTAAATTTTTTTCTCGTTGTGAGGTTTCTGTGACATTTGCCTGATGGCAGTATCGAAATTGCAGTAATTACTCATGCAAAATGCTTCTTCGTTTTATACACTATACCTATATGGTGGAGCACCAAATGAAAGGAGCAAAAAATATGTCTGAGATTCAAAATGCGATTGAAGTAAAGAACTTAAAAAAAGGTTTTGGTGGCAGAGTTTTGTTTGAGAATTTTAGCCTGAATGTAAAAGCAAATACAATCCATGCGATTATTGGTCCGAACGGTTCTGGAAAGACAACACTGCTACGCTTGATTACAGGGGTATACCAGCCAAATGCAGGGACAATCAACATTGCAGGGAAATATGCAATGCAGCTTGAAAATGACTATCTGTATGAAGAACAGACTGGTCTTGAAAATTTGAAAATTTTTGGGAAATACTTTGGATTTGAAATAAATGATCGTTCAGACGGCTATTGTACGCAATTAGGATTGACCGAGCATTTAGGAAAGCGTGTTAGCACTTATTCTAAAGGAATGAAAAGAAAACTGTCCCTTTTGATTGTGATTATGATGGGACGGGATATTCTGCTCATGGATGAACCAACATCGGGTGTAGACCCCATATCCAGAGTAGAAATCCGTAGTTTGATAGGGGCTCTAAAAGCTGACGGAAAAACGGTTATTATCACTTCACATGACCTTAGCGAGATTGAAAAGTGCGCTGATGATGTATCTATGATTAAAAATGGTAGATTGCTGTTTGATAAGGGTATTCAAGAAATGCAAGGACAATCATTGGAAGAAATCTTTATTAAGGAGGGCAATCGTCATGAGTAACATGGGAAAAGGCGCAGGCTACTATCTTACCAGAAGTAAAAGCCTCCTAATTGATACTGCGATTGTTGCCATTCTGGCGATTTTTATGAGCTTTGCAATGCAGATGGACGCCTTGCAGTCTAAGGGAGAAGATTATTTAGTCCTAATGCTCTATGCGGTTATTTTTGGTCTTACCTCCCTGCAATCCGGTGCTATGATTGTAGATTTGACAGCAAAGGATAAGTTAAGCCGGAGAATTGAATTTTTTGCAGCTTCTGGAATTGCAGTAAAAGAGATTATAAAACAGTATTCGATACAGATTTTCCGCTTTTCTGGTATTATCCCGTTCTTTGTTTTTATGAGTTGCTATTACTTTACCGACTGGACAATGAGCTTTGGGCGGGTCGTATGCGTTTATCTTAGTATTCTTGTACTTAGTTTTTGTGAGATTGTCGCTTTGAATATCATTGTACTGGATGTGAAACGAGTAAAACTGTTCAAAAATGTTCTGTTCTTTGGTAATTTTGCACTGGTTTATTTGATTGCGATGTCGGCAGAACAGATTACAGAGTTTGTGAATCAACATCATATAGGAATTGACTATTTGATTATTGTGGTTGATGTTGCACTTTGCATGATGTTTGTACTATTAAGTTTCTTTAAGGCTCGACACATGAGCAACGAAACAGTTATCAGGAGGGATGGCGAATGGGTTTGATAACCTCAAACCTTAAAAGGGTATTGAACTGGAATTTTATATTTATGAGCGCGGTAGCAGCTATCTTCGGCATGATCTCTCTGATGAACTTTGGGGATATTTCAGAGAACATTGTATTTGGCGTTGATATAAAGTATTTTATGCTTGATGGATACCTGTGCTTATTTATCTTTTTTGCCGGAGAAATAAGCAAGGATATGTTGCAGCAAGAAAAAATCACAAAGAGAATAGAATGGAAACTTGCTAATGGTATTAAAATCTCAAGTATTGTTAAGGAGAATCTGCTATCACTATGGATTGGAACGCTGATCCTTTTGTTTCCTCTACTTTTGATGATTTCCATTCGCCTGCCAAACCTTATCTTGTTATTAAGCACCTATTTTCTGATCCTTAGCATATTGTATTCGGCATTTATAAATGTTTTGATTCTCTGGATTAGAAATATGAACTGGTTTAAGAGTATTCCTATCTTTGCAACACTGCTTCATATTTTGCTGGTTGTCTTAAAATGTGGGATATTTATGAAAACGAATAATGTGTGGGTGTTGCTACTATTTTCTCCAGTGAGTATAATAGTTTTGACTGCGTGTGGTTTATGTCTGATGACTAAAGAACGGATCGTATCATCATATTACTAACATAATGAATTTTAGCTGAAAGGAGGGGTGTCCTATGCAGGATAAACGCTTCTATCCGTATCTGTTTCTTCATGCGGGTATTGTGACTTTATGGGTTATATTGGATAGAATACATAAAGGAATTGCGAATGACGGAACCATCAACTTATTGTCGATTGCCGTCTTGCTTTGTTATTTCAATCTGCTCTATCTTCATGTAATGACATCACGGCGAAAGGCAACAATATCTGAATGTGGCTGGAACCTGCTTTCTGTTTCCTTTATTGCGGCGCTGATGTATGATGGATTTTCCACCTTATACACGGGTGCATTTCTGGTTTTTGCATTGATTATCGGAATAATGCTGGTAAGAACTGACGCAAGCCGGGGAAAAATGGTTCGCTTGCTATTTGGAATTGCGGCTATCATACTGTCGCTTTTTCATTTTCAAATTCTACCTGCGATAACTATGTTAATTGGAATGTTCGTGGGAATTTTCCTTGATTATAAATATATAAATTTGAAACAGGTTAATATTCTTCCGATTGCCCAGAGGAAAGCAAGATATGTCCTTGTTTTCATGATTCCTTTGCTTACAATCGTACTTTATTGCTTTGATTTGTCCACCCTGCAAGTCAATGTGTTTTTTCAGCTTATAATGCTTTTATTTGAGGCCTTTGCTGTCATTCATCTTGGCGACATGGAAGCTCGTTACAACGAGCTGACAAAGTATTATGAATTAACGAACTATATTGCAAGTGAGAGGGAAGATTTTTCAAGGCTACTTCACAACGATGTGCTTCAAGATATTGGAGGTGCCAAAAATCTTCTGTCGCTTCGCTCACCAGCTATTGATGAAACAAAAAGGATATTATCTGATTTGGAACTGCGAATAAGAAATATGATGAATTTCTATTCGTCTAATATCTTTTCGGGGTATGCTTCATGGGAACATATTGAATATATGCTTGACGCTATTAAGAAGCTGTACCCAAAGAAAAATATATTTATAGATTTTACCATTGACAGCGAAGCAAGGATTGCTTTGAAAAAAGATAACAGTTTGGAACAGACTATGCAGATAATCAAAGAGCTTGTCAACAATGTTTATAAACACGCTGCCGCTACTTTTATCCATTTGGAAATCGCGCTAAATGAAGAAAGTAAACTCGTAATTACCTGTCAAAATGACGGCGCGAAATCGAATGACATTGAAAACATTCTTTCTTCTAAAGGTGGTATGCTGTTCTTAACGGTGTTGATAAATGGGAATGGCGGTAACATTCAGTATTTAGAAAAAGATGGTATTTTAACTGCAACGGCAGTTTTGGGGAGAAAAAATGAAGATATTACTATTTGATGACCACAGGATATTTGGAGAGAGTTTAAGCAAACTTCTGGAAGATTGGGACGCAATCTCAATCTGTCACTATGTAAGTAATGAAACAGAGTTTTGGAATATTCTTTCCGTAGACGAATGGGACATTGTATTATTGGATGTTAACCTAAGAGATCAGTCAAAAAATTCTGGCATTGACCTGATAGAAAAAATATATAACAAAAAACCAAAAACAAAAGTGGCTATGCTATCCTCTTATGATATGCCGGTTTATAGACAGGAGGCACTTAAAAGAGGTGCTGTAAGTTATATTGACAAGTCGGCTTCTGCTGATGAGCTGGTAAAAAAACTTACAGCTATTAGTAAAGGTCACAAATCCACTACGCCCCCTTTATTAGATCCCCTGACAGATCGTGAAGCGGAAATTATTAAGGCGATTGGAACAGGGAAAACAAAGCATGAAATAGCGCAAGAACTGTATATCAGTGAACGGACACTTTACAACCATATCCAAAGCATCTATGATAAGCTGGGGGCTAAAAATGCTATCGAAGCCTATAACAAGGCTATTGCACTTGGATATATCACACCCTTAATATGAGTTTAGGCAATAAGAGGGACAGATATATCAGAACACAAATGACAAGTATGCACATTATGTAAGCAGATAGCAAAAACAAGTATCATTGAACGACTTCATCAAAATAAAGAAAAGCTGGGAGCAAAATTAAGTCTGCTTCCAGCTTTTTTGTATTTGTTATTGTATGTGGTTGACTAAGGAATATTGTTTAAGCGTGAGTTTGTGATATTGGGTATGGTATCTTTAACTATGGGAAACTCCTTTTTCCCATTTGGACACCGCCTGTCGGCTGACGCCGATGCTCTCCGCCACAAATTCCTGGGTCATCTTGCAGCGGGCACGGTTCTCCCGGAGCATCTCAGACAGCGACTTGCGCACGATCTTGACTTCCTCCGTGAGTTTCGGCGGCTTTTCCAGATTGCGGGCAATGCGCCAAAGCAGATGGAGTGCTATAAAAGGGGCAAAGATCTTGAAGATCGCAAGGATAAAACCCAAAACCTGAAACGTTCTGTAAAGTATAAGACTGGATGTACTCATGTTCATACGGTTTCCTCCTTTGAAGTGTGGTTTGTTGGGTTTTTCTGTGGCACGATTTTAGCACAAAAGCCCGGTTGCGTCCACCAACCGGCGTGTAAACTCTGGTTGCATTACGGAACTTTAGCCGATTTTTAACAAAAACGTTGCATCTGCGCCGTTGCAACAGGCAAAAGCTATGGTATACTATAAGAGATATCCGGCAGACATCTCTGCCGCACACACCCCCGCTGCGGGGTCAACACAAAAGGAGTATTGTAGCGTTATGGTTCGCATTACTATGGAAGACGGCGGCATCATCGACATTGAGCTGAATGAGGAAGTCGCCCCCATCACCTGTGAGAATTTCAAGAAGCTGGTCAGCGAGGGCTTCTATAACGGCCTGACCTTCCACCGTGTCATCCCCGGCTTTATGATCCAGGGCGGCTGCCCGCTGGGCAACGGCACCGGCGGCCCGGGCTGGAACATCAAGGGTGAGTTTGCTGCTAACGGCGTGAACAACCCGCTCAAGCACACCCGTGGTGTCATTAGCATGGCCCGCAGCATGAACCCCAACAGCGCAGGCAGCCAGTTCTTCATCATGCACAAGGACGCACCCCACCTGGACGGCCAGTATGCCGCCTTTGGCAAGGTCGTGGCCGGCATGGATGTCGTGGACAAGATCGCCGCTGTGCGCACCGACTGGAACGACAAGCCCACCACCCCGGTCAAGATGAAGACCGTGGAGCTCATCGAGGGCTGAGCCTTATAAACAGAAAGATCCCGGCACTGTTACGGTGCCGGGATCTTTTTTGTTCTGTGTCAGCGCACGTCCTTATCGTGGGCCATCAGTCCCTCATGACGGCTCACGAAGCCCTTGGCGCCGGGCCGCCCCACCAGCAGGAAATTGTACAGCACCTCAATGATCACAATGGCAGAAATGCGGGAGAGCGCAAAATCCGTCGTGGTGATGAGCTGCTCGCGGTTGGTGGAGATCAGCAGATGATCGGCCAGCTGCGCCAGCGGCGAGCTGCGGTCGCAGGTGATCAGCACCACTGGCACACCGTTGTCCCGCGCTGTCTGGGCCATCTGGTTCAGCCGCCGGGATTTGCCGGAGTTGGAGATCAGCAGCAGCACGTCCTGCGGTGTAAGGGTGAGCGCGAACGCCGAGTTCTTCTCCGAGATCTCACTGGTGATGCACCGCATCCCCAGCTGGTTGAACTTGAAGGCCGCATCCATCGCCACCGGGATGGTGTTGCCCACCGCGGCGATCTGCACCAGCTGCGCATTCTGCAGCAGTTTCAGCACACGCTGCAGATTTTCCGGGTTGATGCCGTTGATGGTGGCGCTCATCTCATCGATCTTATTGGAAAGGATATTCTGCAGCGACTGCGGGATATTGTCCAGCTGCACTTCGTTGGAGATCTCCAGCGGCTGGCGTTCCATCACGTCCCGCGCCAGCGCCAACTGGAAAGCACGATAATTCTCAAACCCCAGTTTTTTGCAAAAACGGGTCACCGTGGCTTCCGAGGTGGAGCTGCAATGTGCCAGTTCGGCCGATGTCATTGCCGCCACACCGGCCGTATCTTCCAGCACACAATCCGCGATCCGCTTTTCCGCATTGAAAAAGTGCATCCCGGAGCAAAGCAGCGTGACCACACTGCCCGGCGTTTCGCCCATAATCATCCTCCTGTCCTTTCAGGCCCGATGCCTGCGTTTTGTTCGGAACTAGTGTAGCAGTTTTTATGTCAAAAAGCAATTTGTTCAGCATCATTTCCATTTATTCGTACACATTGAACAAACATTCTGTAAAATTTTCGTTACAGTGAAAGAAACTTTCTTGTAAAATCATCTTTACGAAACAAAACCATCATGCTATAATGCAGTCAATGAGACCTGCCGCACCGCATGAGCGGCAAGAATGTACCCCAAAAAGGAGGATAAATTTTATGGCAAAGATCACCAAGGCTGAGATGCCGGCCCTTGCCGAACAGATCGTCAAATGTCTGGGCGGCAAAGAGAACGTAGCCCGCATCAACCACTGCGCCACACGCCTGCGCGTGAACCCGGTGGACATGGAAAAGGTGGACAAGGATGGGCTGAAGAGACTGCACGGTGTCATCGGCATCGATTCTTCCAAGGCAGAACTTCAGATCATTGTGGGCGCCATCATTGAGGACCTGTATCTGGAAGTGGAAAAGATCACCGGCAACGGCGGCGGCGCTGTGGCAGATGACGTTCCCTTCTGGAAAAAGCGCCCCTCCGAGATCTTCTCCAGCTTCCTGCTGCTGATGGCTGGCTGCCTGAGCCCGGTCATTCCCGCACTGATCGCATCCGGCCTGCTGGCCACCGTGCTGACCATCATGACGCTGGTGTTGCACGTGGATGCTTCCACCAGCTCCACCTACTCCATCCTGTATAATCTGTCGCAGACCGTGTTCTACTTCATGCCGGTCCTAGTGGCTTACACCTCTGCCAAGAAGTTCGGCACCGAGCCGGTTCTGGCCATGGTTCTGGCCTGCTTCCTGCTGTACCCGGACTGGGTGGCTGGTGCGGACGGCTCCTTCACCCACTACTTCGGCCTGCCGGTCCTGCATACCACTTATAATGGCGCCGTGATCCAAATCATCCTCTCCGTGTTCGTCATGTCCCTGCTGGATAAATGGCTCAAGAAGGTCATCCCGGAAGCTGCACGGCACTTCGTCAAGCCCTTTACTCTGCTGCTGCTCATGTCGGTCATCACCCTGACCGTCACCGGCCCTCTGGGCGGCCTGTTGACCAACTACATCTACGCCTTTGTTGAGGCTGTCCGCTCCGTGGCTCCGTGGGCTGGCGTGCCGGTCATCGTGCTGCTGAGCACCACCATCGGCCTGATCGCTCCGGGCTTCCATCTGGCCCTGATCCCCATTGCGACCGCCAGCCTCGCCGCTGTTGGTTACGATGACCTGATCAACATCTGGTTCTTCTGCTGCACCATCACCCCGGGCTTCATCTCTCTGGCTGTGATGCTGCGCACCAAGAAGTCCCTGCTGCGCCAGACCGCATTCTCCTGCTGCCTGTCCGCTCTGCTGGGCGGTATCTCCGAGCCTACCACCTACGGCATCTGCTACAAGATGGTCCGCCCCTACTACGCATACCTGATCACCGCTCTGTCCACCGCTGTGCTGGCCGGTCTGCTGCACCTGAAGTGCTACGCCTTCGGCGGCTACTCCCTGACCAACATCCTGCTGTACCTCGGACCCAACCTGGACTATGCAAACTTCCGCAATGCTCTGCTGCTGGTCGGCTTTATGCTCATCATGAGCTTCATCACCGTCAACCTGATCGGCTTCGATGATTCCTGCTACGAGGAAACTGCCGTTGCCGCACAGGATGCCGCGGAATAAGTTTACTGCTTCCCGCTTTTCAGAAAGGACGATGCTTCATGCGTTTATACGATAAGGCCCTTGTCGCCAAGATCCATGAGAACCAGTTCACCAAAGAGGTGGACGGGATCCCCGTACTGTTCAAACCGGTGCCGGATGCGGAGCCTGCCCATCTGGATCCCCGCCTGCGGGAGATCATCATCAAAAAGCGCACCATGTTTGCCAACCGCGCCAAGGCAGGCTGGACCCTTTCCAGCGAGCGCTACCGCCCGGACAAGGTGACCTATGACCTGATCGAAACGCCTGTGGACTGCACCGAACAGCTGATCCCCATCGGCGGGCACAAGATTGATATCTACATCTACCGTATTGCCAACATCCAGCCCAACGCACCGGTGCTGGTGTACCTGCACGGCGGTGGATTCACGGCCGGTGACATTCACCTGTTCGGCAAACAGATGCAGTACATTGCCGAGCAATCCGGTGCCGTGGTGGTGTTCCCGGAGTACCGTCTGGCCCCCGAGAACCCCTTCCCCGCTCCGGTGGAAGATGCATGGGGCGCCGTACAGTGGGTGCACGCACACGCCGCTGAACTGGGTGCCGACCCTGCCAAGCTGATGGTCGCCGGTGACAGCGCCGGCGGCAGCCTGACTAACGCCTGCGTGCTGCAGGACGAAAAGGGCATCATCCGCAAGATCATGGGCATCTATCCTTCGTGGGACGGTTCCGATTACCATGAGCAGACCGCCTACACCTGGAGTTACGATGCTTACGAGGTGGCTGACGAGGACAAGAAACTGGCCTACAGCCGCATCGACCGCATCAAGAGCAGCGTGGATAAGGATCCTGACAGCAGCAACAGCCTGTATCTGCAGGGCCATACCACTTCACACGACCCGCTGGTGTCGGCCATCTTTGCCACCGATGAGCAGCTGAAGAAGTTCCCGGAAACGGTCATCGTGGCCGCTGAGTACGACTACCTGCGTGTCGGCAGCGACTACGCCGCCAAGCGGCTGGCAAGCCTTGGTGTACCGGTACGCTCCATCCGGTACTGCGGCTGTGACCACGGCTTTTTGGATATGCTGGGCACCATCGTCCAGTCCGAAGAGCTGTGCCTGACCATCGCCGCCGAACTGAAAGCACTGTAAGCTCAAAATCCCCCACTTCATTCACCATATTCCTCCTGTTCCGAAGGAACAAGAAAGCTCCCCGCCGGGTTCGGCGGGGAGCTTTCTGTTATATGTTCCGGAATACCGCTCAGCAGCCTTCTTTTTCAGCCAGCTTCCGGCCCATGAGCACGCCCATGACGGACGCCATCATCAGGCCCCGGGTCCAGCCGGAGGAGTCGCCCAGGCAGTGCAGGCCCTTGATGTTGGTGTCGAGGTTCTCGTCCATCTTCACCTTGTTGGAGTAGAACTTCAGCTCCGGGCTGTACAGCAACGTCTCGTTGGCGGCAAAGCCGGGCACCACCATATCCAGCATCTTGATGAACTCGATGATGTTGGTCATGGCACGGTAGGGCATGGCGGCGGTGATATCACCCGCCACAGCATCCTTCAGGGTGGGCTTGACGTTGGACTGGGCCAGCTCCTTCTGCCAGGTGCGCTTGCCGTCCAGAATGTCGCCGTAGCGCTGCACCATGATGTGGCCTGCACCCAGCATGTTGGTCAGCTCGCCCACCTTCTGAGCATAGGCGATGGGCTGGTTGAAGGGTTCGGTGAAGTTGTGAGACACCAGAATGGCAAGGTTGGTGTTCGGGCTCTTCTTTTCCTTGAAACTGTGGCCGTTGACCACGGCCAGGTCATTGTCGTAGTTTTCCTGTGCCACAAAGCCGCCGGGGTTCTGGCAGAAGGTGCGCACCTTGTTCTTCCAGGGCTTGGGGTAGCCGATGAGCTTGGACTCATACAGCACCTTGTTCACCTTTTCCATGACCTCGTTGCGGCACTCCACGCGCACACCGATGTCCACGGTACCGGGCTTGTGGGCAATGTGGTGCTCGGCGCAGATCTTTTCCAGCCAGTCTGCACCGCGGCGGCCGGTGCCAATGACCACGGTATCCGCATACACAGGCCGGACCTGATCGCCGTCCTTCAGCAGCACGCCCTTGCACTCCTCATTCTCAAGGATGATGTTCTCGCACTCGGTATTGAACAGCATCTCCACGCCGTTGTCGGCCAGATAGTTCTGGATGGCCAGATACAGCTGCTGCGCCTTCTCTGTGCCCAGATGGCGGATCGGGCAGTCCACCAGCTTCAGGCCGGCATGGATGGCGTTCTTGCGGATCTCCTTGATCTCCTCGCCAGTGTAGATGCCCTCCACATGGGGGTCTGCGCCGAACTCAAGATAGATCTTGTCGGTGTAGTCGATAAGCTCCTGTGCAAACTCCTCTCCGATCAGGGTGGGCAGATCGCCGCCCACCTCATAGGAGAGGCTCAGCTTGCCATCCGAGAAGGCACCTGCACCGGAAAAGCCGGTGGTGATGGCGCAGGTGGGGCGGCAGTTGACGCAGTGGCCAACCTCCGCCTTGGGGCAGTGGCGCTTTTCCACGGGCTTGCCTTTTTCCACCAGCAGCATCTTCTTTTTGCTGCCGTGGCGCAGCAGCTCCACAGCGGTAAAGATGCCGGCAGGGCCTGCGCCCACAATGATCAGGTCGTACTTTTCCATAATGTGTTCCTTTTCTTGTTGTATATTTGCTTATGATAGCTTCCGTTCAGCGTGCTCACCCTCTCAGTCAACGCCTGACGGCGTTGCCAGATTCCCCCTTTTGTCGCTTATGCGCCATCTTCCCCCGCGCGGGGGAAGTCTTTCCTCAAAGTGGGAGCCCTTGGCAGTCCACGCAAACTTCATCTCTTTGCCAAGGCCTCTCCCCTTGGGAGAGGTGGCACGGCGTAAGCCGTGACGGAGAGGGCGAGGCCGTCATCCTTACTCCCGGTCCTCCTGGTCCACCGTGGCACTTTCGTCCACATGGTCCAGCTCCACGGCGGTGGACTCTGCATCGGTGCGAGTCACGTCGGGGGCCACCACGCCGTCGCCGTTCAGGTCCTCCCCGGTCAGATCCTCCAGCATGGACTGGGTCTCCGGGTGGAGCTTGGCAAAGCGGCGCAGGGCCAGCACCGTATACAGGGCACTGAGCAGGTTGATGGCACCTTCCACGATCAGGATGACGCCAATGGCCATGACCAGCGTCTCCATGGCACCGAAGGGGTTCACGATCAGCACCACGCCCAGCACCACGCTGAGCACTGGCAGCAGCAGGAAGCCCTTCCAGCTGTCGTAGCCGCAGCGGCGCAGGTCTAAGGCGTTCTGCACCCGGCCGATGGCGTCAAAGATGACGAACAGGCCGAACACGATGGGCAAAATGCTTACCACGATATCGCTGCGCAGCAGCAGAAAAACGCCCAGCGCAAGGCAGACAAGGCCGGAGATCAGGGTAAGCTGGCTCTGGAACACCCCGCGCTCCACCACAAAGTAGCGGATCAGCTGCACGGCTGCGCAGGCCAGCACCACGCCGCCCAATGCGTAGCAGACGATATTCAGCGCCGTGCCGGGCTTCATGACCAGAAAAATGCCCAGCCCGACATACAGCAGGCTCATGAAGATCAGATTCCACTTCAGCTTTTTTACCATAGAGATCACGTTCCTTTCCTTTGCAGGGCCGTTGCCCGCACCCACGTCAGCGGTACAGGGGTGCGATGGTGGTTTTGTTGATACGGGCATAGAAGGCCAGACTCATCAGGATGCTGACAACTTCCGCGATGAGGAAGGCCCACCAGACATTGTTGACGTTGCCGGTCTGTGCCAGCAGCCACGCCGCCGGCAGCAGCACCACCAGCTGGCGGCACATGGAGACGATCAGGCTGAACACGCCGTTGCCCAGTGCCTGGAACACCGACCCCATCACGATGCCGATGCCTGCCAGCAAAAAGTGCGGGCAGATGATGCGCAGCGCCGGGATGCCGATGGCCAGCATGGCATCACTGGCCGCAAAGATGCCCAGCACCTTGTCCGGGAAGAACTGGAAGATGCAGAAACCGATCAGCATGATGCCCTCGGCGTAGCACACGGCCAGCTTGATGGTCTTTTTGACGCGGTCGGGGCGGCGGGCACCGTAGTTGTAGCTGATGATGGGCACCATGCCGTTGTTCAGGCCGAACACCGGCATGAACACGAAGCTCTGCAGCTTGAAGTACACGCCGAACACCGCCACCGCCGTGGCCGAGAAGGTCATCAGGATCAGGTTCATGCCAAAGGTCATCACGCTGCCCACGCACTGCATGGCGATGCTGGGCAGGCCCACCGCGTAGATGCGGCCGATGGCCTTTGCACTGGGCCGGAAGCCCTTGAATCCGATCTGGATGTCCGGGTTCTTGTTCAGGTTGAAGAACAGGGTCATGCCCGCTCCGCAGAACTGGCCGATGACGGTGGCCACGGCGGCACCGGTGGTGCCGCTGAGGGCCTCGCCGCAATAGCCGAAGATAAAGATGGGGTCCAGGATGATGTTCACCACGGCACCCGTCAGCTGGCTGATCATGCTCAGGTAGGTGCGGCCGGTGGCGGCCAGCAGCTTTTCGCCCATGGTCTGAGTGAACAGGCCCAGGCTGAAGATGCAGCACACCGACAGGTACTGGATGCCCTGCCGGGCGATGGCCTCGTCCCCGGTCTGCGCATAGAAGTAGGGCTTCATGCAGGTCAGGCCGATGACCAGGAACACCACGAAGCTGCACAGCGACAGGAAGATGCCGTTTTCGGCGGTGGCATTGGCCCGGCGCTGGTTCTTTTCGCCAAGGCTCTTGCTCAGCATGGCGTTCACACCCACACCGGTGCCCACGCCCACCGCGATCATCACGTTCTGCAGCGAGAACGCCAGCGATACGGCGGTGAGGGCGCTCTCGCTGACATGGGACACGAACACCGAGTCCACCACGTTGTACAGCGCCTGCACCAGCATGGAGATCATCATGGGCACACTGAGCTTTATCAGCAGGGGGTTGATCTCCATGGTGCCCATGATGTTTTCCCGCGCTTCGGCGGGAGGGGTCTGGGGTTGCTTTGTTTCCACGATTGCTCCTTTTAACAGTAGATTTTTTTAATCGCTGCCGCATCATTCTGCGGAAGCGAGCAACGAGACGGAAGGACTACCCGGGTTGCGGCTCCCGGCATCCACTTCGCACCTTGGGCGGTACTCGTGTCTTGCCGGCCGCTGCCCCAACAGCTCCTCCCTGCATCGGCCGCAGGCCGCGGTCGTCGCCGTTGCCCGAAACGTGGGCAGAACGCTCACGCGCCCTACCCACGATTCATCGTTGTTTTATTTTTGCCCCGGCCGGAAACTCAGCCCAGGGTCTTTTCCTTGGCAGCTGCTGCGTCCAGGATCATCTTGACGCAGGTCTCCCGGCCCAGAGCGGCGTTGATGGCCAGATCATAGTTGTGGGCATCGCCCCAGCGGTTCTGGGTGT
>OGKU01001032.1_pt1 | contig 16286 bp, 10 predicted proteins | sample 1572611 | NCBI WGS metagenome assembly OGKU01 (sample SAMEA2581886, study PRJEB24529) | metagenome | biome: Human gut stool | place: China | collected 2011 | reverse complement strand
GCCGCCGGAGCGGTGCTTAAGCCGTAAGGCGGGAATTATGCGGTGTTGCCTTAGGTTACAGTCGTGCAATAACCGCCTGGGTAAACTCCTTCGTTCCCGCGGTGCCGCCGATGTCGGCAGTGACGACCTTGCCCTCCTCGACCTGGGCCAGGATGGCGGCATTGAGCTTGGCGGCCTTGTCGGTCTCGCCAAGGTCGTTCAGCATCATGGCAAAGGCCATCAGGATGGCGCTGGGGTTGGCCTTGTCCTGCCCGGCAATGTCGGGGGCAGAGCCGTGGACGGCCTCATAGATGCGGGTGCTGTCGCCGATGTTGGCGCTGGGCGCAAAGCCCAGGCCGCCGACGAGACCGGCGCACAGGTCACTGATAATATCGCCGTAGAGGTTCGGCGCGACGAGCACGTCGAACTGCTCGGGCTTCTGCACCAGCTTCATGCACAAAGCGTCGATGATGCAGTCGTCCGCGGCGATCTCGGGGTACTCCGCGGCGACCTCGCGGAAGGTGCGCAGGAACAGGCCGTCGGTCAGCTTCATGATGTTGGCCTTGTGGACTGCCGTGACCTTTTTGCGGCCGTTTTTGCGGGCATAGTCAAATGCAAAGCGGCAGATCTTCTCGCACGCGGGGCGGGTGATGAGCTTGACGCCGTTGGCGATCTCGTCGTTCAGCATATACTCGATGCCCTTGTAGAGATCCTCGGTGTTCTCGCGCACGATGACAAGGTCCACATTGTCAAAGCGGGTCGGTACGCCCGGCAGCGTGTGCACAGGGCGCAGGTTTGCATAGGTGGAAAAGCGCTGGCGCAGCTGCACATTGATGCTGCGGAAGCCCTTGCCGATGGGGGTGGCGGTGGGGCCCTTGAGTGCCCAGCCGCACGCTTCGATCGCATCCAGCGTGCCGGGGGCGATCAGCTCGCCGCTCTCGGCGGCGTACTCGGCACCGGCAGCAAACTCCTGCCATTCAATGCCGGTGTTCAGTGCGGCGGATACTTCGCGGACGCTCTCGGCAATTTCACGGCCAATGCCGTCGCCCGGAATCAGAACTGCTTTCATAAATAATACTTTTCCCCTTTCCCTGTCTTACTCTGCATTTTCTGCGGTATACCTAACATACTACCCGGTTTAGGGCCGGTTGTCAATCCGCATTTTTACACAATAGGCACATCTTTGGCCGACGGCTTAATTTTTTAAAGCATCCTCCCGAAAAATTTAGAAAAATTTTAAGTTTTCCTTGACGAATTTGCGGAAATGCTATAAAATCAATCTATCAGGCATATTGGTAAGGGAAGCCAGCAGTGATATACGCCTGTATAAGTATGCAAAGTATATAAAATTGGTCAAAGAGAGGGGTACGCATGATGTATTACCCGGACGTCCCGGCCCTGGAGCCGGATGAGCTTGAGCTGCTCTGCCACGAATATATGGAGCACAACGCCACCCTTGACCCGCATCTGGCGGATCAGATGGGCGTCAAGCGCGGCCTGCGCAATCTGGACGGCACCGGCGTGCTGGCCGGCATCACGAACGTTTCCAACGTTATCGGCTATGATAAGAGGGAGGACGGCACCATCGTGCCCATTCCGGGCCGCCTGGTCTACCGCGGCATCGACATTGACACGCTGGCCGCCGAGGCCGACGCCCATGACCGCTTCATGTTTGAGGAGGTCATCTGGCTGCTGCTGTTCGGCTCCCTGCCCACGCAGGAGCAGTACGCCAAGTTCCGCAAGCTGCTGGAGCACCACCGCGAGCTGCCCCAGGGCTTTGCCGACGACATGATCTTAAATTCGCCGTCGCCGAACCTGATGAACAAGATGGCACGAAGCGTGCTGGCCATGTACAGCTACGACGAGCACGCCGAGGACAACAGTCTGCCCAACATCCTGCGCCAGAGCATCAACCTGATTGCCGAGCTGCCCACGATGATGGTCAACGCCTACCAGATCAAGCGCCGCGTCTATGACCGGTCCAGCATGTACTTCCACCTGCCCACCGAGGGCCAGAGCACGGCGGAGCATATTTTGAGCACCTACCGCGCCGACCAGAAGTTCACCCACGAGGAAGCGCGTCTGCTCGACCTCTGCCTGCTCGTCCACGCGGACCACGGCGGCGGCAACTGCTCGACCTTCACCTGCCGCGTGCTGTCCAGCTCCGGCACGGACACCTATGCGGCCATCAGCTCGGCCATCGGTGCGCTGAAGGGCCCCAAGCACGGCGGCGCGAACCTGAAGGTCATGCACCAGCTGGATTACATTCTGGAAAATGTCGAGGACCCGTCCAACGACGACGAGGTCCGCGAGTTCCTGCGCAAGATCCTCCGCAAGGAGCGCGGCGACGGCAGCGGCCTGATCTACGGCATGGGCCACGCCGTCTACACGATGAGCGACCCCCGTGCGCAGATTTTGAAAACCCACGCCAAGAGCCTGGCCTACAAGAAGGGCTACGATGAGGAATACGAGCTGCTGTGCAGCATTGAGCGCCTGGCCCCGCAGGTCTTTGCCGAGGAAAAGCACGGCCCGAAGAAGGTCTGCGCCAACGTGGACCTGTTCAGCGGCCTGATCTACCGTATGCTCGGCATCAGCGAGGACCTGTACACCCCGCTGTTTGCGATTGCCCGTGTGCCCGGCTGGTGTGCCCACCGCGTCGAGGAGGTCGAGTTCGCGAACCGCATCATCCGCCCCGCCTACAAGTACCTCGGCAAGCCGCAGGAGTACGTTCCGCTGGAGAAACGATAAGATCGGTATTTTCCCGGTGCAAGTGTGCACCGGGATTTTTTGTTTGGGCAATACCGCATAATTCCCGCCTTACGGCTTAAGCATCGCCCCGGGGACCCTGCGGCTGCCGCCTCGTTTTACGCCTTCTCGCTCTCCCACCGGGCCACCAGCGGGGCGGCCACAGCGGAAAGCGCCTCCCGTGCGGTGTTGATGGCATTCACGTCCACGGGGGTCAGCTTGTCGGCCTTTTTGTGCTTCAGAACGCGCTCCAGCGTTCTTTCTGCTTCTTTGATTTTAGTACGGGTCTCGCGGTCCAGCGCCTTGCCGGCCTTGCTGCCCAGCGCGGTGTTCACGCGGTAAAGCGCGGCCTCGCCGGCGTTCAGCGCCTCCAGCGCGGCCTTGCGCTCCTTGTCCTGCCCGGCAAAGGCGGCGGCGTTCTCCTTGGCGCGTTTGATCTCGTCCTCGGTCAGGTTCGATGTGCCCGAGATCGTGATGCTCTGCTGCTTGCCGGTGTCCATGTCGCGCGCCTTGACCTTGACAATGCCGTTGGCGTCGATGTCAAACGTGACCTCGCTCTTCGGCACGCCCGCCCAGGCGCGCTTGATGCCGCGCAGCGTGAAGGTGGCCAGCAGCTTATTGTCCCTGGCAAACTCGCGCTCACCCTGCAGCACTTTAATTTGTACCGTGTTCTGGAACGGCGCGGCGGTGGTGAATACCTTGCTGAACCGCGTCGGGATCGTGGAGTTGCGCTCGATCAAATGCGTTGCCACGCCGCCGACGGTCTCGATGGAAAGGGTCAGCGGGGTCACGTCCATCAGCAGCAGATCCTCGCCGGGGCCGGAGAGCATCTCGCCGCCCAGACGTCCGGCCTGCACCGCCGCGCCCAGTGCAACGCACTCGTCGGGGTTCAGCGATTTGGACGGTTCGAGACCGGTCATCCGCACGACCTTGGCCTGCACCGCCGGGATGCGGGTCGAGCCGCCGACCAGCAAAACCTGATCCAGGTCGCTGGCCGAAAGGCGTGCGTCGCTCAGGGCGTTGCGCACGGGCAAGGCGGTGCGCTCGATCAAATCGGCGCAGAGCTCCTCAAATTTAGCGCGTGTCAGCGTAGTTTGCAGGTGCAGCGCACCGTCTGCCGCCATCGTGAGGAACGGCAGATTGATGTCGGTCTGCTTCGCGCTGGAAAGTTCTTTTTTCGCCTTTTCGGCCTCCTCGCGCAGGCGCTGCATCGCCACGCGGTCATTCGTCAGGTCCACGCCGTGTTCGGCCCTGCACCGGTCTGCCAGCCAGTTGACGATGCGCTCGTCAAAGTCGTCGCCGCCCAGAAAGTTATCGCCGCAGGTCGAGAGCACCTGCACGATGCCGTCGCCGATGCGGATGAGCGACACGTCAAATGTGCCGCCGCCGAGGTCGTAGACCATGACGGTCTGGGTGCGGCCATTGTCCAGCCCGTAGGCCAGCGCCGCGGCTGTCGGCTCGTTGATGATGCGGCGCACGTCCAGCCCGGCAATGCGCCCGGCGTCCTTCGTGGCCTGGCGCTGGGCATCGTTAAAGTAGGCGGGCACGGTGATGACCGCCTCGGTGACAGGCTCACCGAGATACGCCTCGGCATCGGCCTTCAGTTTTTGCAGGATGAGGGCGCTCAGCTCCTGCGGCGTGTAGCATTTTCCGTCGATGGGCACGCGGGTCTCGCTGCCCATCAGCCGCTTGACGCTGGACACGGTGCGGGGGGCGTTCGTCACGGCCTGGCGCTTGGCGGGCTCGCCCACCAGCCGTTCTCCCACCTTGGTGAACGCGACGACAGAGGGCGTCGTGCGCTGCCCCTCGGCGTTGGGGATGACGACGGGCTTGCCGCCCTCGACCACCGCCACACAGCTGTTGGTAGTCCCCAGGTCAATTCCGATTATTTTTGCCATGGTGGTGCTTGTCCTTTCAAAAAAGACACTTTTGAATCATAATTCTATTGTAGCGCCTGCCGCCGGGAAAAGTGTTGCGATTTCGTAAATAAATTTGGGCGAATTTTATAAACCTGCGGGGCCACCTTCCCCCCCAGGGGGAAGGCTAAGAAAATGTTGACGCACACGCCCCAACGTGCTATAGTTAGTTTAAAGCACTAAAGAGGGGGATTCCTATGGCACGCATCGCGACGGTCACCCGCAATACGCGGGAGACACAGATCACGCTGACGATTGACCTGGACGGCACCGGCAGGGCCGACCTGCACACGGGCATCGGCTTTTTTGACCACATGCTGGACGGCTTCGCCCGCCACGGCCTGTTTGATGTAAGCGTCACCTGCCGCGGCGACCTGGACGTAGACTGCCACCACACAATTGAGGACATCGGCATTGCGCTGGGCACGGCCATAAAAGAAGCGCTGGGCGACAAGGCCGGGCTGGTGCGGTACGGCAGCTGTATGCTGCCGATGGATGAGACGCTGGCACTCTGCGCCGTCGATCTGGGCGGGCGGCCCTACTTTGTGTACGACGCCAGCTTTGCAGGCCAGAGCTGCGGCGGCATGGACACCCAGATGGCGCGGGAGTTTTTCTACGCCGTATCGTACAGCGCCATGATGAATCTGCATCTGAAGGTGCTCTACGGGGAGAATGACCACCATAAGCTGGAGGCCATGTTCAAGGCGTTTGCCAAGGCGCTGGACGCCGCGACGCGCAGAGATGCGCGGATCGACGGCGTTTTGTCCACCAAGGGGACGCTGTAAGGGAGATGCTCGGCGGCGGGAACGACGGGCGCCTATAGAATCCGCCCGCGGCCGTTTCCCGCCGTGGACAGCATATACATTAGGAGGGAAAGCAGTATGTACAAGGACATCATCGACACCATCGGCTTTGTGGAGAGCTACGACCCCGAGCTGGGCGCGGCTATGCAGCGTGAGCTGGGCCGCCAGCGGCAGAACATTGAGCTGATCGCCAGCGAGAACATCGTTTCCCCCGCCGTCATGGCGGCCATGGGCAGCGTGCTGACGAACAAGTACGCGGAAGGGTACCCCGGCCACCGTTATTACGGCGGCTGCCAGTACGTCGATCAAGTCGAGCAGATCGCCATTGACCGCGCCTGCAAGCTGTTCGGTGCGAAGTATGCCAACGTCCAGCCGCACTCCGGCGCACAGGCCAACCTGGCCGTCTACTTTGCACTGCTGAACGTCGGCGACACCGTCATGGGCATGGATCTGTCCCAGGGCGGCCACCTGACCCACGGCTCCCCCGTGAACATGAGCGGCAAGAACTACAACTTTGTCTCCTACGGTGTCTCCGCCGAGGATGGCCGCATCGACTACGCCGCACTGGCCAAGCAGGTCGCAAAGGTCCGCCCCAAGCTGCTGGTCGCCGGTGCGTCGGCCTATCCCCGCGCCATCGACTTTGAGAAGCTGGCCGAGATCGCCCACGGCTACGGCGCGATGCTGATGGTCGATATGGCGCACATTGCGGGTCTTGTTGCAGGCGGCCAGCACCAGAGCCCCGTGCCCTACGCCGACGTGGTCACCACCACGACCCACAAGACGCTGCGCGGCCCCCGCGGCGGCCTGATTTTGACCAACAACGAGTATATCATCAAGCGCATCAACTCCGCCATCTTCCCCGGCACGCAGGGCGGCCCGCTGGAGCACGTCATCGCCGCGAAGGCCGTCTGCTTTGGCGAGGCGCTGAAGCCGGAGTTCAAGGAGTATGCCCGCAAAATCGTTGAGAACGCGAAGGCGCTTGAAGCCGAGCTGACCGCCCGCGGCGTGAAGCTGGTCTCCGGTGGCACGGACAACCACCTGCTGCTGATCGACCTGACCGACGAGGACTGCACCGGCAAGGAGCTGGAGCACAATCTGGACGAGGTGCACATCACCGCGAACAAGAACACCGTCCCCGGCGAGAAGCGCAGCCCGTTTGTGACGAGCGGCGTGCGCATCGGCACCCCCGCCGTCACGACCCGCGGCATGGGTCCCGACGAGATGAAGGTGATCGCCGACTGCATTGCAGACTGCGTGTTTGACTTTGCGAACAAGAAGGACGAGGTCGCCAGCAAGGTCGAGGAGCTGATGAAGAAGTTCCCGCTGTATGAATAAGCCTTGATTGAAAAATACCGCTGCCTGTGGTTACACATGGGCAGCGGTTTTTGTTTGTGCGCAGGGTTGACGGCGGCGGAAGGTTTACGGATCGCCGCTGTAGGGGGCGGCGTCCCCGACGCCCCGCGGAGGTGAGCGGCGACGGGAGGTACACGGGAGGGATGAATCCCTCCCCTACGGATATACCGTTGACGGCAGTTTCCCGGGAGGTGGCGGAGGGGTCAAGACCCCTCCCTACAAAGCAAACCGTTAAGGGGGATTCAACCGTTAGGCTGCGGGCCGGGCATGCCCGGCCCCTACAAGGCATTCATGATAGCCACGCCCTCGCCAGCGCCTGCGCCACCTTCTCCACATCGTCCTCCTTCAGGGCCGAGTACCCCGCTACCACGGTATCCGCCCGGCAGAGCTCGGGCCGGGCGAGATAATACTCACTCAGGCCGCGCAGCCGCACGCCCTGCTGTGCCGCGGCGGCGACCATGGCACGCTCGCCGCCGGCCCCCGGCAGCGTCAGCAGAAAATGCAGCCCGCTGTGTACGCCGTCCAGTTCCACGCCCGGCAGCGCCGCGCGCAGCGCTGCCGCAAACGCCTCCATGCGGCGCTTGTAGGCAAGGCGCATCCGGGCAAGATGCCGCGTGAAATACCCGCCCGCCATGAACTCGCAAAGCGTCTGCTGCTCAAAGCGGCTGACCGTGTTGGCGTAGGTCGCAAAATCCCGGCGATAGCGCGCCAGCAGGCTTTGCGGCAGCACCATGCAGGCAATGCGGATGCCCGGGGCCAGACTTTTTGAAAACGTCGTCAGGTAGACCACCGGGCCGTCCGGGCCCGCCATGCCCTGCAAGCTGGGCAGCGGGCGCGTATCAAAGCGGAACTCCGAGTCGTAGTCGTCCTCCAAAATGTACCGCCCGGGCCGGGCCGCTGCCCAGGCCAGCAGCTGGGCGCGGCGGGTCGCAGGCATCGTAACACCCGTCGGAAAGTGATGACTGGGCGTCAGATAGCAGAGGTTTGCGCCGCTTTTTTCCAGCGCGTCGGCGGGCAGGCCCTCGCGGTCAATGTCCACCAGCGTGCAGGGAATGCCGCTGTTCTGCAGGACCGTCCGCGTGCGGAAATAGCCGGGGTTCTCGATGGCCGCCATGCCGTCGCTGAACAGGTGTGCCAGGCACCCGAGCAGATACTCAATGCCCGCGCCGACGACGATCTGCTCCGGCGTGCATTCCACACCGCGGTACACCGACAAATATTCCGCGATCTGTGTGCGCAGCGGGGCGTCGCCCTGCATCTCGCCGCGCTGTAAAAGCTCGGGCCGCTGGTAGAGCAGCTCCTTCTGGATGCGTCCCCAGCTGCGCGCCGGGAACAGCGCCGTGTCCACGCTGCCGGTGGACAGGTCGTAGACCGGCTGCGGCGCGGCGGGCGGCTGCGGTGCAGGGGCGGCGGGTGCGCGGCGGGCGCGGCTGTGCAGCATACCGTAGGTCTTTTGCACATAAAAGCCGCTGCGGGGGCGCGGCTCGGCCAGACCCTCGGCGGCCAGCATCTGGTAGGCGGCGTCCACCGTGTTGACGCTGACGCCCTGCTGCGCAGCCATCGTGCGGCGGCCCGGCAGCGGCGTTCCGGGTGCGCGCTGGCCGGTGCGGATCTCATCCGCCAGGGCGGCGTACAGCTGCTCATACAGCGGCGTTTTTTGGTCGGCATCCAACTCTATCATGACAGTCCTCCATACTGGCCCCATAAAAAATTTAAAAACTGAGCATTTATTCAGAGCCAGAAATCAGTATAATAAAAACATACCTTCCCGGAAGGAAAATGTCAATAGAGGTGTACGAAACTATGTCTACCGCAACGATGTGGCTGCTGCTGTTCGTCGTAGCAGCCCTGGCACTGCTGATCGCAGCGCTGACCAAAACGAAATTCACTGTGCAGAAAATCAGCATCATCGGCATCATGGCCGCGCTGAGCTTTGTCGCGTATGAGTTCTTCCGCATCCCGAACGTCTTTGGCACGGGGTCCAGCTTCCATCTGGGCAACACCTTCACGGCGCTGACCGCCATGCTGCTGGACGGTGTGTCCGGCGGTCTGGCCGGTGCCATCGGCCTGGCGCTGGCCGACGTTGTCGCCGGTGACCCGGGCTACGCCATCACGACCTTTATTCTGAAATTCATCATCGGTCTGGTCTGCGGCGCGGTGTCCCACAAGGTCATCCACCTCAGGACCTTCCCCACCGGCAACAAGCTCAAGTACGTGGCCGCCGTCACAGCGTCGGCCTTCAGCGGCCTGCTGGTCAACGTGTTCACCGACCCGTTCATCGGCTACTTCCGCAACCTGTACATCTTTGGCCAGCCCGCGGAGTTCGTCTCCGTCGTGACCAAGATCGCCAGCGGTGTGACGCTGGTCAACTCCCTGCTCTCCACCGTCTGCGCCGTTGTCCTGTACATCGCCCTGCGCCCCGCCCTGGAGAAGGCACATCTGCTGCCGAAGGAGTGATTCTCCCAAAGCCTTCCCCTTGGGGGGAAGGTGGCCCCGCAGGGCCGGATGAGGGGGAAGCCTTTTAACACAGCTATCCTCATTTCTGTTTACCCCCGCTTCGGCGGGGTTTTTGTTTTGCGGCAAATTATGTAAAAATTGCAAAAAGACTGGCGTTCCGGTGGAAAATGGTGTAAAATGAATTTACATATTGTGTAAACACTCCATGCTCCCACGCGAAAGGAGCCTTTCATGGCAGGCAAAACCAAATCACAAAAGAAAAAAGCGCTGGATATGCGCAGCAAGATGTATCTGGTGCTGGCTCTGTGCAGCGTCATGCTGCTGGTCAGCGTCGGCATCTCGCTGGTGCTCATCGGCGGCATCGACCTCGGCGGCGCGGACGCCCAGAGCGTCTCCACCGTGGACAGCGCGTCCATGGTCGTCGAGAGCGGCTATAATAAAGAGGAAAACACCATTGATACCCAGGCCTACACCTCGACGATCCTTGAGCAGTCCGCCGACGCGGGCGACAGCTATGTGGACGAGACGCTGTTTCTGGGCGACAGCAATACGGCCCGCATGTACCGCATGTTCGACTATTGCAGCTACGACAACGCCATCGGCTCGGTGGGCATGACCGCCAAGAGCCTGGTGACCTTTGCCTGCGTACAGGTAAGCACTTCGTCCGGCTACATCACGATGCCCCAGGCCGTGGCGAAATTGCAGCCGCGCCGGGTCATCCTGACCTTCGGCACGAACGACCTGAACCCCGGCTATAAGGCCGCGGACTTCGTCAAAAACTACCGGACCGGCATCGAGGCCATCGTCACCGCCTACCCCAGCGTGGACATCATCGTCAACGCCATCCCGCCCATCGGGCAGCAGCACTCCAACCAGAGCCTGACCCAGACCCAGGTGGACGAGTACAACAAAGCGCTCGTCGAAATGTGCCAGGAGAAGGACTGGAAGTTCCTGAACAGCGCCGAGGTGCTGAAGGATTCCGTCACCGGCTACGCCAAGAGCGGCTATGTGGAGACGAGCGACGGCATCCATCTGACCCGCACGGCGATGGACGCGCTGTTCAACTACATCCGCACCCACAGCTACATTACCGAGGATGACCGCCCCGCGCTGACGACGATCCCGAAGCACACCGGCGACAAGGACGCCGTGGTCTACACGGTGCCGGTGGTCAGCTCCTCCAGCACCGCCACGGCGACGGCCACGCCCGAGCCGACGGAGGAGCCCGCCGACAGCGAGAGCACGAGTGACAGCTATGTGGAGACCACGCCGACGCCGACCCCCGAGGTCACGGCCACCCCGTCCCCGACGCCCGAGGTGACAGCCACCCCGTCCCCCACGCCCGAGGTCACGGCCACCCCGTCCCCGACACCCGAGGTGACAGCCACACCGTCCCCCACGCCGTACATAGAGGAGCCGCCCCCGACGCCGACCGTAGAACCGCCCCCCACCGACGACACGCCCACCGAGACAACAACGGAGTGACGGTCTCTCATAAGTTCTAAACAACGCCGCCCCTGCGCAGTGGAAAACTGCACAGGGGCGGCGCTCTGTATTTACTTTTTCCTGCCGAGCAGCTCGGTGCGGATATACCGGAAGCAGGCATCCTCGCCCTCGTCGCGCAGGATCAGCAGGCAGGTCTCCAACTCCTTGCGGGTCTCGGGGTGCAGGATGTAGTGGTCCCTGCTGCGGTCATAGTACTCCCACGCCGCTGCGTCGGTGTACTTGTCGCCCTTATAGTTCTTGCTGGCGGCAATGCGGTCACAGACCATCTCGGCCACGTAGCGGGCGGGCATCCGCATACCGGCCATGGCGTGGTCGCCGTCCGGCGCGTAGTCGATCCAGTATTCCAGATGGTGCTTGTTGCGGCCCTTATGGTGCAGCCAGGCGGCGCTGTAGCCCTCGGCCTGGCGCTGGGCGTTGTTGGGGCTGCACGTCCCCTGCCAGTATTTGGCCCCGGCCCAGAACTCCACGGGGGCCAGCTTGCTTAAATCGTGGGTCAGGCCCTGCCAGTACAGCCCGCAGCGGAAGCAGTTTTTCATCACCAGCATTTTGTGATGGCGGATCGTTTTGTAGTGTTTAATGGGATGCCACAAGGTCTTTTTTCCTCCCCGGGATCATGAGTTTTGCCAGCACCGGCAGCAGCATACAGCTGATCGGCACAAACGCAAAGTGCCACAGCATCGGTACAAGGTGGGCATGGATCGCAGCGTGCGCCTTGGACAGCACCATCCAGGATGCCGGGGCCGCCAGCCCCAGCCCCCAGACGATGCACGGCGGCACCAGCTGCGCCGCCGTGCCGCGGCGCAGGCAGACAACAACGCACACCGCGCCGACCAGCAGCGCAAGCAGCAGCAGCTGCCATGCCGTGACGCTGACGGGTCCGAGCTGCAAAAGCGGCTCCGTACTCTCACGGAAATACTGCGCGAGCACCTGCGGCACGTTCACGTCCCGCACCGCGCCGTCCGTCAGGCTGACGCGGTCCGTGACGGCCCGGGTCATGTTCTGCCAGGCGTCCGCCGCGCTGCCGAAGCAGAGCCATTCCTGTGCGAACCAGAGCGCCAGCGCCGCAGTCACACCGCCCAGCGCCGAGACACCCGCCCCGACGGTGCGGCCCAGCCAGACGAGCGCGCCGTGCGGGTCGCGCCGCACAAAATACGCCTTGGCGGCAGCGTAGCAGAGCGGGATCTCACACAGGATCAAAAATGTTGTGATAAATTCAAACCCGCACATGCAGCGCACCATGCAGGCGGCGGCCACCAGCGGCCAGCACCCGCGGGGCGTTTTGCCGCGCACGCGGGTGCAATGGCAGAGCCAAAGCGCCGCCAGCAGCGGCAGCAGCCAGGTCCAGAGGCACCAGTACAGGTCCTTCATGCCGCGCTGCAGCCAGGGGGCCAGCAGCACCGACGCAAACCCGAACGCTGCCGCCAGCGGGCCGAATTCTTCCCACACGGCCAGCGCCACAAGCAGCTCCGCCGCGTAGAACAGCGTGCTGTTCAGCCAGTAGAGGGCGGTCTCCCGCGCCAGACCGTCGGGCAGCCGGTGCCGCAGCAGACGGTTGACCCTGCCGAACAGCCAGCCCTGCAAGCCCGACTGGTGGGTGTAGGGGTGGAACGCCGCCGCGTCGGTGGGGGTGTCGTCCCGGAACAGTGCGCGGTTCGTGTCGTCGCTCCAATCGTCGGTGTAAACACCCAGAAAGCCGCCGGGGGCGTACTGCCCCTGCTCCATCTGGTGGATGCGGCCATAGACGAGCGTCTGGGAGCCTGTATCCCACACGCCGGTCAGGTAGGCGCTGGCATTGTGCCGCACCGTGGTCAGCAGCGCGGCCAGCGCCAGCACTGCCAGCAGGGTCGCCGCGCCGCGCAGGGGTGCGGGCAGCATCTGCCATATTCCTTTTGCTTTTGTCAATGTTATCGATCCCATTTGTCGCACAGCGCAGCGATCTGGCTGGCAAATTTTGCAAGGTCCTTGTTGGCCCCGCCCCGGTTGTGACGGATGACCTCCAGCAGGCGCTGGCCCATGTTGGCCAGACGGTCATAGGCCGCGCTGGTGCGCACGGTCTCGGCGGATTTCGTCTTGATGATCTTCCGGGTGTTGCCGACCTCGGCGCAGGCGACGCGGCCCTCGGCGGCGATCCAGATCGAGCCGTTGTAGGGGGCGTCGGCCTCGTAGCCCTCCTCCTTCAGATGGTTGGCCCAGTGCTCGGCGACGGCGTCCTCGCCGTGGTTGACAAAGACGAACTTCGGCTTTTCGTCAAAGGCGCGGAGCCAGGCTTCCAGCCCGTCCTTGTCGGCGTGACCCGAAAGCCCGCCCAGCTGCGCAATGCGGGCCCTGACCTGCACCGGCTCGCCAAAGAGCTTGACCTCCTGCGCACCGTTGACCAGCGCGTTGCCTAAGGTGCCGGGGCTTTGGTAGCCGACGAACAGCACCGTACACTCAGGCCGCCAGAGGTTATATTTTAAGTGGTGGCGGATGCGGCCCGCGTCGCACATGCCGGCGGCGGAGATGATGACCTTGGGCGTCGGGTCGCCGTTGATGGCCATGGATTCCTCTTTCGTCTCGCTGACGTGCAGACCCGGGAACTGCAGGGGGTTCCGGCCGCTCTGCACCAGGGCGAGGGCTTCGTCGTCGTAGCACTCGGCAAAGTTTTCCCGGAAGATCGTGGTGGATTTGCTCGCCAGCGGGCTGTCCACAAAGACCGGGAAGTTTTCGTGGCCCTTGATACGGCCCTCGGCCTTGATCTGACGGATAAAATACAAAAGCTCCTGCGTGCGGCCCACGGCAAAGCTGGGGATGACGACATTGCCGCCCTTGTCGAACGTCGATTGCAGCACGGCGCTCAAATCGCCGATATAATCCGGTTTCGGGCCATGGCTGCGGTCCCCGTAGGTGGATTCCATGACAAGGTAATCCGCGTGGCCCGGGTTGGACGGGTCCTTGATGAGCGGCTGATGGGTGTTGCCGATGTCGCCCGAGAAAACGATGATCTCCGGCGTGCGGCCCGGCTCCGCAATGCGCAGCGAGACGGACGCGCTGCCCAGCAGGTGTCCCACATCGGTAAAGCGCATCTCGATTTTGCCGGTCGGCCCGTCGAACAGCGTCTGCCACGCCTCATAGGGGCAGGGCACAAACTGCTTCATGACGTTCTGCGCGTCCTCGACGGTGTAGTCCGGCTCGATCATCTCGGCACCGCTGCGCATGGCCTTGCGGTTTTTCCACTCGGCCTCCTGCTCCTGAATGTGGGCGGAATCCTCCAGCATGATGGCGCAGAGGTCGCGGGTCGCATCGGTGGTATAGATGGGGCCGCGGTAGCCGTTTTTGTACAGGTACGGGATGCGGCCCGAGTGGTCGATGTGGGCGTGAGTCAGCAGCAGAGCTTCGTAGGTGCCGGGGGCATGGGGCAGGTCGGCGTTTTCGTAGACGTCGCGGCCCTGCTCCATGCCGCAGTCGATCAGGATACGATGTCCTGCAGCTTCCAGCTGGGTACAGCTGCCCGTAACCTCACGGTCAGCGCCTAAAAAGGTAAGCTTCATAGAATACGCCTCCCCATAGAAAATCGTTTAGATTCTTCTACGATCAAATTTTACGGCTCGCTGCCGTTTTTACTTGTTATTCCGTCCGACGCCATATCGCGGGGCTTCGGGCAGGATGAAATCGGTGGTAAAGTTCTCGGTCAAATCGTTGATGTTCATGCGGACATCCCAGTACACATCGCCGTAATCGCGCAGCACCGTGTAATTTCCGGTGCCGATGGCGGCCAACGTCTGGGTGTCGGTAACGATGAGCACGGTATCCCCTGCCGGTTCGTACTCGCTCAAGGATTCCTGATAGGTGCGGGAGACACCGTCGAGGCCTGCCAGCGTGCGGGCGGTGTCAGCGCTGACCGAAACCAGCTGCACCCGGGCTGCCTTGGGCAGCAGGTCCAGCAGCGTACCGCGGCTGATGTCACCGTACTCCGGCTCGCCCACATTGCCTGCCAGTGCCGTGAACTCGCTGCCGGTCCAGCCCTCGGGCCAGTGGTCGCGGTCATTCTCGGCGATCTCCTGATACAGCGCCGCCAGATAGTTGGCGAAGCTGATCGTCTTTTCAGCGTCCGGGTTGGCCGCATAGGTGAACAGCGGCGTGTAGTAGATGCTCTGGTCGTCGGCATCCAGCCCGGCCAGCTTGGCGGCGGCGTAGGCGTAGGCTTCGGCCCCCTGCTGCTGGGCTTCGTCGACCGTCTCCGCGGGGGTGCTGGTATCCTTTCCGCCCACAGCCTCGGTGTCCTTGTCCGGGTCGGCGGCATCGCCGCCGGTCTGGGTGTCATCGGTCGTGATGGTCAGGCTCTCCCAGGTGGAGCGGCTGGCCTGCAGCGTATCGGCGGTTACAGTGTCGGCCCCGCGCACGGCCACACCGCCGCCCTGGGTGAACACCAGGTCAAAGCAGGCCACACCGTCCAGCCCCAGCGCCGCACCGGCGCGATAGAGAGTATCCTGGCCGCTGGCGCTGCTGCTGCCGTCCACGATGGCGGTCACGCCCAGGTCTTTCAGCGTGGTTTGCAGCGCGGCGATGTCCACGCCGGGGGTGGCGATGCAGATGATGGCATCCACGCCCTGGGCCTGCAAAGCAGCCACCTGTTCGCTGGCGGTCTGGGTCAGGTCGTTGGCAAAGGGCGTTTCCTCGTTGACCAGGCTGATCTTGTTGTTGACGGTGTCGGCATCGGCCAGCGAGAAGAACCCGATGCGGTAGCCCGCACGGGTGATTACGTAGTTCATGCCGTTGGTGATGCGGTTGCGGTTCCAGCTGGTAGAGCGGTAGAAGATCGCTGCACCGTCAGAATCCCGCAGGTTGGCAGCCAGCGACGGACTGCTTCCCATATTGGCGTCGCTGCGCAGGCGGGAGATGCCGTAGGCCAGGTCCTCGGCCCCGAAGGCCTGCAGGTCGTACCCGGCAGCGGAAAAGCTGCTGAGCATATCCATGCCGCCGGTCATGCTGGCCACGGTGGTGCCGTGCAGGCTGCCGCCCGCGTCCACGAGGATCGAATCCGGCGTGCTGGCTTTCAGCGCGGCCACATCGGCCAGGCTGACGTTGTCGTTGGCCCGCTGGCCCGCCAGGGAGCCGGTGGCAAAAATGGGCACGGTGATGTCGCCCACCCGCACAAGGCACTGGATGCTCTCGGTGCCGTCGGCCAGCGTGGCGGTGATGGTACACTCACCGCTGTCAGCCTTGGCGCGCACAAGGCCGTGCTTATCCACGGTCGCCACACTCTTGTCGCTGGTGGTCCAGAAAATTTTCTGCCCGCCATTTTCCTCGTCCGGCTGGTTGGTAGTCAGGTTCGCGTAGGCATCCTTGCCGTCCAGATGCAGCTCCGTCTGGCGGGTGTCGTTGAGCAGCGTCGGCGTGGCCGTTTTGCCGTTGCAGCTGGAAATTTCGCCGAAAGCAAACGGCCGCATGACGAAATCAATATCCACCGTCTCGCTCTCGACACCGTAGTCCGCGCCAGGCTCGGAATAGCTGCACTGCCACATATCGTAGGTGCCGGTGTAGCCCAGTT
>OGKU01001020.1_pt1 | contig 16409 bp, 10 predicted proteins | sample 1572611 | NCBI WGS metagenome assembly OGKU01 (sample SAMEA2581886, study PRJEB24529) | metagenome | biome: Human gut stool | place: China | collected 2011 | reverse complement strand
TACTGATTCGTAGTCAGTCACTCTATCCAGCTGAGCTACCAACGCATACGTTCCGGTCGGAACAAGATGTATTTTATCACGCAGGGCGGGGTTTGTCAACAGTTTTTTGCAGATTTTTTGATTTTATTTTCGTTTTTTATTTTTCCACGCAGAAAAATACGTCTTTTCGTTTTTTCAGTATTCTTCGTAATTCTTCGCGCGGACCTCAGGTTTCCTCTGCCAGACGCTCGGCGATACGGACACCGGTCGGCGTTGCGGCAAGGCCGCCCTGACCGGTCTCCCGCAGATCGGGGGAGAGCAGACTGCCCACGCGGCCCATGGCATCGATGACTTCATCGCAGGGGATGGCGTAATCCACCCCCGCAAGCGCCATATTGGCACAGGAAACGGCGTTTACGGCACCCACAACATTGCGCTTGATGCAGGGCACCTCCACCAGACCGGCCACAGGGTCGCAGACCAGGCCCAGCAGGTTGCCCAGTGCCATAGCGGCAGCGGCGGCGCACTGCTCCGGGGTACCGCCCTTCAGGTGGCAGAGGGCGGCAGCGGCCATGGCACTGGCGGCTCCCACCTCAGCCTGACAGCCACCCTCGGCACCGGCCAGAGTGGCCCGGGCGGCGATGACCTGCCCGAAGCCTGCGGCCACATAGAGGGCATCACAGATGGCTTCTTCATCGGCCTCGCCTGCACGGGCAAGGGGAAGCAGCACCGCCGGGAGCACACCGCAGCTGCCCGCTGTGGGGGCAGCAACGATCCGTTTCATGCAGGCGTTGCACTCAGCGGTCTTGAGGGCTTCGGCGGTCACCTCTGCAAGGTAATCCCCGCCATAGCTTCTGCCCGCCTGATGGGCCTGTTCCACCTTGGCGGCATCGCCGCCGGACAGGCCGCTGCGGCTGCGCTGGGCAGGGTCATACTCCCGGCTGGTGGCCTCCATTACATGCCACAGGTGATGCATGGCATGGCGGCTGGCCTCTTCGGTCAGGCGGCTCTCGGCCAGATCACTGCGCAGGATGGCCTCGGCAAGGGAGAGGTTCTGGCTGCGGGCAGCGGCCAACATTTCTTCACAGGATAAAAAGGACATGGTCATTCCTCCGCGTCTTCTTCGGGCTCGTCGATATTCAGGCAGGTCACCTTCAGGATGCCGGGCAGGGTCGCCAGCTTCCGTTCCAGCGGGTGGGGGATGTGGGAATCGCACTCCAGCACCATAACGGCATAGCCGCCGGTCCCTGCGCGGAACACCTGCATCGATGCAACGTTGATCCTGCGCACGGCAAGGCAGGTGGTCACCTCGGCGATGCAGCCGGGGGTGTCCTCATTGTGAATGATCAGGGTGTTGCTGTCGCCGCCGAAATCGGCAGGCACGCCGTCGATCTCGGTCACGCGGATGCGCCCGCCGCCCACCGAAGCGGCTTTCATGGAAAGCACCCGGCCCTCCCGGCCCGTCAGGGTGAGGACGGCGGTATTGGGGTGCGCAGAGCGCAATTCCACAGGATGGATCCGGAACGCCATGCCCTGCTCTGCGGCCAGGGCAAAGCTGTCGGGCAGGCGGGGATCATCGGGCCGCAGGCCAAGCAGGCCGGCGACCAGGGCTTTATCCGTGCCATGTCCCTTTCCGGTGGTGGCAAAGCTGCCGTACAGGCCGATATCCGCCTGCGCCGGGATCTCGCCCAGAAGCTTCTGGGCCGTGTAGCCGATCCGGGCGGCACCCGCTGTATGGCTGGAAGAGGGGCCGATCATAACCGGCCCGAGAACGTCAAACAAGCGCATCCGATGCACATCCTTTCGTGCTCCGCCGGGCAAAAATCGCCCGCTTCGCACTTTTTCTCTCTTTTATTATACCGCTTTTGCCCCACTTGTGCTATAATAACTTTACTAATGTTTGAAATCGCTCCTTTGGGGGCAACACGGAGGTTGGATTCCTATGAAACTGGTAAGCGTGGAAACTCCCGAAAAGAGTGTCTGCAAGATGACCTTCAGCGCAACGGCTGAGGAGCTGGAGACCGCATCCAATGCGGTGTATGAGCGCACCCGCGCCAGCTACACCATCAAGGGCTTTGCCAAGGGCGAGGCCGACCGTGCTCAGATCGAGGCCGACCGCGGCGAGCACACATTCTGGTATGATGCCATCAACGACCTGATGGATCGCGATGTTCCTGCCCTGTACGAGGCCGCCATGGCCGAGCACGGCTTCAAGGCGGTGGATGAGCCCAGCTATGACCTGGTCAGCGTTAAAAAGGACGAGGGCTTTGTAGCCACCGCCACCACCCCGCTGCAGCCGGAGCTGAACCTGACCCAGACCACCGGCTTCCATGTGGAGTGCGTGACCCCTGCCGTCACCGACAAAGAGATCGATGCCGTGCTGGAGCGCCGCCGCAATGCTGCCGCCGAGCTGGTGCCCCACAAGGGCCCGGCCGTCAAGGGCAACATCGTTCACATCGATTACGAGGGCCTGCTGGACGGCAAGCCCTTCCAGGGCGGTTCCGCACAGAACCAGACCCTGCAGCTGGGCAGCGGCCGGATGATCCCCGGCTTTGAGGATGGCATTCTGGGCCACAAGGGCGGCGAGGAATTCGAGATCAACGTCACCTTCCCGGTACGCTATCATGTCAAGGATCTGGCCGGAAAGCCCGTTGTCTTTAAGATCAAGCTGATCGATGTCTGCGTCCGCCAGCTGCCCGCCCTGAACAGCGATTTTGCCAAGAAGGTGGGCAAGGTGGACACCATGGAAGCGTTCCGGGAGCAGGTGCGCAAGCAGCTGCACGACGGCAAGCACGCCAGCGCCCTGAACCGCGCCAAGGATCAGGTGCTGACCCAGCTGGCCTCTGCCGCTGAGGGCGAGCTCCCCAGCGTTCTGGTGGAGAGCACCTACCAGCAGGAGATGCAGAACATCCAGCAGCAGCTCCAGATGCAGCGCATGAGCCTGGACCGCTACCTGAGCCAGATCCACCAGACCCGCGAGAACTTCACGGCCAACGTTCACGCCGCCGCCGAGAAGAACACCCGCGCCCGGATGGCTCTGCTGCAGGTCGCCCAGAACGAGGGTCTGGTGCCCACCGATGAGGAGATCACCAAGAACCTGCAGGAGCGCGCCGACCGCACCAAGAAAACGCTGGAAGAGGTCAAGGCCAACGCCAACATCCCCGCCATGCAGCGCAGCGAGGCTATCCGTCGCGCCGCCGACTGGGTGATCGAGCACTCCACCATCGAAGAAAAGTAAGTTTCAAAAGTACAACAAAAAGAGCCTGTCTCCAAGGAATTTCGGGAGACAGGCCCTTTTCTTTTGCAGTTTATTTTGTCAGGAGATTGAAGCCCATGACCACGATGCCCAGCACGACCAGAACGATGCCGGTTGCACGGTTCAGGGTCTTGGCATCGGCCTTATTGGCAAAGACAGCGGCGATGCGGGCCCACAGCAGGGTGAACAGGACGCAGAGGATGAACACGGTCCAGTCCGGTGCGCCGCCGATGGCAAAGTGGGAGGCCGCACCGGTCAGGGCGGTGAAAGTCATAATAAACACGCTGGTGCCCACGGCAGTTTTGAGCTCGTAGCCCAGCACACTGGTCAGGATGAGCAGCATCATCATGCCGCCGCCGGCACCAATGAAGCCGCAGATCATCCCGATGACCACGCCGCAGACGACAGACTGGAGGGCACGCTTCTTAGCAGAGACCCCCTGCATGGCTTCTTTGGTGGTCATAACGGGCTTGACGATGAATTTAATGCCCAGCAGGAATGTCATAAACACCGAAAAGCTGCCCATGGTGGTGGAAGGCACCAGGCTTGCCACCCAGCTGCCCACCACGGTGAACAGCAGCACACTGGCCATCATGATCAGGCCGTTTTTGATATCCAGGTTTTTGTTTTTGTGGTAGGTGTAGGCAGATACCGCACTGGCCAGCACATCCGAGGAAAGGGCAATGCCGACCGCCATGTAGGGGTCCATCCCCAGGAAGGTGATGAGCATCGGGCTGATGACCGCGGCGGCGCTCATGCCCGCAAAGCCGGTGCCCAGGCCCGCGCCCATTCCGGCAAAAAAGGTAACGATGATGGTAAACAGCAGGTTCATCTTATTCTTCTCCTTCTAGGATCGCATCCAGATTTTCGCTCATCGTATCGATGACTTCAAAAAATATCTCGAGTTTTTCTTCCTCCAGCCCTGCCATCAGGCGGCGGATGAAATCATCCTGCATCCTGCGGCCCTGTTCGATGATGGACTGCGCCTTTTCGGTGCAGGCAAGCTCCGTTTTGCGGCGGTCGCCCAACACCGGACGGCGCTCCAGAAAGCCCTCCTGCACCAGCTTGTCCACATTCACCGAGACAAGGTTCGCCTTGATGTGGCGTACCTCCACGATATCGCGGGCGGTCGTGTAGTTGGGGTTGTTGGCAAGGAACATCAGGATATCAAACGCTGTCTGCGGCAGGTGCAGCTTCTGGCACAGCGGCTTGCAGACGGCGCTGTACGCAAGGCCCGTCTTGTTGGCAAATTCCACACTGGGGTTCAGCTCACGCATTCCGCGCCCTTCTTTCTCTCTTTTTGAATTGTTCATTTTTGAAGTATTTTAGCACAGGAAATCTCTGTTGTCAAGGGCAGGCGGCGTAAAATCAACTGATCCATATATTTTGTCCAACGCAAAAAGCCCGCACCATGAAGATTTTCACGGTACGGGCTTTTGATATGCTTCAGGGCAGGGTCACAGCACCGCCACGGCGAGGAACCGCACAATGAGCGCGGCAAGCCATGCCACAACGCACTGGTTCACGACCATAACGGTGGCCCAGCGGCCGCCCATCTCCCGCTTGACCGATGCCACTGCGGCGATGCAGGGGGTGTAGAGCAGGCAGAACACCAGCAGGGGAGCCGCAGCCGCCGGGCTGAGCGCCGCGCCCAGTGCGGCAGAGGAGCCATACAGGATGGTAAGGGTGGAAACAACGCTCTCCTTTGCCATAAAGCCGGTGATCAGCGCCGTGGACACCCGCCAGTCGCCAAAGCCCAGCGGTGCGAACAACGGCGCGATGCCGCTGGCGATCCAGGCCAGAATGCTCTCCTGCGGGTCTGCGGTCAGGCTGAGCTGGAAATCAAAGTTCTGCAGGAACCAGATGATGATGGTTGCCAGGAAGATGACCGTAAAGGCACGCTCGAGGAAATCCCGGGCCTTTTCCCAGAGCAGCTGGGCCACATTTTTCAGGCCGGGCAGGCGGTAGTTGGGCAGCTCCATAACAAAGGGCACGGCCTCGCCCTTGAACAGCGTCCCCTTGAGCAGAAAGGCCATACCAATGCCCACAAGGATGCCCAGGAAATACAGGCCCACCATGACCAGTGCGGCGTACTCCGGGAAGAAGGTCACCGCAAACAGGCTGTAGATCGGGAGCTTGGCCGAGCAGCTCATAAAGGGCGTGAGCAGGATGGTCATTTTCCGGTCCCGCTCCGAGGGCAGCGTGCGGCTTGCCATCACGCCGGGGACCGTGCAGCCAAAGCCGATGAGCATGGGCACGATGCTGCGGCCCGAAAGACCGATGCGCCGCAGCAGCTTGTCCATCACAAAGGCCACGCGGGCCATATAGCCGGTATCCTCCAGCAGGGAAAGGAAGAAGAACAGGGTCACGATGATGGGCAGGAAGCTCAGCACACTGCCCACACCGGTAAAGATGCCGTCGATCACCAGCGAATGCACTGCATCGTTGACGTTCCACGCCGTCAGGGCATTGTCCACAAGGATCGTCAGATTCTCAATGCCCAGTTCCAGCAGGCCTTGCAGCCCCGCACCGATCACACCGAAGGTCAGATAGAACACCAGCGCCATGATGCCCACAAACGCCGGGATCGCCGTGTACTTTCCGGTGAGGAAGCGGTCGATCCTTGCGCTGCGCAGCTGCTCCTTGCTCTGGTGGGGCTTTACCACAGTCTGATTCACCAGCTGATGGATAAAGTGGAACCGCATATCTGCAATGGCGGCGGCCCGGTCCAGTCCGCGTTCCTGCTCCATCTGCAGGATGATATGCTCGATCATCTCTTTTTCGTTCTGATCCAGCTTCAGGGCCTCCTCAATGCGGGGGTCGCCCTCCACCAGCTTTGTGGCGGCAAAGCGCACCGGGATCCCCGCCGCCCGGGCGTGATCCTCGATGAGGTGGATGATGCCGTGGATGCAGCGGTGAACCGCACCGCCGTGGTCATCCTCGCCGCAGAAGTCCATCCGGCCCGGGCGCTCCTGATACTTTGCCACATGGATGGCGTGATCCACCAACTCATCCACGCCCTCGTTCTTGGCGGCGGAAATGGGGACCACCGGGATGCCCAGCATTGCTTCCATCTCGTTGATGTTGATGGTGCCGCCGTTGCCGCGCACCTCATCCATCATATTCAGTGCCAGCACCATGGGGGTGTCCAGCTCCATCAGCTGCATCGTTAAGTACAGGTTGCGCTCGATGTTGGTGGCATCCACGATGTTGATGATGCCCGTGGGCTTTTCGCCAATGATGAACTGACGGGTCACGATCTCCTCGCTGGAATAGGGCGACATGGAGTAGATACCGGGCAGGTCGGTGACTTCGGTATCGGGATATTCCCGGATGGCACCGCTCTTGCGGTCCACCGTCACGCCCGGAAAGTTGCCCACATGCTGGTTGGAGCCGGTGAGCTGGTTGAACAGGGTCGTTTTGCCGCAGTTCTGATTTCCGGCCAGCGCAAACGTCAGCACCGTTCCCTCCGGCAGCGGGTGTTCGCCCTTTTTGGTGTGGTAGCGGCCGCCCTCGCCCAGGCCCGGGTGCTCCACCATCCGGCCGGCCTTCCGTGCCGGAGCTGCTGCGGGTGCTTCCGCCGGGGTGATCTCGATCCGTGCCGCATCGTCCAGCCGCAGGGTCAGCTCATAGCCGTGGATCTGCAGCTCCATGGGGTCTCCCATGGGAGCAAATTTCACCAGCGTGACCTTCTCGCCTGGGATCAGCCCCATATCCAGAAAATGCTGGCGGAGTTCTCCCGTTCCGCCCACTGTATCGATCACGGCACTTTCGCCGATCTTCAGTTCCTTTAATGTCATGGCAGATGCCTTTCCTTCGACAAAATGTTAGTGTATGTGAACAGTCTTAATATAAGCTAACTCAAAGGCATTGTCAAGGCAGGAAGCGGCAAAAATTCTCGCCTGTCCCCGCTGTTTTTTGTAGAAATCTTTCTCCTGTTCCGGCAGATTTCCGGGCAAAAGAAAACGCACCCCTGAATTTTCACGTTCAAAGGTGCGTTTTGAGAACAGTTCTGTTTACTTCACGGTGTGGTAGCCGTCGGGGTTGTTCTTCTGCCAGTTCCAGCTGTCGGCACACATCTCCTCGATGCCATACTCAGCCACCCAGCCCAGCTCATTCTTGGCCTTGGTGGGGTCGGCATAGCACTCGGCGATATCGCCGGGGCGGCGGGGATCGATCACATAGGGGAGCTTCTTGCCGCAGGCCTTCTCAAAGGCGTGGATGACATCCAGCACGCTGTAGCCGTGGCCGGTGCCCAGGTTGCAGATGAACAGGCCGCAGTTGGTCTGCAGCTTCTTGATGGCGCAGACATGGCCCCGGGCCAGGTCAACCACATGGATGTAATCGCGCACGCCGGTGCCGTCGGGGGTGGGGTAGTCGTTGCCAAAGACGTGCACCTTTTCCAGCTTGCCCACGGCCACCTTGGCGATGTAAGGCATCAGATTGTTGGGGATGCCGTTGGGATCCTCGCCGATCAGGCCGGACTTGTGGGCACCGATGGGGTTGAAGTAACGGAGCAGGGCCACGTTCAGGGTGGGGTCAGCCTTGCAGACATCGGTCAGGATGCGCTCAGTAAAGGCCTTGGTGGTGCCGTAGGGGTTGGTGGTGGCACCCACGGGGAAGTCCTCGGTGATGGGCACGCTGGCGGGGTCGCCGTAGACGGTGGCGGAGGAGCTGAACACGAAGTTGCGGCAGTTGTGGCGGCGCATCACGTCCAGAATGACCAGGGTGCAGTTGAGGTTGTTGTAGTAGTACTCGATAGGCTTGGAAACGCTCTCGCCCACTGCCTTATAGGCGGCAAACTGGATGACGGCATCGATATCAGGGCACTCGGTGAAGATCTTCTCCACATCCTCGTGCTTTGTCATATCGGCCTGATAGAACCGGAAGTCCTTGCCGGTGATCTGCTTGACCCGATCCAGCACCACGGGGGAAGCGTTGTAATAGTTATCTGCCACTACGATGTCAAAGCCAGCGTTCAGCAGTTCGATACAGGTGTGGCTGCCGATATAACCGGCACCGCCGGAAACCAAAATTGCCATAAAAGTACCTCTCTTCTCGTCACCAAAGTTGCTTGCGCGGGGCAAGCCCGCCTTCTGCCACAAGGATACAACGTTTTGGCCGCAGAATCAAGTAACGGGAATTTTATAAGGATGGATTTTTGTTTCCATTTATTTTTCCGCGCATTGATTTACAAGCGTTTTTTGTGTTTTGCACATGGAGTGATGGAACGCTTTGTGCAAATCAGAGAAAAAGGCCCTCCCGGGCAAAGCTGTCAGGCTTTGAATGAGAGGGCTGCATTTTACAGTTTCCCGCACTGTTTGCCGGTGAAGAACCGCAGGGTGGTGTTGGCACGGAACACTTTCCCGGCCCGCAGGGCGGTGGAGGGGAACTCCGGGTGGGAGGGGCTGCAGGGGAAGTGCTGGGTCTCCAGCGCAAAGCCGCCGTATTTCTGCATCGGCACGCCGCCCTTGCCGGGGGCAGGGCAGTCCTGCAGGAAATTGCCGGTGTAGAGCTGCACGCCGGGCTGGGTGGTATAGACCTTCATGCTGATGCCGGTCTTATCGCTGGAAGCCCAGGCGCACAGGCTCTGGCTGGCTCCGCGGCCCCTGTCGATGACAAAGCAGTGGTCATAGCCGCCGCCCACCATGGTGGTCTGGGAAAAGCCGGTGTCGATGTCCCGGCCAATGGGCTTGCCCGCCCGGAAATCCATCGGCGTGCCTGCCACGGGCAGGATATTGCCGGTGGGGCAGGTCTCGTTGTTGCCCTCCAGATAGCGGGACGCATAGATGCGCAGCTTCTGGCCCAGCACATCGCCGCCGCCATCCAGATTGAAGTAGGTGTGGTTGGTCAGGTTGATGATGGTGTCGGCATCAGAGGAGACACGGTAATCCATCCGCAGGGCGTTGTCCTCGGTGAGGATATACCGCACCGAGATCTTCAGATTTCCCGGGAAACCATCCTCTCCATCGGGGCTTTCCGCCTCCAGAAGCAGGGTATCGCCAAAGGCCTTTACCTCATACAGCTTGCGCGGGAAGGTGCCGTGCAGGTGGTTTTTGCCGTTGTTGGCTTCCAGCTGGTAGGTCTTGCCGCCCACGTTGAACACGGCGTTCTCGATGCGGTTGGCGTACCGGCCCACGAACGCGCCGCAGCAGGTACTGCCGGACGATTCAAAGTCCTTGACGTAATCGGCGTAGGTGTCGTGGCCCAGCACCACATCCACCGGCCCGCGCTTGGTGGGCACCCAGATATTCTTGATGATACAGCCGTAGTTCAGCACACTGACCGCCAGCCCGCCGGGGTTCGAGATGATGTATTCATTGATCTTTTCGCCGTTTGGGGTCATGCCAAAGGGCTTGGAGAGAAACTGTGCCATAGGGCTCGCCTCCTTTTGTATTTTTTCAGGACAGCACACTCTCTGTTTTATCCTTTATTGTTTTGATTATATCACAATTTTCCCCTTCTGTGTTGGCATTTTTTAAGGGAATCTATCCAATATTTCGAGAGATTTTTTGTAAGTTCTGCCCCATAGGCCAAAAAAAGCCCCGGAGGGCCAGGGGTAGGCGCTCCGGGGCTTGTATGAATTTTGATTTTGTACTTATGCCTTCAGATCCAGCTTATCCTGAATTGCCTGGTCATAGTTATTTTCCCACTTATTGACCTTCAGCGTGATCGTCTGTCCCTCAACGGTCGTGACAATATAGGCCAGCTTATCGCCATTGAAGCAGTAGGCAATTTCCTGTCCATTCGATACAATGGTTTCTGCATACATGGTCTCGCCAGTAGCCTCAATCTTGTACTCCGGTGCAACCACAATGTTACCTGCAACAGGAGTAATAGCAGTAGAACCCTGCTTCAGAGATTCGCCCATGCTAGGAGACTCAACCCACTGGCCAGCTTGATTCTTATAATAACCCTTGCCATCCTTAACGACAACTTCCATCGAGTTATTTGCGGTAAACTGAATCTTTGCGTACATATTCTGGCCGTTAATGGCATACACGTAGTTCGCAGAAGATTCCTTATCCACCAACGTCATATCTGCGTAGACTTTACCGGACTTCTGATTTGCTTCCACGATCTTCTGCAGACGGTAGGAAGGTGCGCTGTCCTCGCCGCAAGCGGTCAGCAGTGCCATTGCCATAACGCCGGCCAGCAGAAGAGCGGCCATTTTCTTGAGCATTTTCATTTGTAGAACCTCCAATGTAAAATGATATTTTACCACACAGAAAGCATACCCCTACACCTTCCGTAGTGTGACCTCATTTTACATCTACCCCCCCCCCTGTCAATATTTTTTATTGAATTCCTCAATTTTTGGAGACTGTGCCAAAGCTGCGGCAATTTTTTTAGCAGATTGACAAAAAAGCACCCCTCACATGGCTGTGAAGGGTGCTTTGGGGAAAGTTTTCTTATGCAGAACACGGTTCGGTAATTGCCTCCCGCACCTGTTCTAACGAAAGCTCGGTGGTCTGGGCGATCTTATCCAGATCATGCTCTCCGTTCTTCCAGAGATTGAGCGCAATGCGCTTTCCCTTTGCCACCTCGGCATCTTCTCGTTCCCGATCAACGATCACCTGCATTGTCTTGCACATAGCTGCCACTCCTTCCGTTTCTTCTTTAAAGTATTTTACTCTTGCCCTTATTTTGGGGTTCCGGATATCCCGATAGTCATCACAGCGGAAATCCTGCATCAGCGCGCCGACCTCATCCGTTCCTCGATATGCGCCGTTCACATATACGATATGTGCACGGTCGTGGAACAGCTTCCCGGTTTCCTGAATCGTCCGTTCAATATTGTAAACCGGCAGACCATCTCCCAAAACATCATTTGCCGTAATAAATATGATATATGTCTCAGGCAGGTCAGAATATTTTTCACCAGAAGTTGTCAGGCGGGAATCAAACATCGCACTGTTCAGCCGCGCCCGTTCCGGAGCGGCTCCCTTATCTTCCTGCTGTACTTCGATATCATACTGCTTGCCTGCATCATCCGTTGCATAAATGTCCAGCCGTACAGAACGGCCAAACAGATTGCCGATCGTAAGCTGTGTTGCAGACCTTGCGACGGTCAGGTCCTTTCGTTTCAGGATGATGCGAAGCAGCTCCTGTGTGCTCTCTTTATCTCCTGAAAACACCTGTGTCATAAAGGTGTCATCCATCAGGGTGAATTTACGGATAGCATTCATGCGTTCTTCATTCTTCTCATCCAACTGTACGAAACGCATTTCCGCCATCCTTTCGTTTCAGAAAAAGAGTACTTTTCTACGTTTATATTTTATCATCATTTTATCTATCCTGCAAGTATCAAAAAAGCACCCCTCACATGGCTGTGAAGGGTGCTTTGGGGAAATTTTCTTACTCCGGCTGAGCGGTGTTCTGGGCAATATACTCGGCGGCATCATCGGGGATGTCGTCAAGGTTCTCGTCGCCGATATCCACGTTCAGCGGCGGCTTCTTGAAGAGGATGTCGTACATCAGGGGCACAACGTACAGGGTCATCAGGGTGGCGTAGGTCAGGCCGAAAATGATGACGATGGCCATGCCGCTCATCAGCTGGCTGGCCATATCGCCGCTGAACACCAGCTGGAGCATGGCCAGAACGGTGGTCAGGGTGGTCATCAGGATGGGGCGCATTCGTGTTTTGCCGGTGGCGATCAGGGCCGCGCGGCGCTCCATGCCGCCGATGCGCAGCTGGTTGGCATAATCCACGAACACGATGCCGTTGTTGACGACCGTGCCCATCAGGACGATGAAGCCCATCAGGGAGATCATGGTCAGCTGCTGGCCGGTGAGCAGCAGGCCCAGCAGGCCGCCGGTAAAGGCCAGCGGAATGGTGAACAGAACAATGAAGGGGGAGAGCAGGCTCTGGAACTGGGCCACCATAACAAGGTAGACGAAGGGCAGAGCCAGGAACATCCACTGGCCCATCTGATCCACCACCATGCCGTTGATCTCAGAGCCGCCGCCCATATAGAAGCTGCAGCCCTCGGGCATCTCATCGGATGCGGCAAACTCGTTCAGCTTCTTTTCCAGCGCGCGGGTCTCGGTGGTGGTATTGGTGCCCTCCACTGCGTCCGCCGTCACGCTGATATAGCGGGTCTGGTTCTTGCTGGTGATGGAGTCCGGGGTGGAGCCGGTGACCCAGGTGGCCATATCGCCCAGCGTGCAGGTGCCGGTCTGGGTGGTGCCGTTGGCAGCCATGACGGAGGTCGTAAAGGTCATATCCATCATATTTTCCTTGGTCATGGGGTCCAGATTGTTGCTGATCTGGACGTTCATGGTGGAGCCATCGATGGCAACGGGGGTCTGGGCCGTGGTGGTGGTCAGCTTGGCGGCGATCTGCTGGTAGACCTGCGCCACGGTCAGGCCGTAGGAACGGACCTTATCCCGGTCGATCTGCAGGTTGATGGTGGCATCGCCGCTGCCCAGACCGTTGGTTGCATTGGTAAAGCCGTCCATCTCGTTGACCATATCTACCACCTTCTCGGAGAGGGCGGTCATGGTGTCGATGTCGTTGCCGGAGACCTGGACGGTCAGGCCCATATCCAGCTGGCTGGTCAGCTCCTGCATTCCGCTGATCTCAACGGTGGCGGTGCAGTTCTCCACACCGTTCACAGCTTCCTCCAGCGCCTCGCGGGCCTGTTCGATCTGCCGGGAGGAGAGGCTCTCGTCCAGCATCACGTTGATCTGGTAGGTGCCGTAGCTGTTGGCGGCGTTCAGCAGGTCGGTGATGGTCTGGGGCAGGCCCAGCTGGCCCACATCCATTCCGGCCACGCGGCTGTCGGTGGTAACGCCCACCTCTTCCACGTGGTCCACAGCCAGCAGGGCATCAATGACATTCTCAGCCACAGCATAGGATTCTTCCTTGGTCATATCCTTCTCGGTGGAGAGGGTGACGATAGCCTCGTTGCTGGTGATGGTGGGCAGCATCTCAACGCCCATGGACATCACGCGCCAACCGCAGAACACCAGCAGCACCACTGCCGCGCCCAACGGTGCCCAGCGGTGCTGGAAGCACCATTCCAGGCTCTTGACGTACTGATCCTGCACCTTGTCGAACCACTTGAGCTCTTTGGGCTTGGAGTTTTTCAGCAGGGTAGAGGAGGCCGCCGGGGCAACCGTCAGCGCCACGATGAGGGAAGCAGCCAGACAGTAGCCGATGCACATGGACATGGGCTGCAGAAGGCTCTTGATGACACCCGATGTGAAGATGACGGGCAGGAACACGCAGACAGAGGTGAGGGTGGAAGCCATGATGGCCATGCCCACCTGCTTGGTGCCCTGGACCGCCGCGCGGGCAGCGGGCACGCCGCGGCTGCGCAGACGGTAGATGTTCTCGATGACGACGATGGAGTTATCCACCAGCATACCAATGCCAAGGGACAGGCCCGCCAGCGTCATAATATTCATATCCAGACCGGTGAAGTACATGAGCACCACGGCAAACAGCACCGACAGCGGGATACTGATGCCGACCACCAGCGTGGGCTTGATATCCTTGAGGAAGATGGCCAGCACGATGATGGCAAGGGCCGCGCCGATGAGCATACTGCTCAGGATGCTGCTGACGATGATGCTGATGTAGTTGCCCTGGTTGGACAGCACGACCACATGCAGGCCATCGTATTTCTGTTCCAGCTCCTTGAAGGCGGCCTTGCAGTTGCCGGAAACTTCACCGGCGCTGGAAGAATTGCTCTTGAAGATCTTCAGCACCACGGAGCGCTCGCCGTTCAGGCGGGTAAAGCTGTCCTCCGCGTTGTCGATGATCTGCACATCGGCCACGTCAGACAGGCGGACATCGCCAAAGCCGTCCACATGGAGCAGCAGGGCACCGGAGATATCCTCGATGCTGTCGTACTCCTCGCCGACCTTCAGCAGCCAGGACTTGTTGCTGGAATCCTTGACATAACCGGCGGGCATGGAGAAGTTCTGGGCATAGATCAGCTGTGCCAGTGTGTTGATATCCAGCATCTTGGCCACGTCGGAGTTCTCCATGGCCTTCTGCTTGGCATCCTCATACTGCTGCTTGGCATCTGCCAGCTGCTGCTCGTAATTGTTCAGCATCTCGCGGGCCTCGGTGAACTTGATATAGGCCTGCAGCTGCTGCTGGGAATAGCTGCCCACGATCTGGGTAAACTGGTCCATCAGGCCGGGCACGTCGTCCATGGCCTTGATGGTGCTCTCCAGCGTGTTATAAATGTTGCTCAGGCTCTGCTGCACCTGCAGATCATCGACCAGCTCCCCGGCCGTTGTGCCGGCGGTGTCGCCCTGCGCGTTCAGGCGCTGCTGCAGATCCTGCAAAGCGGTGGTCAGCTTATCGGTGATATCGCGCAGCTCCGCCACGATCTCGATCAGAGAATCGATATCCTGCATTCCGGTCTCGTTGAACTTGTCCACGACCCGCTGCAGGCCGTCCCGCACATCGATCAGGGCCTGCTGGATCTCAGGCTCGTTGACCACGGCAATGAGCTGGTTGACGCTCTCCAGAAGGGCCTGTGCCTGCTTCTTGACCAGCATGAAGGAATCCTGCAGCTCGCCGGAGTACTGGCTGTTGATGGCATCGCTGACCAGCTTGTCGTAATTGGCCAGCTGGGTCTCGTACTCCTTTCTGCCTGCCTCGATCTGGGCCTCGGCATCATCCAGCTGGGCCTTTGCATCGGCCAGCTGCACGTCAATGACCTCCAGCAGCTTTTCGTTGATGGCATCAATCTTTTCCTGATCGAGCTGCACCTGCACCATCCGGGTGACCAGGCCATTGGCGGAAATATTGGAAACGCCGCCCTGACGCTCAATATAGGGGACCATGGTGTCGTTGACGAAATCGGCCAGCTCATAGGAATCGCTGCCCTCGCGGCTGACGGCCACGGTCATAAAGGCGTTCATGTTCAGGGTATATTCAATGATGGAGGGGGTCATGCAGGTGCTTGGCAGGCTGGAGGTGGTCTGATCCACCTTGTTGGACACCTTGACCACGGCACTGTTCATGTCCGTATCGTCCTCAAACTCCATCAGCAGCAGACTGTAGTTTTCTGCCGAAGTGGCGGTGACGTTTTTCACGCCCGAGATGGTGCCCAGCGCACTCTCCATCACGTCGGAGACCTCGTTCTCCACACGCTCCGGGCTGGCACCGGGATAGACCGTGACCACCATCAGGTACGGTGTGTTCACATTTGGCAGCAGGTTGGTCTGCATATTCTGCACGGACACAAGGCCCAGCATGATGACCATGATGACTGCAACCAGAACGGTGAACGGTTTTTTGACGCTGAATTTTTCCATTTCTTCCTACCGTTTCTGTGTTTTCCCACGCATTGCGCGGCTGCTCTTTTTTCTCAGAGCGGCTCAAAGTCGATATCCCTATTATACACCCGGTTCCGGGGCTTGCAAGGCTTGCCCGGAGATTCTTTCGCAAATCTTGAAAATCTTTTGTGAAATCCGGGTGATACCTCAGTTTTTTGACGTTTTGGAGATCAAATTTCAGACGGAGTTCAAGTGGGATACGAATGAGCGGGGCGGAATGTTGCAGAGGATGAAAATTTTTACGGATATCACCCTCTCCGTCCTCCTTGGGGGAGCCGGCGAACGAAGTGAGCCTGAGAGGGCTGTTCAATTTTCAACGTTTATGCTATAATAATCTTTAGAATGGATTTTCAGGCCCTTCTGTGGGCCTTTTTACAAGATAGGGGAGTTTCCCCTGTGAGGAACAGTATGAAAAAAGTCATCTCTGTCCGTTTCAAGGAAAACGGCAAAAGCTATTATTTCGACCCTGCCGGGGCCGACATCAAAACCGGCGAATACGTGATCGTGGAGACCGCCCGCGGCATTGAGTGCGGCGAGGTGGTGCAGGGCGTGAAAGAGATCGCCGACAGCGCCGTTTCCAAGGCGCTCAAGCCCATCACCCGGATGGCCGACAGCGTGGATGTGCGCCGGATGCGCCAGAACCGCGAGGATGAGAAGCGCGCCTACCACACCTGCCAGGAGTGCATTGCCCGCCACGGCCTGGAAATGAAGCTGGTGGAGGCTGAGTACACCCTTGACCGCTCCAAGATCATGTTCTACTTCACCGCCGACGGCCGGGTGGACTTCCGCGAACTGGTCAAGGATCTGGCCGGCATTTTCCACACCCGCATCGAGCTGCGCCAGATCGGCGTGCGCGACGAGAGCAAGATGA
>OGKU01000994.1_pt1 | contig 16722 bp, 14 predicted proteins | sample 1572611 | NCBI WGS metagenome assembly OGKU01 (sample SAMEA2581886, study PRJEB24529) | metagenome | biome: Human gut stool | place: China | collected 2011 | reverse complement strand
ATATAGAGGTAGTTGCAGTTGGCCATAAAGAACAACAGCGCCATATTCATCTCTTTTTTTGTCGAGCCGAACCTCATAGCTGCTTTATAAAGCAGTGCAAATGAAAAAACGTATACGATGAATACGGTAAGGGCCGGCAGCAAGCCGTTTTTCGGGCAAATTCTCGCAAGAGCGTAATAATACACAAGCGTCAAAGGGTTGCTCGCACCGTAATACGAATAAGCCTTGCCGAAGGAAATCTGTCTGAATAAATCAAGCTGCCCATACGCTCTGTATAGGTCCATCGTATAATCGGGCTTTGTGAACCACGCAAGGCATGCCAAAGCAACCGCAAAAAGCAGCAGATATATTTTATATGTTTTTTTGTTGAAGATCGGATTTATAACCGCAAATCCGAAGAATAACAAAACAATACAGAGCATATTTTACTTCACTTTCAGATACTTTTAAAGGGATAATATCTCTTCGCAAAATTCGAGATAGTTTTTTCGGCAGTCAAAACATTCCTGCCATTTTTTATATGCGCAGTCGCTCATTTTTCGCCGCTCGTCTGCGGACATTTCCGCATACGCTTTTATGGCACTCACAAGCTCGCCGTCGGTAAAATCCGGCTTTAGCATAAATCCGTTTTTGCCGTTTTCGACTATTTCACAAACACCGCCGACATCAGTTGCCATAACCGGCATACCTCTTGCCATACACTCCATCATCGTTACGGGCAAGCCCTCCGATGATGAAACATTCAAAAGAAAATCAAATGAATTATCGGATATATACTCCATGGCATCGTCGTGATTCATATATCCTTTAAGCTCGTATTTGATGTTTTCTTTTCCTTTGAGCTCACGCTCTGCCTTTTCTTTTAGTTCATCAGCAAGCATACCGGAGCCTATGTGAGTCCATTCCGCTTTTATGCCGTCTGTCAAGGACAGGGCATCGATTATTCTGTCTACGCGCTTTACCGGTGACATATACGAAAAGCTTAATATTTTAATCGGACCGTCAGCGCAAGGCCTTTCCGGCCTTTTGCCCTCTTTTACTCCGAGGTAGGAGAGAAGACACTTACTGTCATCAATCTCAAAATTTTCACGGTAATAATCCATACCGTCACGGCTTATAAAAACAAGCTTGTCTATTCGTCTTGCAATCTCGTTTTTATAGGGGATATAGTATCCGTTGCCCTCATTGAGATATAAATCGGCTCTGTGTATTCTCGAAACAACCCTGTCGCCCTTTTTTGCGGCAAGAGCTGCCGACAATGCCGTATAGTCATTCCAATATGTATAAAGCACGCACTCTCCGTCCGCCCTGCTTCTGACTTTTTTAAGAAAAGTCTCAAAGTGGAAAGCTCTCATAAGCGTCTTTAACGCACGCTTCGCATTTGAAAAAGCAAGCTTTTTTTCGCGCTTTAAATATGCGAGCTCTCTGTAATACATGGGAGAAACCAACGCTTTTAAAAAATAAACAAAAACGCTCTTTCCGTAGTGCGACGCATATCTGAATACTCTGTCCTCGGGAACCGAGGTCGTCATCTTGTCCTTTGTATTCCTTGTTACAGTGTATACGTCGGCTTTTTCTTTCAGCACCTCATATTCGGGTGCTAAAAAGCCTGCCTCAGCTATCCCGAACGGGAAGGAATTGGTTATGAGAATAACATTTTTCATTCTTTTCCCTCCGGTGACGGTTTTGACAGCTGTTTATATACGTCAATATATCGGTCAATAAGCATATTTTTATCGAATCTGTCATGCGCAAAATTTACGCACGCCGAGGAATAACTGTTTTTGCCGTTTTCACGCACCTTTTTTACGGCATTTAAAATTCCTTCAAAATCGTTTTTCGGTACTACGTAACCGCAGCCGTCGCCTACTATTTCGGGATTGGCGGTAGAATCGTAGCATATTACCGGCGTACCGCAGGAGAGAGCCTCCGCGGAGACCTTTCCGAAGGTTTCCTCAAGTGAAAATGTGATGAAAACATCAGCGGCCGAATAAAGCTCCGCAAGCTCATCTGTAGATGATGTGGCGGAAACGGCCGTTATATTTTTCGGCAAAACGGTGTTTCCTTTGAGGCTGCCGACCAGAACCACCGTTATTTCTGGACACTCTTCGGCGAGCCTTATAAAGCTCTTCAAGCCTTTTCTGTCGGACCAAACCGCGGAAATTCCGATTACGGTAAAGCCGTTAAGCCCGTACTTTTCACGCGCGCGGCCTGCGTCGCGAGGATAAAACTTATCGAAATATATCCAATTATATATAGGTTTTACAATCTCAGCTTTCTTGGCTATCGGAGACTTTTTAACTTCGTTTGTAACATAGTTTGATACACCTATTAAAGCAAGACGATTGATTTTCCCGAAAAGCTCGGTTTTGTCTCTGAGAAGCTTTTCGGTTCGGTCAAAGAACCAAGTGGGATTTCCATCCTTTAGGTTCGGGCAATTTCCGCAACCGTACTGCCATTTATCGCATCGGCTCTCCGTGAAATGAACGCATTTCCCGGTTATAAACCAAAAATCGTGAAATGTCCCGACAACGGCTATGTCTTTTTTTGCAAGATAATCCATCAGCATCGGGAAATTTATATAGTTGCCGTGCAGATTTCTGAGATGAACCACATCCGGCGAAACAGCGTCAATATGCTTTATGAGTTTTTTTGTTGCAATGTGAGAAAAATATGCCTGCTCTCCGGAAATTCGGGAAAAAAGCCCATGTAGCTTTACGTCAAGCGGTGAGCCGATATGGTAAAGCCGGGTGTCGCCCGGCTTATTTGTTTTAGAATAAGCAACATAGGACTCAATCCCATTATTTAAAAGAGCATTATGCAATTCTGCTGTAGTTCTTCCTGTACTACCCAAATTATAAACCGCATTTATCTGTAACACTTTCATAATCTCAATCCCCGTTTCTCAACCGCTGATATTTCCGATATTCGTCAATGTATTTACCCAAAAGAATTCATAAAACGGATTATTAAGTACGAGTTTTAATATTAAAACACCGACACCGATTAAATAAACCAAAGGTTGCCAACGCTTGCCGAATGCCTTAACAATTTCAGGAACAAGTATCATTAAAAACAAAGCGTAATACTGCTGAACCCTCATAAATCCTTGATTTCGCATTGTTAAAAGCGTAAATGCAGTTGCAAACAACATTGCATTATACATAGCTCTAAACTTGTCTTCGCTAACATTTACTTTTATATATCTGTATAAAACAAATGATGCAATCATTATTAAAGAAACAACAAATATATATGTATATGTATCTCCTATGTACTCGTCTTCCGCAATTTCATAACCTATAAGTTCAGCAAAAGGCGCATACAAAAATTTACCTAAAGAAAGGAACGCAATTACTATTGCCGAAAAAATTCCGACATAAGCCTTTGTGATTTTTTTATGTGCAAAGAACAAAAACGGTAAGAAGCAAACGCACGACTTATGTATAAAGAACGATAAAAATACCAAAATCAAAAACGGTATCGGCTTTTTCTTTTTTATAAATTCATATCCGATAAAAACAACAAGCGATGTTGCTATTGTTTGCCTTATACCGGTAACCGCATAAAACGAATAAAACAGCGTTGAAAAAATAATAAAGCTGAGGCACGGCATAGAAGAATTCCTGTAAATCCATATCGCCATCGGTATCATAAACAGAAGAGCTATAAATACAAGGTACACTTGGTAATTCGTGGAAAAAACTTGAAATATCTTTACAAAAAGCGCATAACCGGGGTCCTTTATTTCCGCTCCGCCGATATAATCAGATACATCGGCAAAAATTCTGTGCCATGATGTGAGGCCTATCCTGTAAAAGCTTCTGCGGTATCCTATTGTATCCGCTCCGACATTCATTCCTCTGAGTCCGGATAAAATTACCCACTGAACACAGGCAATCGCACAAAATGCTTTTTTCTTGTTCTTACTCGGCTTGTATTTTAGCAAAAAGAATGCCCATATAAATATGAGTGCAATATTCAGTAAATATACGGACATTCTATTCCCTCCTTACAAGACTTTTTTATACTCTCCTTAAGTAACATCTGAATATTAACACGATCAAAAGATCTTTTGCCGTATTCCCAAGCTTTTTCCGAGTATTCGTCAATCATACTCCGGTCATTTATAAGCCGGCCTAATTTCTCATATATTTCATCGTTGCTTTTTGCAACGACCGCGGCGTCATTTTTTATAAGGCAGTCAATTGAAGCCGCATTTTCGGGACCTACCGCAAAAATGCATTTTGCACTGTGAAAGCAATCGACAAGTTTTGTTGAAAACGAGTAATGAATAGAGAGATAATATTGCGGGTCAAAGCTCTCCGCATGCACCAGAATGTCCGCATCCTTTTGCATCTTTTCAATCTCCGCAGCTGGCGCAACACCCATGAACACGGCGTTTTTGCCGTCCGCAATGGCATCCCTTTGTGCATCGGACAGCAGCGTTGCCGAATAGATATGCAGTACGGCACGCATGCCGTTCTTATTGATATGCTGCAGCGCTTCTTTGATGGCGGCAAGCGTTTCCCACCTGCCGAGCGCCAGATTGCCCGCATAAAGTAGCCTAAGCGGCTCATGGTGCGGCGTCGGCATCGGCCTTTCGGAAAAGTCCGCACCTTTCGTCATGATCTCACAGGAACGCCCGAAAATACGCTCATAGTCTGCCTTTAGTGTCTCGGAAATGACAAACAGCGTATCTGCCCTTTTTGCTATTTTACGCATGTATCGCCGATGCACCGTCTGCGACAGGCGCGTCAGCGGAGCAGACCAACCGACGGTATAGCTGTAGTTATCGTCCCACGCAAACAGCATCAACGGTGCGCCGCTGTGCTTTTGGGCAAAGGCGGTCATTGCGCCAAGCGAGAGGTTTTCATTCAGAATGGAAACGATAAGGTCGGGCTGTACTTCCTCAATGAATGCACGCAGGTTGCGGTTTTTCCACGGCGCGATCTTCCAGAGGATATCACGGGCGACATATTTGAGCTGGGAGGCATTGCGCTTGGCGACCGCCTCCAACTGCATGGCATGCTCGTCGAGTACACAGTCACTCGCCGTGACGCGCTCGCCGATGCGGTTGCGGCGAAAAATGTAGCGAGGCAACTCCGCCTCCGCAATGCGAAAAGCGGCAATTATCTTTTTGTCGGGCGCACCGCTGCGGGTGAAAAGGCTGTAAAGCTCTGTATCCGCAAGCTCACCGAACAGATTGAGAAAGGTGTTGCCGCTGCTGACATTGTAGGCGATGGCGCCGCTGGTAACAAATAACACTTTCATGTTCTTCATTACAAATTCTCCTTATACCACTCGATAGCAAGCTTGATGCCGTCTTGGAAGCTGTAATCGGGATCGTAGCCGAGGAGCTTCCTCGCCTTTGAAATATCGGCGTTTGAGTGCTTTATGTCGCCCTTTCTGTCCGGGCCGAAATTCGGTTCGACGTCAACGCCGAGTGCCTTTGTAAGACCGTAATAAATGTCTATAAGGTACTCTCTGCCGCCGTAGGCGATATTAAACGCGTTGCCTGCCGCCTCGTGAGAAGCAAGACAAGCTTTGAGGTTCGCTTCAATAACATTGTCGATATAAGTAAAGTCCCGGCTCTGCTTACCGTCGCCGTTGATTGTCGGCACCTCGCAGTGCATAAGCTGTTTTAAAAATTTCGGAATTACCGCCGCATACGCGCCGTCCGGATCCTGACGTCTGCCGAATACGTTAAAATATCTCATTCCGTAGGTATCAAGCCCGTAGTGCATTGTATAGAGCTTTGCCCATTCCTCGTCGCAGCGCTTTGTCAGAGCATACGGAGAAAGAAGATTACCCTCTCTGCCCTCGGTTTTGGGTAGGTGCGGCTCGTCGCCGTATACGGACGAAGAAGATGCATATACAAACTTTTTAACACCGCATTGTCTTGCCGCTTCGAGCATATTGAGCGTTCCCTCAATATTGTTTTTGCAATAAAACAGCGGCATCTCAAGGCTTCTCGGAACGCTTCCCCAAGCCGCCTGATTAAGCACATAGTCCACGCCCTCGCATGCCTTCATACAAGTGTCAAGGTCTTTAATGTCGCCTTTTATAAACTCATAGTTCGGATTGCCGAGGAACATATCAACATTTTTTTGCTTGCCGGTCGATAGGTCGTCAAGCGCTCTGACCTTATAGCCCATATTTAGTATTGCTTCACAAAGATTCGAGCCGACAAAGCCCGCCGCACCCGTTACAAGAAACAGCGTGTCCGACGGAAATTTCAAATTTTTATAACCCATTTACACAACTTCCTTTTAATACGGTAAAAATTGATTTATTGTAAATATAACATTGAGCAACCTTGCTCTTGTGTCGGTTTCTTTCATATTCACAACGCGAATATGCATATCATAAAGCTCTTTGTTAAGATACTTTTTCATATCGAGATGGTGCTCGTCCGAAATTCTCTTTTCAAGCGGAACCCTGAATAAAATATCAAGAAATTTGCGGTTGTTATAGGGGAACGTCAAATCAAAGCAGAATTTCATTTCGCTGATATTAAGTCCGCCCCAGCTGCCCCACATAACCTCGTTGTAGTGTATATCCGCCGTCGGATAGCAATCGGGGATTTTGTCGTACTCAAATTCTTTTATATACCTTGCAAAAATCTTGTCAACCTTGTGTGCAAGCTTCCTGTTAAATATAAATATCTTATAGAGATTTCGATAAAGCTTCGGGGACAGCTTCGGAAGTTTTTTTCTGTCGAAGTGCTTATACCAATAACCTCTTATTGTCTCCGATACCCACGATTTAACCTCAACATCACATCCGCAGTTTTCTTCAAGATAAAATCTCTTGCGCGATTCATTCGGTTTGCGCTCCGCTATATAGCCGCTGTTATGACGCTGAATTTCCACTTTCAAATCATAGTCTGAAATCTCGTTGGAATTATCGGGAATATTATAAATGTGATGCTTTACGCCGAAAGCCTTTGCTATTTTTGCAGCCGCTTCGGCGTCGCGTATTTCCTTTTCGGCGGAGATATAACTGAACGCCTCAAATCTGTCATACATTCCGTTTGCAGCTGCAAAGGTGGTGTTACTGTCAATTCCGCCTGTGAGGGAAATCCACGGATGTTCCCATTTTTTTGAAATCAACTCCATATTCTTTTTAAGAATATCGGCAGCTTCCTCAATTACTCTGTCGTATTCTGCGCCCTCGGCAAATTCAAACGGCTTTAACGGCCAAAAGCGTTTATGCGAAAGCTTCTCGCCGTCATATGTATATTCTGTGCTCGGAATAATTCTCTTGACATTTGCAAACGGTGACAAATCCGCGGGAAGATACGGACCCATAACTCTGCCATACCATTTATAATTTACAAGTTCCTTTACAAAATCGTCTATTTTAAGACTGCAAATATCGCCTATAAGCTGAGGATGAGACGACAAAAAGAAGTGACCGTCTATAACGCCGTAACAAGCCGACTGCATACCGGCAGGGTCAACGAAAAATTTAATTTCACCGTTTTCAATTGAGCCTAACACATACACACCGGTGATTTCTGATATTCGGTCATAATATTTATCCGTCCCGTAGTCTCTGAGAAAGTCGGCAAGTATTTTTTCCTCGTCAATTTCCATCAAAAACGGGTCATAGCAATGGCCCAATAAAAACAGAGTAACGCTTTTGTTTGAGGCAAAATGGACAGCGGTTTTATTATGTGTGTAAAAATACAAACCGCACTTTTCCGTTTCGTTCCAATTGCCGTAAAACGGAAAATCATTGAGATTTTCTATTTTTTTGTCGGTTGCCAAAAAGCCTCTGATAAACAGATATTTCTGAAGGTCAGGCCTGTTTTTAAGTTGTTCCTGAAGCATTACAATTACATCTCCTAAGATCAAAGTCTCCAATATTTATAGCCCGCTTTTTCGTACTCTTTACGAGAAAGCAGCCCTTTAATATCAACAAGCACCTTTTCTTCGTTACGGCCCGATTTGAACATTTTGTCAAAATCGGCCTGCCCGAGATTTTTAATCTGCTCATGAGCATCGGCGAGAATTATATCGACAAATTCTATTCCGTAAAGGCGTTTAGCCTCGTCTGCGTCAGCCTCAGGGTCGGCTATTACCGGGGTTATTCCGTACTCGCGAAGCTCGTTGTATATGTCGATGATTTTCGTATTTCTCGTGTCGGGGCAATTTTCTTTAAACGTAAAGCCGAGAATCGCAACCTTTGCGTTTTTTACCGGGACATCCGCCTTTATAAGATTTTTAACGGTGTTTTCGGCTACATATTTGCCCATATCGTCGTTTATGCGTCTGCCGGAGAGAATAATCTGGCTGTGATAGCCCATTTCCTCAGCCTTGTATGTAAGGTAATAGGGGTCAACGCCTATGCAATGTCCGCCGACAAGTCCTGGATAGAATTTGAGGAAATTCCACTTTGTGCCTGCCGCCTCCAAAACGGATTTTGTGTCTATGCCCATTTTGTTGAAGATTATTGACAGCTCATTCATAAATGCAATGTTTATATCCCTCTGGCTGTTTTCAATAACCTTTGCAGCCTCGGCAACCTTGATGCTCTCCGCTCTGTGTACGCCTGCCTTTACGACAAGCTCATAGGTTTTCGCCACGGTATCAAGAGTTTCGTCGTCCATACCGCTTACTATTTTGGTTATTGTCTCAAGGCGGTGTACCTTGTCGCCGGGATTTATTCTCTCGGGACTGTAACCGATTTTAAAGTCCGTACCGCATTTAAGCCCCGACTCTTTTTCGAGTATCGGCACACAAATATCCTCGGTAACGCCGGGATAAACGGTGCTCTCGTATACAACTACCGAGCCTTTTGTAAGATTTCTGCCGACAATTTCGCTCGCTCCCTCTACCGGTGTAAGGTCGGGGGTGTGGTCGTCGTTTACGGGAGTAGGCACGGCAACAATTATAAACCTTGCCTCCTTGAGCTTGCTTTCGTCCGCCGTAAACTCGACAGAGCAATTCTTAACAGCCTCGTTGCCGACTTCATTGGTCGGGTCTATGCCGTTCTTGTAAAGCTCTATTTTCTTTGCATTGAGGTCAAAGCCTACAACCTTAACCTTCTTTGAAAACGCAACGGCAATCGGCATACCCACGTATCCGAGGCCGACAAGAGCCAATTTTTCATCACCCGAAACGAGCTTTTCATACAACTGCATATTTATTCGTCCTTTCTATGTTAAGATGACAGCACATATCATCGTTAACCTTATCAACACTGAATTTTTCGCGGGCATATTCCGCCGATGCCGCACCGAGCGTTTTTATGAGCTCGGGATTCTCAATAAATTCCGTCATTTTTTCGGCAACCGCCTCCGCATTTTTTACGGGAACCAAAAATCCCGTTTTCCCGTCAATCACGGTTTCGCGGCACCCGGGTGCGTCGGTCGTTATAATCGCCCTGCCCATGCTCATCGCTTCCAAGACCGTTCTCGGAGTGCCCTCGCGATATGACGGCAAAACATATACCGAGCACTTCTTGTAGTAATCTTCTACTCTGTCCGTCTCGCCGAAATGCTCTATTATTCCCTTTTCGACATACGGCGCCAAATCCTCCTTTGACAGAGAATCCTGTATATTTTCGCACGCTCCGAGCAGCATAAATCTGACCTCGGGGTGCTTTTCCTTGACAAGCTCGCACGCCCTCAAATACTCGCGTATGCCCTTTGAATACATAACGCGCGACAGCATAAAGAACGTGATTTTATCGGGATAATCCGCAACGGAAAAACGGTTTGTATTGACGCCCGAACCGTTTACAACTCGGCATTTTTCGGATTTAACAAGTCCCGATGAAACGAACTGCTCTCTGTCGTCGGGATTTTGGAATATCACCGTATCGGCACAGTTTAGAGCCTTTTTATAAAGCACCGACATAACGGCTCTTATGGCTTTTGCCTTCTTAGTCTGCGCGGTAAACGCGTAGCCGAGCCCCGTTATCATGGCGACCTTGTGCGGAACGCCGGCTTTTTTTGCGGCTATGGAGCCGTATATTACGGGCTTCGATGTGTACCCGAGAACCACATCGGGCTTTTCCTTTTTAAACAGCTCGTAAAGAGCCTTTTGATATTTCAGGTCCTCCTTCGGATTTACTCCGTTTTTATTCATAGGTATCTCGACGAAGCGTGCACCGAGAGCCTCGATTTTTTCAACACCCACTCTGTTGGGGCCCGTGACAATAACCTCGTATCCGCAAGAGATGATTCTCTTTATTAAGTCGCCTCTGAAATTATACGCCGTTCTGTTTTTCGGCGAAACCAATATGAACCTCACTCTGCCTTGTCCCCCTTTAGGAAGCCGCTTAAATTACCGTATATCACGGAAAACAGCCGCTCCGAATTTTTCTCCGAAACAAATGAATTGTGCGGAGTTATAACGACATTTTCCATATCCCATAAAGGACTGTCCTGCGACAGCGGTTCGCTTTCAAAAACGTCGAGCACCGCTCCGTAAAGTTTCTTCTCCGACAGTGCCGCCGTAAGGGCGTCCTCGTCAACCACCGCGCCCCTCGAAATGTTGATAAGCACGGCTGTATTTTTCATATGAGAAAGCATTTCTCCGTCAAACAGCCCTCTCGTCTCATCGGTAAGCGGCAGCGTTAAAATGACCGCATCCGAAACCGAAAGTACGCTCGGAAGAACCGAAAGCGGATAAATTTTTTCGTAAAGCTCATTCTCCGTCGGGTACAAATCGACGCCTAAAACACGGCAGCCTAAAGCCTTGTATCTTCTCGCACATTCGCTGCCTACGGAGCCGCAGCCGACTGTCAAAACGGTCTTTCCGCAAAGCTCAAAAAGCTCCCTGTTTTTTTGCCAAACGTGATTTTTTTGATTTTCGCGGAAGAAAAATTAACAGAGTACCGAGAACGGCAAATTCCGCCATCGGCACACTGTAAACACCCCTTGCGTTAAAAAGGGAAATATTTTTACTTTTTATATACTCCGCAGGGACTCTGTCAAGCCCCGCGCTTGTGAGCTGAATAAATTTAAGATTTTTGAATTTTTTGATGTCGTTATATAAAAACAGGCCGTTGCACACAACGGCGTCAACAGCCGAAACGTCAAAAGAGAGCTCCTCTCTCTCGTCCTCGACATATAAAAAGTCCGCCCCCAAGGCTTTAAGCCGTGAAAGCTGACCTTCCGTATATTTATATGCACCGGTCAAAAGGATTTTCATTAAAAGATGCCCCTGTAAATGATTATAAAACGAAGTTTTTCAGACCTTGCAAGCCTTTTTTGCCTCAACTATTGAATTGACGCAAGCCACAAGCTTTTCGTGATTTTCCGCAAGCTCGTCCGAGCTCATATTTTCGACAACTCCCTCATATTCACGAAACTCTTTGACGCCGACATTGAATCTGTCAAAGATTTCATCCTCACGAAGCTTTGAAGCGTCGCAAAAGGCTCTCGACAATATAACCATACCGGAGCCGAGCCTGTAATGCTCACCTATTATGTATTCCGCAGGCAGCATAACCTCGCTGTGAACTCTGCCAACGCCGCCGAAGCCGTAAAATATGCCCCTTTCGCGGAGCTTACGGCACAGTCTTTCCACCGTACCGTCTGCAACAAGCTGAAACATAAAGTCCATTTTATAGCCGAGATGCAAGTCGTTAAGCCCTATATGCACTTCGTCTATACCGGGAACGTCAAGAATTTCGTCTAAGTGCTCCGCCGCCTCGGGCGTTTCCACAAGAAGGCATGTCCTTGCCCTTTTTCCGACGCAGTCTGTAAAGCCTTTTACCTCTTCCGCGGTCTTAAAATACGGGAGCATAACTATATCCGCACCGTCGTCTATTACGCGGTTGATTTCTTCACGTGAGCCGTCGTAAAACGAATTTACTCTGACCAAAAGCTCCGTCCTGTCTAAAACCGCGCTGAGCTTTTTCACGTCGTCAATGCTGTTATGAGATATTACGGTATCCATATTTGCCTGACGCTCTGCCTTACCGCGGGTTTCAAGGTCAAGGAATATTCGGTCTACCGAAACGTCCTGTGCGATTTTTGCAATCTTCGGGTCGTTTGTTAGATACATCAGCTTAAGAGCCATTATTTTTTCACAACCCTGGCATCATTTGACGGGTCGGTGCTCTTATTTACGGTTGCACCGCTGTTTTCGTTGTCGGCATTCGTAAGCACCTTAAACGCGGTCATAAACATAATTTTTATGTCAAGTAAAAGCGACATATGGTCAACATACCAAACGTTAAGCTCGATTCTTTTGTGCCACTCGACGTCCTTTCTGCCGTTGACCTGCGCCCAGCCGGTTATACCGGGTCGCACCTCAAACATACGTTTTTGGAAATCGGTATACTCCTCATATTTCCACGGATGATATGTAAGCGGAGGTCTCGGCCCGACAAAGCTCATCTCGCCCTTTAAAATATTCAAAAGCTGCGGTAGCTCATCTATGCTCGTAGCTCGTAAAATTTTACCTATCCTTGTAACCCTGGCGTCGCCCTTTCCGGAATAAACGCCGGAGCCGGTTTTTTCCGCTCCGACGCACATTGAGCGGAATTTATATATCTCAAAAACCTTTCCGTTTCTGCCTATTCTCTTCTGACGGAAAATAACGGGACCGCGGCTGTCGATTTTAATCAGTATCGACACCGCAAGCAACAGCGGAGACAACAAAACAAGCCCCAAAAATGACGCTGTGACATCTAAAAATCTTTTGACTGCCCTATAAAAGCCTCTCACCGTTACACACCCTAAAAAACACTATGATATATCTAATTTATTATATACTTATACATTAAATATGTCAATTAAAACAGGCGATTGTAAACATTTGTAAAAAAGCAGCGGACGACACGGTAAAAACGATGTCGTCGCTGCTTTTAAAATCACATCAATATTATTTTTTGTGCCATTTTACGCCGTTCGGAGTATCCTCCAAAACTATGCCCATGGCGGCTATCTCATCACGGATGCTGTCCGCCTTAGCAAAGTCCTTAGCCTTTCTCGCAGCGGTTCTTGCGGCTATCAGCTCTTCAACCTTGCCGTCAAGGTCGTTGTCCTTTTCCTCGTACACAAGACCGAGCACGCCCGTAAGCTCCGAAAACAGTTCTTTTGCAAATATCAAAAGCTCTTTGGACGAAGTGGGTATTACATTTGAGTTTATATCTCTGACAAGCTCAAATACCGCTGAAAGTCCGTCGGCGGTGTTGAGGTCATCGTCCATAGCCTCTATAAAGCGTTCCTTGTGAGAGAGAAGGCTCTTTTTAATTTCCTCGGCGTTGTCGGGGAGAGCGTCCTCTGCGTTTTGAAGAGCAAAATCAAGCGAATCGCGGCAGATATAGAGCCTTTGAAGCGAGGCTTTGCACTGCTCTATAATGTCAACGCTGTAATTTATCGGACTTCTGTACTGAGAGGAAATCATAAGATAGCGTATCGGCTCATAGCCGTATTTTTCCGCAACATCGCGAACGGTAAAGAAATTACCGAGCGACTTCGACATCTTTACGTTGTCAACATTTATATATCCGTTGTGCATCCAGTAATGTGCAAAGGGAACGCCGTTGCAGCACTCGCTCTGTGCTATTTCGTTCTCATGGTGCGGGAATATGAGGTCCTGACCGCCGCAATGAATATCGATGGTCTTACCGAGAAAACGTCTTACCATTGCCGAGCACTCAATATGCCAACCCGGTCTGCCGTTACCCCAAGGTGACTCCCAATACGGCTCGCCCGGCTTTGCGCCCTTCCAAAGAGCAAAGTCCATGGGTTCTTTTTTAAGCTCCTCGACATTGATTCTCGCGCCGGCCTCAAGGTCCTCAAGCGGCTGATGAGAAAGCTTACCGTATTCCTTAAATTTGGACGGGCTGAAGTACACATCACCGTTTGAAACGGGATATGCATAGCCCTTTTCGACAAGAGTCGAAATGATATCGATTATCTCGTCGATATTTTCGGTGGCTCTCGGATGAACGGTCGCCTCACGCACATTCATACCCTTTGTGTCGGTCCAATATTCTTTGATATACTTTTCCGACACGGTTTTGTAATCGGAGCCCTCTTCAATGGCTTTTTTGATTATTTTATCGTCAATATCGGTAAAATTCTGAACAAATCTCACCTTGTAGCCGCGGTATTCAAGGTAACGGCGGAACGTATCGAAAACGCAAAGAGGACGCGCGTTGCCGATATGGATATAGTTATAAACGGTGGGACCGCAGGCATAGATTTTGACTTCGCCCGGAGTTATGGTTTTAAGCTCCTCTTTTTTTCGTGACATCGTGTTATATATTTTCATCCTCGTAATTCCTTTCGTTTTGTTCTTCGTATTCGGTTTTTTGATATTTTTTCAGCTCTTTTTCAAGCAACGCTATGCGGTGCGACATTCTGCAAAGCTCCTGAGATACGGGGTCGGGAATGTGAATCTGGTCGAGGCAATCAACACGCACGCCCTTATGCTTTACAACTCTTGCCGGAACTCCGACGGCTGTGCAATCCGGCGGTATTTCCTCAAGCACTACGGCACCTGCCGCTATATTTGTATTATCGCCTACCTTAAAAGGACCGAGCACCTTTGCGCCGGCGCCTATCAGCACGTTATTTCCTATTGTAGGATGTCTTTTACCGGTATCCTTGCCGGTACCGCCGAGCGTTACTCCCTGATAGAGCGTTACATCATCGCCTATCTCCGTGGTTTCTCCTATTACAACTCCCGTGCCGTGGTCAATAAAAAAGCGTCTGCCGATTTTTGCCGCGGGATGAATCTCTATTCCCGTCTTTTTGGCGGCTCGCTGAGAAATATATCTGCCGAGAAATTTCATATTGTGGTTCCAACACCAATAGGCTCTTCTATGCATTCTAATGGCCTTAAGCCCCGGGTATAAAAGCAATATTTGTATGGTCGAGGTTGCCGCCGGGTCGCGGTCCTTAACCGACTGTATATCTTCCTTTAAGCGGTCAAACATTTAAACACCTCCCGCAAAAAAATAAAGCCTCCGCAGAAAAAAATCATCCTGCGAAGGCGTGAGTACGCGGTTCCACTTCGTTTTATAACTCATTATCCTTAACGCGGAAAACGTGCGAAGATACTCTTTTTCCCTTCGCCTGCTCACGGACGCACTTCACGACACGCAGCCTTAAGGGCATTTCAGCACAGGTGCCCTCTCTCTGAAAATCGCGTAAAATCGCTACTCTTTCCGATCAATGCATTTTTACATCTTAATATATTGTATCACATTTTTCGTGTTTTGCACCAATTATTTTGAATAATCGATAACATTTTTACTGTCCTTTAAGTAAATAGCACCCGAAACTACTGTCAGAGCGGCGGTTATCCACAACAGTAAATTTGAAATATGCGGCAATGTGAACCAAGTATTTGCCGCCGCAAAAAGCTCTTTTGAAAACGACGTTACGGCTATATAGTCCGCCTCGCAGAGAAGCATTATTATAATCGTAAAGGTCATTTGACTGACGGTTTTGGCCTTTCCCCATTTGTTGGCGGGAATAACAACTCCGTCTGCGGCCGCTATCATTCTGACCGAAGCCACGGCAAATTCTCTTGCAAGCACTATCATAACAATCCAAATATTGCAAAGCCCCATAGTCATAAACGCGAGCAGAGCGGAGGTTGTGAGAATCTTATCCGCTATCGGGTCAAGCAGCTTTCCGAAATTCGTCACCTGACCGTTTTTTCTCGCAAGATGGCCGTCAACGGCGTCCGTTATCGCTCCGACGGCGTAAATCGCCGTTGCGATAAGAAAACGGTGCGGAAGTACTTCCCAAAGCAATGCCGCAAGGAAAAACGGCGTTATTATTATTCTGGCAATGGTCAGTTTATTGGGCAAATTCATCTTCATATGACTTCTCCGATCAGATCGTATTCATTTACGTCGAATATCTCCACATCCACAAAGTCGCCCTCATTGAGTTCATAACCGCAGGTAAAGCTTACAGAGCCGTCTATATCCGGAGCGTCACGCCAAGTTCTGCCGTAATAGCTGTCGGTATAGCCGTCATAGCCCTCAACAACACAGCGCATTGTTTTGCCGATGTTGTCATGATTCAGCTTTTCAAATATATTGTACTGCTGCTCCATTATGATTTCGCCGCGTTTTTTTCTGATCTCCTCATCCACCTGGTCGGGGAATTCCGCCGCCGGAGTTCCCTCCTCCTGAGAATAGGCAAAACAACCGAGCCTGTCAAACTTCATTTCCTTGACAAATTCCGAAAGCTCGGAGAACTGTTCCTCCGTTTCGCCCGGGAAGCCTGTTATCAGGGTAGTACGAAGCACAACATCGGGTATTTTCTCTCTTATTTTCGTTATGAGTGCCGTAAGCTCTTCTTTTGAGCCGCGGCGGTTCATACGCCTTAAAATATCCGAATTGCAATGCTGAATCGGGATATCCATATATTTTACGATTTTATCGTTATTCGCAAACGTATCTATTATCTCGTCGCTGAGCCTTTCCGGATAGAGATATAAAACTCTTATCCACTCTAGGCCCTCGATTTTTGAAAGAGATGTCAAAAGAGCCGGCAGCGCGCATTTACCGAAAAGGTCCTCTCCGTAACGCGTTGTGTCCTGCGCAACGACTATAAGTTCTTTTACTCCGCCGTCTACAAGCGTTTTAGCCTCTTCCAAAATGCTCTCCGGTGTGCGGCTTCTGTATTTTCCGCGAATTGACGGTATTGCACAATAGGTGCAATTGTTTGAGCACCCCTCGCCTATCTTTATATATGCGTAATAGAACGGTGTGGTGAGCATACGCTTA
>OGKU01000966.1_pt1 | contig 17303 bp, 17 predicted proteins | sample 1572611 | NCBI WGS metagenome assembly OGKU01 (sample SAMEA2581886, study PRJEB24529) | metagenome | biome: Human gut stool | place: China | collected 2011 | reverse complement strand
TCGCCCTGCTCCACGCGGTACTGCTTACCGCCGGTAACAATGATTGCGTACATTTTGTTCATTCCTTTTCGTTGTACTCGCTGGTCGTAAAGGCAGGCCCCTACGGGGGTCATTTCAGGCGCCCACACCACGCGGCTAGAATAGTATAGCAAAAAAGTGCCCGGAATGCAAGAGGAAATTTCCGCTTTATGTGAGATTTTTTACGACACGATCCAAATCCCGGCTTCCATGCACCACCCGAAGGATGTAGACCGTCCGGGTTTCCGCATCCGTCTGGTAAAACAGGATATCATTTCCAACCAGTTTTTCCCGGATCCCTGTCTGCGGAACATAACCATTCTGCACCAGGCTGCCGCTCTGCGGGAACATCCGCAGTGTATCCAGACATTCCATCAGGCTCTTTTTAAAGGAAGCCGCTGCCGTCGGGTTTGCCAGATCTCCTGCCAGATAATCTACGATTCCTGTCACATCTGCCGCGGCCTGCCGGGCAAAGCGATAGCCGTACTCAAAGCCCATACTTTGCCCCCAATTCTTTCATGAACGTTTCACCGTCCACGGTACGGCCCTGTTCCACATCCCGCAGGCCCTCCACGATAAGTTTTGCCTCTTCCATCTCTTTCATGGTCCGGTCATAGTAGTCGATATCCATGACCACAAGGCGGCCATAGCCGTTTTTGGTGATGAACACCGGGCCGTTTTCCTCGGCGCAGCGGCGCTCGATCTCCACGGTATTTTTCAGTTCACGCATCGGAATGATCTGCATACAGTTCACCTCACTTCGCCTGTGGCTATATTATACACCAAAAAGAGCCACAGAGCAAGCACCTGCCTGCTCTGCGGCTCATAAGATTTCACGTTCAGTGGTTCTTCTGCTGTTCTTCCAGCTTCTGTTTCACCTCTGCGTTGTAGCGCTCGGTCTTTTCCACGAACTCCTTGCGGGAGGCGCTGGCCGGCAGCTGGGTGTCGGCACCCGCAAAGGCAATGGGGCCGTCCAGCTTCTTCATGGCGGCCTTGTTCTCTGCCGTCATGGCCAGCGGCACCATCAGCGGTTTGCCCTTGAATTTGCGGGTGAAATAAATTTCTGCCGCCACACCGGCCACTACGGCAATGCCGGCCAGCAGCTGGGACACCCGCAGGCCGATGGAGGGCACCAGCATCAGGCTGTCGGTGCGCAGCGCTTCGATCCAGAAGCGGCCTGCGCCGTACCAGATGAGGTACCGCAAGGTGATGTCGCCGTTGAATTTCCGCTTTTTGATGTACCGGAACAGCAGGATGAAACCCACCAGGCACCAGATGCTTTCATACAGGAAGGTGGGGTGCACCGGCAGGTTGGGGTCGATGGTCACACCGTTCTGCACGGTGACCGTGCTGCCCATCAGGTAAGAGCGGGTGCCCTCGCTGTACATGCCCCAGGGCAGGGTGGTGTTGCAGCCAAAGGCCTCCTGATTGAAGAAGTTGCCCCAGCGGCCGCAGCACTGCCCGATGAGAAAGCCCATGGCGGTCAGGTCGAACATGGGCAGAACCGGCACCTTGCGCCACTTGCAGGCCAGCCCGCCGAACAGAAAGCCGCCGATGATGCCGCCGTAGATGGCAAGGCCGCCGTCCCGGATGGCGATCATCTCCCAGATGCTCTGGTATTTGAACGGTGCCATGGCCACATAGTAGGCCCGGGCACTGACGATGCCCAGCACCACGCCGATCAGGATCACGTCCACCATGCCGTCCGGGTCCACCCCGAACTCGATGCTGTGGCGGAACGCGAACACCAAGGCCAGGCACAGGCCCACGGCGATGCACACGCCGTACCAATAGATATGGACCCCACCGATGGAAAAGGCCACCCGGTTCAGATGAAAGCTGAGGCCCAGGCCCGGGAACTGCACCAGATTTGTCAATTGCGTCATTCTTCTTCCTCCTCGTCATCCTCTCCGGCCTGCGGCGCGGTGCCGTCGGGCTGGATGTACATGGTGGCCATGCGGTCGGTGCACAGGATGTGCTGCAAGGCCGCGTCCGCGTCCTCTGCCGTCAGGCCTGCCAGCATGGTGATCTGCTGGGCCACGGTCTGTCCGCTGAGGGCAAAGTCTGCCATCTGGCTGGCCGAGTCCTCCACGTTTTCCAGATTTTCGATCAGCTGGCCGTATTTTTCGTTCTTGCACAGGGTAAAGATCTCGCGGTCCACGCCCTCGGCGCGGATGCGGGCGACCTCGTCCAGCAGCAGCTGCCGCACGGTGTCCGGTTCGTCGCTCTCGCCGGTGAACAGGATGCAGCAGCAGCCGTCCACCCGCAGCACCTCCCCGCCAAAGCCGGGGTTCACGAGGCCCTCATCGTACAGGCGGCGGTACAGCGGCGACATGCCGCCCACGATGCAGCAGAGGATGAGGTCATACAGCGCCTCGGTGCGCAGGTCGCCCTCCGGCAGCGGCTCTTCCTTGAAACCGAGGCCAAAGCAGGGCTTGGACACCGGCATTTTCAGGGTCGTTTCGGTGGTGACAAGGGTCATGGGCTCCGGCGTCCACAGCCGCTGCACCCGCTCGGTGCTGCGGGGCTCCATCAGGCCGTGGCGCGCGCAGGCGGCCAGCACCCGTTCCATGGTGGTGTCACCGGCGGCGGCCAGCACCATGTTGTCCGGGGCATAAAAGGCCCGGCAGCTGTCGTAGAGCATCTCCGGGGTGATCTGGGCAATGCTTTCCACCGTGCCCGCAATGTCGCTGCGGATGGGGTGGCTGTGATACAGGCACTCGCACAGGCCGGTGATGAGCCGCCAGTCGGCGCTGTCATCGTACATTTTGATCTCCTGCCCGATGATGCCCTGCTCCTTGGCAATGGTCTGCTCGGTGAAGTAGGGGTGGGTCACCATGCCCAGCAGCACATCCAGACTTTCGTCCAGCTGCTGGGTGGCGGTGAACAGGTAGCAGGTGCGGTCAAAGCTGGTAAAGGCGTTGGCGTTGGCACCGGTCTTGGCGTACTTGGCAAAGGCGTCGCCGTCCTGGTCCTCGAACATCTTGTGTTCCAGAAAATGCGCCACACCGGCGGGCAGATGCACCTCTTTGCCGTCCAGCCGGAAATCCCGGTCGATGGAGCCGAATTTGGTAGCAAAGATGACGTGGGTGCTGGAGTAGCCCGGCATGGGCCGCACCAGCACGGTCAGGCCGGAGGGCAGCACCTTCCACTGGTCGGCCACGGCCTGTTCCAGCACGGTCTGTTTGGTATCAGGCATGGGTCGGTTCCTCCTTTGTGAGCAGATAGCTGACCGACAGGGTCAGCTGGCGCAGGATGCTGCGCACGTCCTCCTTGGTCACCGCCTGCAGGGCCGCGCGGGCCTGGGCCGGGGTCTGGATGGGGGCCGCACTGTTGGCACCGGCCCGCAGCACCTCGATGTAATACCAGGTCTCCATGCCGCCCAGGCTGTCCTCCACGCCGTTCATGCCGCTGAGCAGGCCCCGGCGGCAGTCCTCCAGCTCCTCGTCGGTGATGGGCCCGTCGCACAGGTCGGCCAGCTCCTTGAGGATGGCCTGTTCGGCGCGGGCCGCGTCGGCGTGCTCCACGCCGCTGTTCACGGCCATGCTGCCGGTAAAGCTCTGGAAGGAGGCCGAGCAGTAGTAGCACAGGTGGTCCCGCTCCCGCACATTGAGAAACAGGCGGCTGGTCACGCTGCCGCCGTACAGGGCCATGGCAAGGCGCACAGCGGCCAGCTGCTGGGGCTGCATGGGCTGCCCCAGCGTAAACAGCATGCACAGCTTGGCCTGCACCATGTCAAAGGTCTCGGTCTTGTGCACCGGCTCCTGCCGGGGGGTGGCCATATTTTCCACCAGCGGCAGGGGTGCCCGGTCGATGGCGGTCAGCTCGGTCAGCAGCGCATCCCGGATGGCCGCCGTCTGGGCATCGTCGCAGCCCAGCACGATGAGCTCGATGCTGGCGGTGCGCAGCATTTCGCGGTAAGCCGCGGTCAGCTGCTCCGGGGTCAGGCCGTCCACCTCTTCCAGATAGCCCTCCTGCCGCACGGCGGCGGGGCTGTCGCCGAAGAATTCCCGGTTGGCCTGCCGCAGGCAGTAGATGCGCTTGTCGTTCAGTTCATCTTCCAGTGCCTTTTTCAGCATCTGCTTTTCGATCTCCACGGCCTGCGGGTCGAACACGCCGCCCACGAAGGCCGGGTGGAAAGCCGCCCCCAGCGCAATGGAGGCATATTCACGGGTCAGGGGCTCCCCTTCCAGCGCAAACCGATCCTTGATGCCGGTCACGCTGACGCACAGGTTGTGGTTGCAGCCCATGGGGCGGGCGTCCACGGTCAGGTCTGCGCCGTACAGCTTTGCCAGCTTCTTGGTCAGCAGAGTCATGTCCGGGCAGTCGGCGTAGCCGCGCTCCAGCACCAGCGGCAGCAGGGCGTGGGCGGTGGCCGTGGCCCGCTGTGCCGGGAAGGCAAAATGGATGCTGATGCGGCAGCGGTTGAATTTTTCCGCCGGGTCGCAGGAAAGATGCACGCCCGGCGCAATGAGAGTACGTTCCAATTTCAGTTCCTCCGTCTCCGCGCCAGGGCGCGGAACGTTTTATTTGCAAAGGTCACAGGGCCTTCTGTTCGGCCAGGAATTCCTCCAGGCTCAGGCCGCTGGCACGGATGGCCAGGGCGTTTTCCACCCCCACATACCGCCAGTGCCACGGCTCGAACACCACCCCGGTGATGGCCTGCCGGTCCTCCGGGTAGCGCAGGATAAAGCCGTACTCGGCGGCGTAGGCCGTGAGCCACTGGTAGGCGCGGGTATCGGCAAAGCCGGTGTCCTGGGCGGTGTAGTCCGTGCTGAGGATGTCGGCCGCATAGCCGGTGCCGTGCTCGTTGGCGTCGGCCTCGGGCAGGATGGCGGCGGCCCGGGCGGATGCTTCCTCTTCCGACTTGTGCCGGGCAAGGTAGGTCTGTTTCTGCGCCTCATGGGCCGCGGTGCGGGTGTCGGCATCCTGATAGCCGGTGACCAGCGTCAGGGTGATGCCGTCGGCCTGTGCCGCCGCGGCCATGCTGCGGTACTGCTGCGCGGCCTCCGCTTCCAGCTGGGTGCCCGCCTCGTCGGCGGCATCCAGCGTGGGAGAAGGTTCCTTGTCAAAGGGCAGATTGGCGTTCACCAGCACAAGGCGCGCATCGTCGGCATCAAAGAAGTAGCCGGTGCTGTCGTAGGCGCTGGCGGCAAAGGTCTGGGGCCCGTCGGCACCGTGCAGGTGGGGCAGCAGCCAGAGGATGCCCTTGGTCAGCAGGAACACCACCAGGGCGCACCCGGCCAGAAACAGCCCCCAGTTGCGGGCCAGGCGCAGCTGTTTGCGGCGCTTCCATTCACGGTAGGTCAGGGGCTGGGTCTTTTGCGCCCGGGGCGCGGTGCGTTTTTGTTCCATCCTGCGGCGTTGCTCCTTTTCGGTCCGATTTGCAGCGCACAGCGCCGCACAGATACAGCATTTATTATACACCCCTTTGCATTTTGTGTAAACGCCGCCGGGTGTAAAAAAATTATGACCGGCGGATTCCTGTCGGAACCCGCCGGTCATAATCATCGCATTCTCTGCAGAAAAGATCAGTCAAACAGCATATCGTGGATCGCGCTGACAGCCTTGTCGGCGTCGTCACGGTTGATGATGCAGGAGATCTTGATCTCGCTGGTGGAGATCATCTTGATGTTGATGTTGTTGTTGGACAGTGCCTCGAACATCTTGGAGGCAACGCCGCTGTGGCTCTGCATGCCGGCACCCACGATGGAGACCTTGGCGCAGGTGGTATCCACGCTCACGTCGTGGAAGTGTGCGCTCTCCTTCAGCACGCGCATGGCCAGGTCGGCTTCGCCCTCAGAGCAGGTAAAGCTGATGTCCTTCTTGCCGTCGCGGCCGGTGGACTGCAGGATGATGTCCACGTTGATGTTCTTCTGAGCCAGCAGCCCAAAGATCTTGAAGCTCATGCCCGGCTCGTCGGGAACGTTCAGAATCGTAATAACGGCAACGTCGGTGTCCTTTGCGACGCCCTTGATCAGCATACCTTCCATGTCCTTTGTAACCTCCTTGACTACCGTACCGGGAACGGGATTCAGGCTGGAGAGCACCTCCAGCTCCACGTTATACTTCTTTGCCAGCTCAACACTGCGGTTGTTCAGCACCTGTGCGCCCAGGGATGCCAGTTCCAGCATCTCGTCAAAGGTGATCTCGTCCAGCTTGCGGGTGTTGCGCACCTTGCGGGGGTCGGCGGTGTAAACGCCTTCCACGTCGGTAAAGATCTGGCAGCGGTCTGCGTGCAGGGCTGCTGCAATGGCAACGGCACTGGTGTCGGAGCCGCCGCGGCCCAGGGTGGTGATGTCATCCAGCTTGTTCAGGCCCTGGAAGCCCGCCACCACCACCACGCGGTTGCGCTCCAGCTCGGAGGAGATGCGCTCGGTCTCCAGGCGGCTGATGCGGGCCTTGGTGTAGGCACGGTCGGTGCGGAAGCCCGCCTGCCAGCCGGTCAGGCTGATGGCATGGCAGCCCAGCTCGTTCAGGGCCATGGCCAGCAGCGAAATGCTGATCTGCTCGCCGGTGGCCAGCAGCATATCCATCTCACGCGCCGAGGGGTTGTGGGTGATCTCCCCTGCCTTGGCGATCAGGTCATCGGTGGTGTCGCCCTGTGCGGACACCACCACCACTACATCATTGCCCGCATTGTGGGTGTTGGCCACGATGCGTGCTACGTTGAAGATACGGTCCCGGTCCTTCACCGAAGAACCGCCGAACTTCTGTACGATCAACGCCATATCTTGTCACTCTCCTCTTTTTGCCCCTCGGAACTGCGAGGGGGTACGCCGGGCGGAAGCAGCAGGCAGTCTCCTTGCACTTCCTTTCCCCATTTATCATTCCACGGTTGCGCCGGTGTTATCGGCATCCAGTCGCAGCAGTGTAAATGCTTCACATCCGTCCAGACCTTCCAGCAGCTCCAGACCCTTTTCCAGCTTGGTATAGAACTTTTCGGCATCGGCCTTTTCGGCCACCGCCATCACGGTGCTGCCCGCGCCGGACACATACACAGCCTTTGCCCCGCACAGACGTGCCATGTCGAACACTTCTTTGGAGCCGGGCATCAGGGGCATGCGGTAGGGCTGGTGCAGCTTATCCTCGGTGGCAATGGCCAGCAGGTCGTGCCGTCCCTCGCAGAAGGCCGCCGGCACCAAGGCAGCCCGGGACAGGTTATACACCGCATCCTTGTGGGACACTTCCTTGGGCAGTGCCGCGCGGGCCGCTTCGGTCAGCAGCTTGTAGTCCGGCACGATGGCGGCAAAGCAGAGCGTTTCGTCCACGTTCCGCTTGACCGAGTACACCTTGCCGTCCTCGAACACGCTGCTGGTCAGGCCGCCCAGCAAAGCCGGGGCCACGTTGTCCGGATGCCCCTCAATGGAGGTGGCCAGCGTCAGCAGCTCCTGGGTGTTGAGCACATCGCCCAGCATCCGGTTGGCACCCAGCAGGCCCGCGATGATGCAGGCCGACGAGGAGCCCAGGCCTCGCGCCATGGGGATGGGGTTGGTCTGGGTGATCTTGAGGGGCGGGATCTGCTTGCCCACCTTCTCGAACAGTCCCTTGGCCGAGCGGTACACCAGGTTGCTCTCGCCGCGGGGGATGCGGGTGCCGTCTGCGGACGAGATGTCCAGCACTTCGCTTTCTTCAAAGGTCACCGTGTTGTACAGGGTGACCGCCAGGCCCAGCGCATCGAAGCCGGAGCCGATGTTCGCGCTGGTGGCCGGGACCGAAACCTTGATCTTCATTGCCGGTGCCCCCTTTCTTATGCTTCCTCGGGCAGGCGCTTGAGCACCAGCTTCACGCTGCCGCCCATGGCCTCCACCTTGCGTGCTGCCTCGGCCAGTGCCTTTTCGTCGGCGCGCTCCACAAAGTAGGCGCAGCCGTCGTAGCGCTCATCCACCACCTTGCCGTAGCCGTAGATGGCTTCCGCCACAGCAGGAGCAATGCCCGCCACACGCACATAATATGCGGCAGGGGTCGGGTCGGTGAGCATGCCGTCCACCGGCTCGGCAGGCTGCCAGAACAGGCTGTCGTGCACCTTGGAGCCGTGCTTCAGGGCGTCCACCACGTCAGCCACCACGGCGCTGGCGGTGGGCAGCTTGCCCGCGCCCTTGCCGTAGAACACCACGTCGCCCAGCATATCGCCCTTGACCAGCACCGCGTTGAACACGTCGTCCACGCTGGCCAGCTGGTTGGCCTTGGGCACCAGGCAGGGCTCCACACCGGCAGCCACGCTGCCGTCCTTGCCCCGCTTCATCCAGGCAATGAGCTTGATCACGCAGCCCAACTTCTCAGCCGCTTCCACATCGGCGGTGGTGATGGCCCGGATGCCCCGGGTGGGGATGTTCTGGGGGTAGATCTGATGGCCGCACACCAGCGAGGACAGGATGGCGATCTTGCGGCAGGCGTCGCGGCCGTCCACATCGTCGCTGGAGTCCTTGGTCTCTGCGTAGCCCAGCTCCTGGGCGATCTTCAGCGCATCGTCAAAGCTCAGGTTCTCACGCACCATATTGGTGAGCATGAAGTTGGTGGTGCCGTTCACGATGCCCTCCACCTCGCTGATGACGTTGGCGGCCAGGCACTGGTGCATGGGGGTGATGATGGGGGTGCCGCCGCCCACGGATGCCTCAAACAGGAAGGCACAGTCGTGGGCCTTGGCCAGACCCAGCAGCTCGGCACCGTAGGTGGCCACCATCTCCTTGTTGGAGGTGCACACGCTGCGGCCGCTCTCCAGGCAGGCCTTCACGTATGGGTAGGCAAAACGGGTGCCGCCGATGGTCTCCACCACCACCCGGACCTCCGGGTCCTGCAGGATGGTGTCGATGCTCTTGACGAACAGGTTTGCAGCCGGGTGACCCGAAAAATCCTTCGGGTCCAGGATGTACTTGACCTCCACCGGCTCCCCGGCACGGCGGGAGACCCCGGCAGCGTTGCGGCACAGCACCTCGTACACGCCGCTGCCCACCGTGCCAAAACCCAGAATTGCAATTTTAGCCATTTGCGTTCCCTCTCCCTCTGTTACAGATTGTATCCGCAGTGCACGCCCACCACCATGCGCTGGCGGGAGAGCTTTTCAGTCAGCTCCTCCGGGGTCATCTGCATGGTATCGGTGCGGATGGTCACCGCCACAAGGGCAGCCCCGTTTTCCGGCGTGGACTGGTTGATGGTCACGATGCTGGCCCCGGCGGCACTGATGCCGGCCAGCAGGCTCTGCAGTGCACCGGTCTCGTCCCGCAGGGTGGCCATCACGGTGACCACCTCGCGGTCGTTCTCGGAATCAAAGATGCAATCTTTATACTTATAAAAAGCGCTGCGCGACAGGTCCACGGCGCGGGTCGCAGCCGAAATGCTGCGCGCTTCCCCGCTGGCCAGAAGCTCCTTGGCGCGGACCACCTTGAGAAATACCTCCGGCAGGACCTGTGCGTCCACCAGATAAAAGCGGCGTTCCAACTTGTTCACCTCACAAACACAAGTGTTCTTGCAGAGAATATAATAACATCCGACCCCCTGCAATGCAAGAGGCCGGATGTGATTTTGGCAGATTATCCAGTTTTGACTCGTGAAGTACCGTTTTTCCTTGCCGGTATTGCGGCTCCGGGGACGCAAAAGTGCGACTTTTGTTGTTCTTCGTCCACGCTCGGCGCACAGATCAGTCGGTATCGAGGTTGCTTGTATCTGTGGGGATGACAGTCTGCTGGGGAGCTTCTTCTGCCGGGGCCGCCGGATCCGCTGCCTGCGTGGAGGCACCGTGCGAGTAGGTGCAGGTGTCGGGCAGGTCGTCGGCACGGTAGTAGCCCACTGCCGTACTGGGGCAGGAGCTGCCGGCCAGCAGGCCGCTCTGGGTGCAGTAGCGGCGCTCCACCACCCCGGACGAGGCCGGGAAGGCCTTGTACGGCAGGTCTGCCTGCGCCTGTTCCATCAGGGCCTTCCAGGCCATGACGCAGGTACGGGTCTTAGCCTGCTGCTTGGTCAGGGTCTTGGTCATGTCATAGGGCGCATCGTAGCCCCACCACACGGCCGTGACGTAGTAGGGGGTGCCGCCCACGAACCACAGATCCTTTTCGTCGCTGGCCGTACCGGTCTTGCCAAAGGCTTCCATGCCGTTGGATTTGGGGTAGCGGCCGCTGGCGGTGCCCACGCTGGAGTACAGCACGTTCTTCAGCAGGCGGTTCATGACATACGCAGTGTCGCTGGTCAGGGCCTGATAGCTGGTGGCGTTGTTTTCCAGGTAGATGTTGCCGTCCCGGTCCAGCACACGGGTGTACAGGTGCGGGGTGGTATACTCACCGTCGTAGAAGATCTGGAAGGCCGCCGCCAGTGTCATGGGGGTCACGCCCTTGGTCTGGCTGCCCATGACCATCTGGGCCAGACCCACGTCATTGGTGGGGTCCAGCGTGGTCAGCTGCAGGGTGTTGTACAGGAAGTTGAAGATGTTGCTTGCGCCCACAAGGTCGCCCACACGCACCGCAATGGTGTTCAGGGAGCGGGCCAGGCCGTTCCACAGCGGCACATCGCTGTTGTCGCCGTAGTTGCCGCCGTAGTTGCGGGGCCAGCTGCGCCAGGCGTTGGGGTAGGCACGGAGCTGCTTGTCGGAAAGGCCCATCAGGCCGTTCTTGCGGCAGTAGTCCTCATCCCGGATGACCATGTCCTGCTTCTGGTACAGGGGCGAATTGTTGAGCATGGTGGACCAGTTCACCAGCCCGTACTCCACGCCCAGTGCATAGGCGCCGATGGGCTTGATGGTGGAGCCGGTCTGCCGCTCCACGCTGTAGGCGCGGTTCAGCGAGAGGCTCTTGGTCTTTTCGCCCAGACCGCCCACGATGGCCACCACGTTGCCGTCGTAGTCCAGCGTGACCATGGCCGCCTGGGTGCGCACGTTGCGGTAATAATACACGGTGCCGTCCTCGGCAACGCGGGTCTTGGGGGTGCCGTCCTCGTTCATCACCTGCACGTCGTCGTCCGAAATGGAGGTCACCTCTTCCTCATGCCAGCCGGCCGGGAAGTAGGCGTCGTTCGTGTTCAGCATCAGGTTTTCCATCTGGGACTGCAGCTTGGTGTTCACGGTGGCCTCGATGGTAAAGCCGCCGGTGTACAGCATCTTCTGGGCGTCCGCCTCCGAGATGCCCTCCTTGGCCATGATGTCCTCCACCACTTCCTGGAACAATGCATCGGTGAAGTAGGAGGTCACGGAGGTGTTCTTCTTGTCGCTGTCGTCCTCCGCCAGTGTCAGCGGCTGGGCGGCGGCGTTGCGGTAGTCCTCCTCGCTGATGACCCCCTGCTGCCACATGTTGTACATGATGAAGTTTCGGCGGTTGATCAGGTTCTCAGGGTTGGTGTAGGGGTTGTAGTTGGTGGGGTTCTTGGTGATGGAAGCGATGGTGGCACACTCCCACAGGGTCAGCTCGCTGACGTCCTTGTTGAAGTACTCGTTGGCCGCCGTTTGAACGCCCTGGATGGTGCCGGTGAAGCTGATGGTATTCAGGTACGCTTCCAGGATGGTCTCCTTGGAGTAACTGCGGCTCAGGCAGAGCGCACGGTAGATCTCACGCAGCTTACGCAGAGCGCCCTCGATGCCGCTGGCGCTGTTGTCATCGGTCAGGTTCTTGATGAGCTGCTGCTCCAGCGTGGAAGCACCCTGCTTGGAGCTGTAGATGGGCAGCAGATACTCATTGACCATGGCACCAATGGTGCGTTTGAAGTTGACGCCCGGCTCGTTGTAGAAATCCTTGTCCTCGGTGCAGATGAATGCATACTGCAGGTTGGTGGGGATCTGCTCCAGGTCGGCCCACACGCGGTGGCTGTTGGAGGAGCGCAGGGTGGCATACTCCACCTGTGCACCGGTGTCCGGATCGTTGGCCATGACCACGCTGGACTGGCTCAGCTGGATGTTGTCCAGGTCCAGCAGGTCGCCGTCGTTGGCCGTGGCCTGCACCACATAGAACACCATACCCACGGCCAGCAGGCTGCCGGCCATGATGCCCAGGCACAGCAGGGTGGCAATGGTGCGGCCGATGAACCGCAGGATCGGGTGCTTTGCCTTTTCCTTCGGTTCCTTCGGAGCCTTTCCGGGCTTCCCGGGTTCCCTGACCGGCTGCTCCCGGCGGCTCTGGCTCACATTTACCTTACGTCCCGCCGCAGACTGCGAAGAACTGCCTTCGCCGCCCCGGTGGATCTTTCTCATCTCATTGCTGGAGATAGGGATCGCCTCCTGACCCATACTGGTAAACTGCAGCGCACGCGGCGCTGTGATCTTCCTTTCAAAAAACCGCTGGTCACCCAGCATACGATACCATATTATAGCACGCCGGCCGGATGCGGGCAAGGACCAATCTTCTGCCGCGGGGCCGGTGTCCCATTCAATCATGGTCAGTATACCACATCCGGCCCGGCAAAGTACAGCATTCCACCGCAAAAAATGATTTTCCGGCGCACTTCCGGGCCATACTTCCGGTAAAACCACGAAAGGGGTGTTCCCTGCCCATGCGCAAATTCGGTCTGTGCCTGTTCTACGGGCTCTGTGTGTTCACCATCGCGTTCAGTCTGTTCTGGATGGCACTGCCCCGCCTCCCCCTGCCGGAGGCCCCGGCGGACGAAACTCCGCCCATTTCCGGCAGCGTCAGTTCCCTGGTGCAGGCGGCAGCTCCCACGGCGGCGGGCTACTACCTGTGCGACACCGGCGGTCGGGTGGCCGTGTATGCCTGCAATGCCGACGGCACCCCCGGTGCCCTGCAGCAGCTCACCGGCATCTATGTGAACCTTCTGCCCGAAAACGACGTGCTGCGCATCCGGCGCGGCATCCGGGTGCACAGCCTGCCGGAGCTGCAGGCCCTGCTGGAGGACCTGGGCGGGTGATTTTTCTCAGTTTCTTCCAATTTTTATTGACATTGATGCATTAGAATTATATAATCAGAGTATCAAAGCAAAGATTCTTAGTTCCGGGCTTCCGGAGGGAAGGAGTGCATCCAAATGTCTGAACCGGTCAGCATCCGCTACAAGTGCAAGTTCTGCGGCAATCAGCAGAACAAGAGCCTGCGCTCCGGCCCGCCCAACCCCGGCGTCTGCCTCAAGGCACCGGAGGACGGCAAGGGCTGGCATGGCCCGCACAAGTGGGTGGCCGTGCCGCACTGAGCCCGCACCTCATTTCCGGCATCCATCTGCGCAAAACAGCCCCGGACCGAATGGTCCGGGGCTGTTGTTTTTTGGGGGTCAGGCTTCCATCTGCTCCAGCGGCACAAGGTACTCCTTGCGGCACTGCTCGTACTCCAGCATGTAGTCCTTGGTGGGGTTGTGGTGCATGATGCTCTTGAGGGTGTGGGAGTCGTAATCCTCGCCGCCCTCCATGCCGATCATACGCACGGCCACATTGGAGCAGTGGTCGGAGATGCGCTCCACGTTGTTCAGCACGTCCAGGAACACCACGCCGGTGTCGATGGAGCACACGCCGTCCTTCAGGCGGCGGATGTGCTGGTCGCGCAGGCGCTCCACCATCACGTCGATCACCTCTTCCAGCGGCTCCACCTGCATGGCCTTCTGGGTGTCGTCGCCCTCAAAGGCCTCGCCGGTCACGGTCAGGATGCGCTCCACGGCCTTTTCCAGCAAGATGAGTTCCTTCTGGGCGCTCTCGGAGAAGGAGGCCTCCTTCTCGTTCAGCTCCTCGGCCTTTTCCATGATGTTCACGGCATAGTCGCCGATACGCTCGAACTCGGTGACAAAGTTCAGCAGCTCGGTCACGGCATGGCTCTCGTCATCGCCCAGCTCCTGATCGGTCATCTTAATAAGGTAATTGGAGATGGCCACCTCCATGCGGTCGATGAGGTTCTCCCGCACCTTGATGGCGCTCACGGTGTCCTCGTCCATCTTCAGCAGCAGCGGCGCAGCCAGATTGACGTTGCGGGCGGCACGGCGGGACATTTTGACCACCGCGTTCTTGGCTTGCTGCAGGGCCACGGCCGGGCTCTTGAACAGACGCTCGTCCAGCACCGGCATGCTCAGTTCCTGCGCTTCCTCAGCGTTGTCCGGCACCGTGAGCATGGCCAGCTTGGACAGCACCCCGCTGCACGGCAGGAACAGCAGCATGGCACACACGCTGGACAGGGTGTGGATGTTTGCGATGGAGCTCTTGTTCATCACGTCATGCCACATGGGGATGCCGAAGGTGAACTGCACCGCATAGATCAGGGCCAGCAGTACGATGCTGCCGATCACGTTGAAGTACAGGTGGATGAGGGCGGCGCGCTTGCCGTCCTTGGAGGAACCGCCGATGGTGAGCAGCGGGGTGAAGGCCGTGCCGATGTGGGCACCCAGAATGATGGGGATGGCCGAACTGAAGGTGACCAGACCCGTACTGGACAGTGCCTGCAGGATGCCCACCGACGCCGAAGAGGACTGGATGAGCACCGTGACCACCAGGCCCACCAGCACGCCCAGGATGGGGTTGGTCATGGTGACGAACAGGTTCTGGAACGCGGCGCTTTCCCGCAGGGGGGACACGCCGGTGTCCATCAGGCTCATGCCGGTGAACAGGATGCCGAAGCCCAGCATGATCTGGCCGATGTTCTTCTTTTTGGCGCTGCGCAGGAACACATAAAAAATGCAGCCGATAAACGCCACCACGGGCGCAAACGTCTTGGGCTGCATGAGGGTCAGCCACAGGCTGTCGCCTGAGATATCCGCCATGCGGATCAGCTGACCGGTCACCGTCGTACCAATGTTTGCACCCATGATCACGCCCACCGACTGCGTCAGCGTCATGATACCGGAGTTGACCAGGCCCACACAGATCACCACCGTGCCAGCCGACGACTGGATCACGCCCGTGATCAGGGTGCCAAAAATGACACCTTTGATGGTGGAGGAGGTCAGTTTTTGCAGCACCCCCTGCATTTTGCCGCCGGCCAGCTTTTCTAGGCCCGCGCCCATGATCGACATGCCATACAAAAACAACGCAATGCCGCCCAGCAGAGAGGTAATGTGTGTGATATCCATAGCGATACTCCTAAATACGATCTTCCTGTTTCTTCCAATAACAGCACACAGCCGCCGGGCCCTGCCCCGCCTTTGGCGGGACCCGTACCCCGGCAGCCGTTTTTCCTTTGTCATGCAGCGCCCCCATGCGTCCACCCGCACGGCACCGTTTCAGCGCTCACACTGTGCTTATTATACCATCAATCCCCCTGCCACAACAAGGTTTATTTTACAAGAAAATCACTTTTTCCACACATTTTGCTGGTTTTCAATCGTTTCGTCACGGTTCCTTTTCAAACATTTTACGCAGATTTTACATTAGTTGTTTCAAACCATGTCACTCGGCCAGCTCCTCCATCGCCTCGCGCACGGTATCGGCCGAAAAGAGGAACACCCCGCTGCCGGTGTACACCTCCACATGGCTGCCCACATAACGCATCTCAAAATCCTTCATCGTGTTCCCCTCCTGTTTTGTTCTGTCGGGAGCCTGCCTGCACCGGGCGGTTCCCGCTGCCGGTGGCTCCCTGTGGCTGTATTATCGCACATGCGGCATCCCATAAATCGGACTTTCAAGTCTTTTCCGGGGATTTTTGCACAAAAAATGCTCCACCCTCCCAAAAATGGGAAGGTGGAGCATTGCAGGTCCGGTTGTTTTCCGGCGCTCAGTGGGCGGCGGCGTATTCCGGCACCACACGGCCGGGCTGCGGCGCTTCCTCCGCGCGGGACTTTTCGTAGCAGTAGCGGATGATGGCCTGCCGGCGCACGATGCCAATGAAGATGCCCCGGTCATCCACCACGGGCACAAAGTTCTGGTTCATGGCGGCTTCGATCAGCTGGTCCATGCTGGTGGTCACGGTCACCGCCTTGTAATCCCGCTTGTGGGGAAAGGCCGAGATGGGCACGTCCTCTGCAGCTTCCAGATCCAGCCCGTGGTATTTTTTCAGCCCCCAGAGGATGTCCCCCTCGGTCAGGGTGCCCACATACTCGCCCCGGCGGTTGAGCACCGGAATGGAGGCGTAGCGGTTGTTCTCCCATTTTTCCAGCGTCTGCCGGAGGGTAAAATCGTCGTAAACGTACATCAGATCCTGCTTGGGGGAGAGGAAAAACAGAATGTTCATGCCAACAACTCCTAAATCGGTATTTTATGCACGGCGTGTGCGGCCGGATGGATGATTTGGGTCTGCTCGTTTTACAGGGGACACACACCGCCCGGTGCGCATCCCCTCTCTCTGCTTTCATTTTAGCACTTTTTCATAGAGGGATAAAGCATCCGGAGGGAGTTTTTATAATTTTTTTACAGATTGTTTGCAGGCATCCGTCATACTTCTGCCGCAGCGCGGCCGCTGTGCACCGGACAGCATATCACACCCGGACGGTCATGCCCTGTCGAACGAACGCACTGCTCAGCCCAGCCGTACAGTTTTGCCCGCAAATTTGTGGGCAAAGGACGCAAAACAGCCAAAAAAGCCCCGCTGCCAGCAATTTGAACTGTACAACCGCGCATCGAAGTTGTATAATAGAGTGGGTGTTTCTCGGTGCAGTCTGCGGGTTTGGCCCGCCTGCACGGCCCCAGACCCTGAATGTGTTTTCTGAAAAATAACATAAAGGAGCAGAGCGATTATGATCACTTCCCGTTTCCCGCTGGGAGATGTCAGCTTTACCGCCGGGTATTTTTCGACCCTCGTGGGTGAGGCGACCAAACACTGCTACGGCGTTGCCGCAATGGCACCCCGTGATATGACCGACGCTGTGCGCAGCCTGGTCCATGGTTCCGATTATTCCGAAAAGGGTGTCCGCGTCACGCAGGAGAATGGACGTCTCGTGATCGAGCTGCACATCGCTGTCAGCTATGGGCTGAACATTTCCACCGCTGCCCGCAGCATCTCGCACCGCGTCAAGGACGAAGTCGAGCAGGCCACCGGCCTGAAGGTCGCCCGCGTGGTGGTCTCGGTGGACGATGTGATCGCCTGATGTCCGTCTGTATCCCCGGCCGCCGGAATTTTTCCGGCCTGATAAGGAGTTTAAAACAATGATTTCTGGTAAGATCCTGCGCGACGCCATCATTTCCGGCGCCAACAACATCAACAATCAGCGCTCCCGCGTGGATGAGCTGAACGTCTTCCCCGTCCCGGACGGCGACACCGGCACCAACATGGGCATGACCGTGGGTGCTTCCGTGCGCGAGCTGGAAGCCCTGGATGACAGCTGCACTGTGGGCGAAGCCGCCAAGACCGCTGCCTCTGCCATGCTGCGCGGTGCCCGCGGCAACTCCGGCGTCATCACCAGCCTGCTGTTCCGCGGCTTCTCCAAGGCGCTGGAAGGCAAGAAGGAAG
>OGKU01000958.1_pt1 | contig 17451 bp, 18 predicted proteins | sample 1572611 | NCBI WGS metagenome assembly OGKU01 (sample SAMEA2581886, study PRJEB24529) | metagenome | biome: Human gut stool | place: China | collected 2011 | reverse complement strand
TATTTATTAACATAAAAAGTTGCTCAAAAATTTGGCTATGTCTTAGGAATCAGTGATATTACAAGCAATCCTGCTGCAGGAACAGAAAATATCATGTTGCTTCCTAAAACGTCTGTTTCATCTGCGAATGTTGCCCAAACGCCAAATTTGGTAGAGAATGCTAAAAGAGATGATTTTACACATACGATTACATCTGGTTTGACAGTAGCCAAGAACACAACCGATTATGATACAGATAACAGCCGTTCTGTTTCATTCTATGTCAACGAGAGTCAAGCCGGCAATGCTTATCCTTACTTTGTAGTAACGCTCGAAACGAGCGTTGGTTCACAGAGATACTTCATGTATACCGACTGGAATCAGATAGCCCGCAACGACCATCATGTCTTAAAGTTGGCACTGAGCGATTACAAGCTACGTCTCAAGGTAGAGGACTTTGGATCTATCGGTTCGGCTCCGTCATTGAAAGATGACGGAAAACAGCTCAATCTCATTTTCCATGATTTAGAGGAGTTCCATATCATTCCTTCTGTTACAAAGTATAGTGATGGCTCATCTGTCTCTTTCACTAATCTTGAGTGGACGAGACTCTCGGAATCGGAGACTGGAGCAGAATCAAAAGCCTTCAGTACGATACCATCTATCGTTTCTAGCAAAGACAGAATTGAGGCGGAAACCTTAGGTGAGTTAGGCAAGAAGATAGGTCCTATCATCTATCAGCTTTCAGTAAAAGTTAATGATGGAACCACAACTGCACCAACGCTGGTATATCGGGTAGCTATCTCTCAGGATTTAACCTGGTACTCAGCAAGGCGCCATAACGGTGCATTTTGGATATGTAAACAATAATACTTATATTAAAAAACATTGAAGCTTATGTTTAAGTCTAAGATTTTTAATAGTGTAATGAGATATATGTTGGTAGCAATGCTTGCATTGCTGCCAAATGCTATATGGGGAGAGGAACATTTGAATGCTTATATTCAGGAATTTAAGACAGCCTGGGGAGCATCGGAAGGTAAAGGTGTTTTGATCAATGATATTGAATCTATACTGTTAGCAAATAATATGCTTGAGAAGACTTCAGACGGAACTCAGTATGATGTTTCCAAGAAGCCTTTGTTTCTCAAAATAAGTATCTTCAAAAAAGATGATAATACTTTGCAGGATGCATCTATTTTTACGATTCATCGAGGAGGGCCATATGGTTTTAATGAAATAAATACTTCAGATTTATCTTCTTGGCCTAATGTTGCTTATAAGGCAAAAGCTGGTGTTTTTTATTATTCTGGAACTAATAATAATTTTCTTCCTCAAGATATACAATTTAGAATCCTTCAAGGAACTTCACAAGATTTATCTCTTTATACAATAAAAGTAGAAGCAAGTAATGATGGTCCAACAATTGAAAATAATTTAATTGTATCAGAACCAACCAATTCGTTGAAAATAATCTATACGATTAAAGAACGCCCTTTCAAGCATTACAAGGGTTATGCCAATGCAGATGGAGATTATGAGGTAATCGATGCCTCGAAGAATCAGTTGCGCCAGAAGGTGTCTACATGGGAGTATACCTATGTTGTTGATGATGCTGACCATAAGACTGTGTCTCTTATGTTGCCTATACAGAATTTCGAATCCTCTGGTGACGCATTGGAGCCTTTAGGTTATTTCAGATGGTATAATTATGATACAGATAATGCATCAGCAAACTTATCTGTAGAGGGATCTTCTTCTCTATTGAATTCTGTGAAAGATGCAGATAATGTAGATAAGGGATTGATGGCTTTCAATTTGATGGAGCATGCTACACAAAAAACAGTGGGTGTAAAGTATACTCGTCCTAATGACCCAAATTGGAAGGGTGAAACTATTGCTTGTGACGTAAGCCGCTACATTGATGGAATAGATGCTACTGGAACCTATATGGAACATGAACCAACCTTATCCATCAGATACATTTTCCATATTATTCCGTCTACGCAAATGGCTGAAATTCTCAAGGAAGCTCTTGTAAATGATAGCAAGGACCTTACGTTTGAGGATAATAAGAATGTAACGGTAGGATTTATGAATGATAACTCGAAGATGACTTTGCGATTGGATTTTGTAGATCCTACTATGTATTATTTCTATCCAGTTACCAATACTAAGCATGTATATTATCCTGCCGGTTCAACAGAAGCACAGACAAATGCAATTATCGCTCAACGTAAGATTACGGATAAAGACTTTTCTTCTGATATCAAGAAGGCTGCCACGATAGAATGGCGAGCTTATAATGGTACCAGAGACAAGATGTGTATTCTTGGACCAGGTAACGTTCCTGATTTCCCACGTTTCTTTGATTTGAGCATAAATCTTCTGAATGGTGCAAATTGGACTGATTTGGATGGTGGTACTGTTACCAAACCAACCTTTAATCCAGGTGATCACTTTTACGTAGTGGCTTATGTTAAGGATGAGTCTGGGAATTGTAGTAGCCCGATGGCCAATTTCAGTATACGATACTTCCATTTCTATCCAAAGACTTTCGAAGAAATGGGTGCTGAAGATGTGACTCGCCAAATATCTTATCTTGATGAGAACTATAACAATATTGCAGTTGTCTCTTTTGATAATGATAGTCCAGAACAAACATTGTCTGCGCCTACAAGTCCTGATGATAATCAAAGTAAGAATCCATCAGCATGGAACAGGCGCAGTTATGGTTTCGTTTATAAGGATTTGATTGATAAGAGTGCAAATAGGAATAATACTGACAAATATTATAATACCAAACATTCTCCTCAGCATGGTGAATATGGTATTTATAAGACGGCTAATATAAAAGATATCTCAGGTAATGGAGATACTGGTACAGATGGCTACATGTGGTATTCGGGGAAAGAACTGCATGATAGAACTTACGAGGCAACAGGTAAATCTCAGTCGGGTTCTTTCCTTTATATAGATGCTTCAGATGAAAGCCGTACCATCGCTTCTGCTGAGTTTACTGCAAGTCTTTGTACTGGTCAGCAGATGGCATTTAGTGCCTGTATTGCTGATATGACAATGCAAATCGTTAAACCACAGATTATGTTTAGGTTATTTGGTTTGGAGAAAGATGAATATGGTAATATAAAGGACAAAAAGTTATTACATTCTTTCTCTTCCGGTGATTTTGGCACAAACCTTCTTCGTTCTGAAGAGGCTAAATGGTATCAGGTATATGGTAAGATTACGATTCAGCAAGAAGCACAAGTAGAAAAGTATTCTGACTTCCGTATCGAGATTGATAACTATAGTAAGGGTACCGTAGGTGCTGACTATGCCGTTGATGATATCCGTATATATTTAAAGCCAGCTAAGGTTGAAATCTATCAGGACCGACCAGCCTGCGGTGAAACGAGTACAGGTAGCATCAAGTTGAAGATACGTGCCATTCACGAAACTTTGAATGCTATACTTAACCATAAGGATACGAAGATTCATTACCGTTTAGTGAACGAAGATGGTTCGCCTGTTACAGGAGAAGGTCTTTACAACTATTCGTTAAAAGGACCTGGTGATGCTACAGCTAAAGAAATTACGACGACCAAGAGCTATGCATCTGTTGATGTCTTTGATTCAGAGGAAACCTGTGCAAAGTATGAAATTGATGGTGTCAACATGATAGAAAAAGATGCTGATGGTGAAACCTATATCATCCTGGCTAATCATCCTTTCAAACTCACAAAGGGTAAGAAGTATTATGTCTCCGTATGTGCTGATAGTAATCCAGATGCACCAGATGCCAATTGGGGTAAACCTTCTGAGGTCTGCTCTATCTATAGTGCTATATTTGAGATGATTGGTCAGACACCAATGATTACTGATACTGATGGTAAAGTCATTACAGAGTATCGTGTAAATTGTACTGATTCTGACCCTAAGGTTACGCTAAAGGGAAGTCTTACAACTATTGACCCTAATACTGGCGAGAAGATTACGCTTACTGGTGTGCCATTCTTGTGGTATATTGATGACAGCAGTACGCCTGTCGATGCAATACCATCAACAACCATTGAGATACCTGTTAGCCAAATAGGATATGGTGCTCATAAAATTTATATGAAACCAGAAACGGGTACAAAAAATGCTGATGGGGATATGGTATTTACTGTTAATGGTGTCGAATATCTGATGTGTACAGAGAAAATTCCTGTGCCTCTGCGTATTGCGAAAGATGGTCCGCAGCTGAACTTCGGATTCAATGATGTGGATTATCCATTTAAAGATAACAGCTACGAAGCTTCATTGCGTATCGGATTGCCACAGATAAAGAAGTTATTGGAAAAAACTTCCCAGGGTTTTCTCCAGGTACCATTGCATAGCGCAAGTTACAAGACTGGTGTTACGGATAAGACTTTGACGTTTATTGATGATAGTAAGACTGGTGCAGATAATACTTCTGTAGATGTTTATGTTGCAACAACTAATGACCCTCTATGGGATGCTTCTTTATTGAAGAAATCTGTTGCGACATTGAGTTCTAGTACTCTTGCTGAAATCGTGCCAGGTGTGCAGTCTACCCTCGACCTCAAGTTCTCTGACGCTGCCGTAGAGAATTTCCATGAGGGATACTACTACGAGCTTAGATTCGCCTTCGAACAGAAAGCAGTAGCAACAAGTGGAACAAGCTGCCCGGGCGAGTCTTATCTCAAGGTGAAGATAGTACCGGAGTTCATTACCTGGTATCCTACTGCCGATGGCGGTATGAATGCCAACTGGAATAATGATGCCAACTGGCATCGCTCATCATCTGCAGAATTGTATGATGATGATTATACCGATTATCAGACTTATGGCAGCAGTACTTCTGCGGCAGCATCTGCATCGAAGATAGAAATCCCAACACTGAACAGCTATGTGCCAATGAAATTTACCAAGGTTACTATTGATAACTTGAAGGGTTTGCCATTCCCTGACCTCGGTAATGTGGTTTACCGTAGCACCAATCAGATTGCTACCAAACTCACCAATGGTAAGGGTAATGAGGCTACGAAGTATATCCAGTATGACATCATGGCGTTCTGGAATGAGGCAGATGCCAATAAGGGATTGGAAGCAGGTAATCTGAAGTGCGAGAAGTTCTATGGCAATACCTGCCATCAGATTTACTTCAAACCTCAGGGCGAACTTCGCGACCAGTGCTATCTGGTATATGATAAGGCTTGGGTAGAGAAAGAGCTGGAGCCAAACAAGTGGTACACCATGGCTTCGCCTTTGCAGTATATCTACGCCGGTGATATGTATGTGCCAGCAAAGAATGGACGACAGGAAACCAAGGCGTTTACGGATATCAAGTTTACGGATAAGGCTGCTGATGGTACTGCTGTGTATAGCCGAAGCAAGTATCCGGTTTATCAGAGAGCCTGGATGAAGAGTGGAGTAGAGGAGATTATACCTAAGAGTGATTATCCTGCTTCTCATTATCCTGAAGGTGCTAAGACTGATGATATGAATCTCAATCTCGGCTACTGGAGCCACGTATATAATAAGGTGGACGAGAGCTATGCCGCAGATGGAACATTCGGTGGCTTCGCTATCAAGGCTGGTAATGCGCTCTTGCCGAAGAGACCTACTGATGGTAATACATTGCCAAATGCGATACTCCGTTTGCCAAAGGAAGATATTAACTATCAGTATTTCGATTTTGATGGATCAACGACTTCTGGTGGTAATGAGAGCTACGTAAACAAGCCGGATGCATCTGCAATCGTTTCTTCTGCCCAAAACAGCACAGGTCATGGCAAGCTTCTCGTTGCTTACAACAACGATGAGAAGCATCTCGCAGAGATGACTCAGAGTTTAGGAACTGATAACAACAGCGGTTTCTATCTCGTGGCTAATCCATATACCTGCTCTATCTCGATGGCTAAGTTCTTCGAGGCTAATACTGGTTTGCAAAAGGCAATATGGATGGTAGAGAATGGCGAGGTGAAGGCGATTTCCACTGCAGAATTGGATAAGCAGAACTACGCTATCCAGCCTACCCAGTCGTTCTTTGTCAAGAAGAAAGAAGGCGAAATGGTAGAAAATGTAAGATTCACGTCTACGATGTGTATAGACCGCACTATTACTCCTGGCCTTCGGATGGCATCAGACTATGTCAAGAGCATTGAAGCAACGACAGAGAATTCCAGCGGCCAGATTTCAAAGGCACGCATCGCTTTGCGTCCGGAGGCTTCTGCCGACTATGATGATCAGGAGGATGTAGATCTCTTGTATGATCAGAACCTGAAGGATGTTCCGCAGGTTTATACCGTTGCCGGCAACGAGGCGGTGGCTGTGAATGCAGTTCCTGAGTTGTCCTGGATTCCACTCGGTATCGTGAGCCAGCAGGCTGAAGAGGTTTCACTCACCCTGAAGGGTGTGAGCAAGCTCGATGCTCCGGTTTATCTCTATGATGCTGCATCGGCAAGCTTTACAGAAGTTCATGATGGCGAGGCTGTGAAGGTGAAGGCGGGTGACCACGGAAGATACTTCCTCACCCAGACCCGTACCTCAACCGGTATCGACCGCATGGAGACTGAAGAGCAGAGCGCACCGGTGAAGGTTTACTCACCAGCTGCAGGCATGATTGTTGTTTCTGCTCTGGGTAGTGAGAAGCTCGACAGGGTTCAGGTATTTACATTGGATGGCAAGATGGTTCACAGTTATCAGTTGCCTGATAAGCAAAGAATGATTCTCCGTGTTCCATCCGGCATTTACATCGTGAAGGCATCTACCCAGTTCTGTGCTCAGACTAAGGGTCAGAAGATTTCAGTAAGATAGTATATTCTGGTTTTTAAATATCAATACTTATTTTTTTTATACCCACATTATCTGATACCTTACTATATATAGGGGCATCTTTGTTTCTTTGGTAGAGACGAAGGTGTCCCTATCATTTTTATTATTTTTTTTAACACGCATAATTTGCTAGTTTCCAACAATTATCTTATATTTGCAAAGAGTTTCTGTGTCTTTTATGTAGAGATTCAGATGAACGACATCAAAAAACGAGCTTGATTCGCATGATGAAAGAGACAAATATACACTCACAGGTTACGTCCACTATTGCAGGGGACGACGGCGAAGCCGTGGCAAAAAGTGAAGAAAACGCTAAGAAAAAGGTTCTGGAAAAGCCTAATGAAGGGCTTGAAAAACCTGCTGATGCAGGATGGTATGTGGCTGTAGTGAGAGTGAATTGTGAAACGAGAATAGCTGATTCTATACGAATCAATCTTAATCACAATCATGTTTGGTTTGATTACTGGATTCCCAAGGTAAAAGTAGTTTATATAGACAAACGTTCCAATAAGCGAAAAGTGAAAGAAAAGCTATTTCTTTCCACTTTCATCTTTTGCAATGTTTCTCCGAGACAACTTGACAAAATCCGCTTCCGTTCGGATGTGTATAAGATGCTGACGATGCCAGGTCAAAGGAAAATATATCAAATTCCCGACCAGGTTGTTGCCAACTATCGATATTTTGTAGAGAATGATGAAGAGCCTGTCACTGCTGCCCCTGTTCCTTTGAAGAAAGGAATCAAAGTGCGAGTGGTAGCAGGTAGCATGAAAGGTGTGGAAGCATACGTACAGAGCTATAATGGCAAGAAAGCCGTCATCGGCAGCGAAATCAAGTATATCAGTGGTGCAACGCTTACGATAAGTAGAAATTTACTCGAAGTCGTTGAAGAAGATTGAGTTGTAGAATGCTCTTGTTGCATTAAAAAACTATGAGTTATCTGAGTAAAATGTTATAGTAAGTTATAGCAAAGCGGTCCCATCCCGCACAATCTGGCGAGGGCTTTGATGTCCCGCCAACCTTATAGCGTAGCGGTTCTGAGCACCGAGTAGGGCGGTTTCCTTCTTCTCGCCTGAGGTTTCTGTCCCCCGCTAACGGGGGAACCGAAGGGGGTGTAAAGACCATTGAAGAAGACCGAGATGAGAGGTGGAGCCTTCCTTAACGGTAAGGAAGGTTTCTGTCCCCTATAAGGGGAACCGAAAGGGTCGCAAAGACTATTGAAGGTAGGTTTTCGAAAATTTTATCATGTCCCTAATCCCATGTAATTATAACTCGAACAAAAAGGTGAATGTCAAGGCTGCCTAATAGGTAGCTTTGGCAATACCAATTAATAATATGCTTTTTTTGAAAAATGTTGGATGTGCTAACTGCTGAAAATCAGTAGTTACGTTCTAACGGTGATTTACATATGGGAGACTAAGTCTCGTATTCTTTTCTCAAAATACACAAACAATGCCGCCGTGCCAAGATGCTAAGTTATAACTTTGCCTTTTTTTTCAAAAATATCTGTGAAATATAACTAAAAAGTTTGCAGATAACGATATAGTTTTTTATCTTTGCACCATCTAAGTGACAATATATGAATGCAATTCAGTAAATTATGGCAATGAACGACAATAAATCTATATTGCGTGTGCTTCGTGAAAAATTCAAGTACACCCAAGAGGAGGTAAGCAAGTACCTTGGCATCAGCCAACCAGCCTACCTGAAGTACGAGACGGGGGAGACTGAAGTCTCTATGGAGGGCTTGGAGAAGTTGGCTCGTCTCTATGGTATTGATGAGTATGACATACTCGAAGGTAACATGGAGCAAGTGAACTTTGCATACGCTTTCCGACGTGATGGTGTGGCAAATCTTGAAGAGGTGTCTCACTTCCAGCAAATAGTAAAGAACTATATCATGATGAGCAATGAACTTGAAAAAATCAGATAAAATACAATTGGAACTCTTGTCCCTTTCTCTTCGCCAAGAGCAAGGAGTCAAGTTTAATGAGCCTGTTAGTGTTCATCAAATGCTTCGCAACAAGAATATCATAGCAAGTTTTCAACCTTTGTCTGAGGGTTTTGAGGGCATGGCTATCAAGATACTTCGTAAGGAGCATGATGTGCGACTATTCATGCTTGTCAATACAAGCAGCAATTATAGTCGCCAACGCTTCACGGCTTGTCACGAACTTTATCACCTGTTGTTTCAAGAGGATTTTAGTGTATCCTATGAGACGGATAACGAAGATGGCAAAAAGAGCATAGAGGAACAATCTGCTGATTATTTTGCTCGTTGCTTACTTTTGCCAAGGGATGGCGTGCTATCGTTAATACCAGTAGAGAAGCGAAAGAGAGATGCTATTTCTATGGCAACGGTATTGAAGATAGAGCAGAACTTTCGTTGTTCTCGTTCCTGCCTTCTCTATCGACTCAAGGAGATGGATTTGATTTCCGAGACGGTTTATGGTTTATTTCAGCATGATGTGATAAGGAGTGCTGCGGAGTATGGTTATCCTACCTCTTTATATATGCCGACCCATAGCAAGGAACTGATAGGAGATTATAATGTAAAGGCTCGCCAACTTTATGACAAGGGATTGATTTCCCAAGCCAAGTATTTTGGTTTGTTATATGATATGGGCATCGATTTCGGAAAGGAGGCTTTGGATGGCAAGAGCGAAGGTCATATTGGTTGATGCGGATGTCATAGCGCATTTATGGACATTTTGCAGATTGCTATCAACAAAGGTTATTGGACGGACGAGCAATGCGACCAATTTATTATGGATGCCATCAAGGAGAATAACGCTCGTTTCCCCGTGGATAGGATGGAGGAGTATAAGACAGAGAAGGATTTGGGAGGATTCTGAGCAATATAATAGTCATGAGGCTGCGGAAAACTTAGCTTTTATGTATTCTTTGTATGAAAGCTGCTTTCAAATTGCCGAGAGCAGCTTATCTTATACAAAACGATAATAAAATAACTTTTTTCAAAAACTGATAGGTGTAATACAACGAACAAAGGGGAACAACCAAAGACTGGTTGTTCCCCTTTGTTCGTTTAGAGGCAATTGTATCAGGTGTATCTGTCATCTCTGATTTTCCCATCAATTATCGGCTTGCGGTAATTGGTGGTGAGGAGGGATTGGTAGATGATGCCAACGCCAAAATACTGGCAGCCCTATAAGCCACAAAAAAGAATAAAAAGAGGGATTTTGTAAAATGAACCAAAATGAACCATTTTTCCTGAATCTTTACATAAGAGACACAGAAAAACCGAAAACCTTCGTTCAATCAACGACTTAGGAAATTATGTACGAAAAGAATAGTAAAATAATGTTGATTTTCGTAGAATGATATTAATTTTTTAACACGCATAATTTGCTAGTTTCCAACAATTTTCGTATTTTTGCAAGGAGATTCTGTGTCTCTTATATCGAGAGTCAGATGAACGACATCAAAAAACGAACTTGATTCGCATGATGAAAGAGACAAATATACAATCACAGATTACGTCCACTATTGCAGGGGACGACGGCGAAGCCATGGAAAAAAGTGAAGGATATGTAGCTGAAATTGGTTTTGTAGCAACAGATCCGACGCACTTTGGAAAGACGTATCATGATAAACTCCTTTAGCTAGCAATGCTAGCCAAAAGGAGTTATAAGAGCTAATCAAGGCGGTGTCGGGCAGCCCAGCTTCCAGCATCCAGACACGGACACTCTTTGGGAGTAGTCCCGGGCAAGTCCCGATGGCCCACAATCTTCGCTTTCGGAAAGAGAATCTTCAGATTCCTGAAAAGATCAATGAGTCTCGTTTCCTGCTCAGTTGTCATGGTGTTGCAAGGTCTGCCTTGCTCATCGAGCCCTCCCTCATAGCAGATGCCGATAGAGCATTTATTATAAGGTCTGGCATGAGCCCCCACCTCCAGCAGCTTACGGTGCTGCGTCATCGTACCATCCTTACGGATGTAGAAGTGGTAGCCGATGTCATAAAACCCACGAGCCTTATGGTCACGGCGCAGTTGTTCCACACTATAGTCCTGATTGCATCGGCTAGCCGAGCAATGCAGTACCAGAAATCTCACAGAGTCGGCAGACATCATGTTCTTGCCGTTCTCCACTTTGGCGAGGAGCATGCGCTCAGAGCGTACCTTCCCCCCGCCAATGTTCATTGGAAATGTATCTTTCGTCATAGGAATAATTCAACATTCAACACTCAACATTCAACATTGCTATAAGGCACTCGCGCACGAGCTTACTCCCAGTGCCGTGAGAGCAGCAATCAGCGCCTGTACGATGGCATTCACGATTTGAGTCCAGGAAATCTTGTTGGGATTTGATTCAGAGTTAGAACGAAACATTTTCATAATCAATAAAATTTAAATGAAACAATAAGTTATCAGAGTTTAGCAGTGCCTCCCTTTCTGAGAGGTAAGGCACTGCCAGAGTTGGAGACTATTCCAATCCGTCACCATTGTCGGAACCTGTTCCGCCAGCCTCGGTGCCGGAACCGCCGCCAGTGGTCTCACCACCAGTAGTCTCTCCGCCAGTAGTCTTATCCTTCTTCTCTTCACCGTACTTGACGAGTTCGATGGAATCAGGAATCAGGTTGTAGAGACGAGTACCATTCTGCAACTTGGTGAAAGAAGGACGGAAGGCAGGAACGAGACTCTTGACAAGTTTAGCGTTCGCCTTACTCTCATCTTCTACGGCTTTGCCGGTAATGAAGCGGATGAAGAGCTTGCCGAATCCAAGCAACTCGATGTCGTAACCCTTCTTCAGGTTCTCCTTCACGTAGTAAGCATAGCGGTCGAGTACCGCCTTTACGTCTGCAGGAGTAGCTGTAGACTCCACTGCGATTTGGTTAGCAACCTCCTCGGTGGTCAAGGTTCCGTAACTGTAAGGTCTAACAGAAAAGAGTGTCTGACCCTTCTTCTCACCCATGTTAATGGTCTTCTTTGCAACTTTGTAGCTTTTACTCATAATTTAAAACATTTAAAAGATTAATACTAAAGTTCAGTCATCGTCAGTCCAAAGAGATGAGCAATCCCGTTTGTTCTGATTGACGTTGCAAAGATACAACATTTCGGAGGCGAAAACAAATGCCTTCACTGGCGTTCACCATCTGTTTACTGCTCATTCACTATACGTTCACTTTTAATAAAAATCATAGCAATGGAAGATACCAGCAAGGCAAATATCGTCTTTAATATCTCTGGCGGTAACAACCAGATTCTGCCCAATGCTATCAAGGCTGAGCAAAACTTTTATGGCGACAAGTACATAGAGGAGATGATGAAGGCGAAGGCCACAAGTCAAGAGCCTGTTCTCTCACCCGAAACAACCCGTCTCTCCTTATATATTAATAATGTGGAAGCGTTAGCAGAATATGTTGCCAAGCTCTCTGCATGCACCAATGCCAAGGAATTGGCTCAGGTGGTGATGGATATGGTGAATGATACAGATGTAAAGGTTGACCAAGATATTATGGTGAAGCAGGAGTTCATCGAAGTCTTACAGCCCTTGGCACCACAGGTAACTACAGGCATCAGTAATATCCGCAAGTATATCAATGAAGCCTGGTTTAAGTGGAAATGATCACCAATGAAGTAGCGTGAGGAAAAATACTGACAAAAGGCATTTTTACGCACTCCATAATTTCAGAATTTTCAATGAATCTAAATTCAATTTGTAGAATTGAAATTATGTTGAGGATTGGTAAGTTACTGATAATCAGCAGTGTATAAAAATTGAAAAATATGATAGAGCTTTTGAAAATCTATAGTTGTACGACTATGACCCCTATAGTTGTACGACTATGACTCCAGAGTTGTACAACTATAGCATGTATAGTCGTACAACTGTAGCTTTACAGTCGTACAACTATAGGATTTTCAACTCGCAAAACTTGCGGATTATGGTCAATTTCTGCTGAAAATTGGCTTTTATTAATTCTAGATGGTTAATTTAGTATGGAGGATAAATATTTGTACATGATACAGAAGGCACAGGAGTTCATGAATGAGAATCACTTTGCCGACGTCTCCCGTGTGCAATGTCTGCTACGCAAGATGATGTCCAAGGAGTATCATGGCCTCATCGATCAAATCAAGGAGTGTCAGGATCCCCATGCTATCTTCAATATTCATGGCGGAAACAATCTCATTGCGCCCTCTGCCAGCCAGGCTGAGCAAAAATTGGTGGAGAAACCTGCTGACGAGATAAAAAAGATAAGGGATAATCAAGAAAGAAGACCGAGATGCTGAACGATTTCGATTCACCATTCGATATCACCGTAGATTTCCACAAGTAATTGGGCGGAGTTGAAAAAACACCCCAAAAATTTGGTAGTTTCATCAAAAAACCTTATTTTTGCACTTAAAAAGGAGATACAATTATGAATACAACTACATATACATTAGATGTCCCTGCAACCGATATTTCTCTTTTCAAATCATTGATTAAGAAATTCGGGTGGGTTGCCAAAAAGCAAAAAGCCCCTAAAGCTTGTAGATTAGACAAGGCATTAGAAGCAGCAAAGAATGAAAAACTCTTTGCTACTAATGATTTGGATGAATTAATGAAGAGTCTTGCTGAATGATGAAATATACAGTTAAGTATTCAACTTTGTTTAAAAAGTCATTTAAAAAATGTATGAAACGAGGTTGCTCTGAGGGTAAATTTCGTAAAGTCATTTCTATTTTGGCAGAAACTGGAACTTTACCACCAGAATATAAACCACATCCTTTAAAGTCAAACTATAAAGGGTGTATGGAATGTCATATTACTTCCGATTGGCTTTTAGTTTGGAAACAAAATGATAAAGAATTGATTCTGATTTTAACCGATACGGGTACACATAGTGACATTTTTGGCTGGTAGCTCACTAATATGAGTTATCTGAGTAAAATGTAATAGTAAGTTATAGCAAAGCGGTCCCATCCCGCACAACATGGCGAGGGCTTTGATGCCCCGCCAACCTTATAGCGTAGCGGTTCTGAGCACCGGAGGGCGGTTACATCCCTAATCCCTATGGTAGGGATTTAGGGCTTGGGTATAGGGTAAGGACCCCCTCTTCGCAAGAGGGGGACAGGGGAGTCGAAACAAAACTTACGTTATGAACATAGAAGAAAAAAGGCAGATTTTATGCGTCGCTTCAAGGCTTCGAGGGAGCGAAAGGCAGAATACATAGTAAATCACCGTTAGCCCGTATGGCGGTACCTATATAATATATTACCTTTGCATCCGTAATCAAAACAGTTTGATAATGGAAACAAGGGAATATTTCGAAAAAGTGATGCAGGATTACAACCAAAATCGTAAAGGTCGTAGCTTGCGCAAGTATTGTAAGGATGAGGCAGTGGATTATGACTGGCTCATTGAGTTTAAGAAATCATATCGTTCAAATAAGCTTCGTAAGCATCCAACCCCTATTTTGGCGGTTTGAACAATAAGTGCTACCTTTGCGCCATGTTAAACATTAAATGTTATAAGTATGGCAATAAGTAGTAAAGATCTTGAGAGCCTGTGGCAACGCTATAAAGCGGAGGCGGTACCAGCAGGCATTTCGGGTAAGCAGTCACTTTAGGCCGTCTTGCGTACGTTAATAAAAATATATACCTTTGCCCCGAATTTTAAATTTGGGACAAAATGAATATAAACGAAGAAGGCAAGTACTATGCCTCAATGGTTCGTAAGTTTCGAACCGAGTACAAGAGTAAGAACCTTCATGGGTTCTGTAAAGAACAAAAAGTAAGCTATACCAAGATGCTTCATTGTTTGCGTAATGATTCTTATCGTAAGCCAAGTGCTATGCCAGTGAGTTCAGATGAAGAGCAGGGCTTGCATCCACTGGTCGTAGAACCTGCAGATTCTGTCACGATAGAACCAGCAGTTTTACCTGTTGAGCAAGATGTAGATTTGTTGCTTGATGATATCGAGTTGAACTTTGGTAGTAAGATTAGCTTGCACATAGGTAGCTGTTCCAAGTCAGCTTTGGTTTCACTGATCAAGGAAATGGAGGGAACACTATGCTGAGTTTATCAAGTGGTTTTAATTATTATCTGTGCAGTGAACCCGTAACCTTGCGTTATCGCCATGCTGGTTTGCGCAATTATATCAAGAGTCAACTTCATCGTGATCCTACCAATGGAGACATTTATATCTTCCTTTCAAAGGACAGTCATCGTGTTCGTATCTATTATTTTCATCATCAAGGTGAGATTCTTACCGAAAAGATTCTCCGTTCCAACCATTTCGTCGAGCCAGTCTTCGATGAGAAAAAGGGATGCTATCATATCTCTTGGGAGAGCTTTGTCTATCTGGTTGAAGGAATCGTTCTAAAAGACCGTAAGGTTGCTTTTAACGATCTGAATGATGAAAATGACGAAGAATTGGGTATGGATATTGAAGAGCCTGCCCAGGGAAAAATAGACGAAAAAGAACTCTTGAAAGAAGCTATTTAATATATAATATTTAACATAAAATACTGATATTCAATGCTTTATAATTTTGTTATCTCAAATATTTTTAGTATCTTTGCAGTATGAAATCAGAAGAGAAATCCATACAGGCTATAAGTGCGCAAGCGCATAGCGAGGCAGCTGACAACAGGTTGCTCCGCAAGAAACTCCAGGCTCGTGACAAACGAGTGGTGGAGCTTGAAGCTATGGTTTCTAACCTGAACAAGCAGCTTTGTGAAAAGGTAGATCAGTTGAATGACATGATGCAAAAACTTGTAACATTCATGACTGGTAATGGAGAGGTTAATCTTTCAGACTCTCTTCGTGAAGCTGTAGTTGCGGGTGTGCGTGCTGAGTTTGAGGCACGTGAACAAAAACTAAAGGAAACATATGCTAGTGAGTTGGAGAAGCTTACTTCTGATTTCAATGCTCGCTTGGCAGCTAAGCAGAATGAGATAAATCAGTTGAAAGGCATAAATGATGGGGATAATCCGACAACCACAATGCCAAGTAATTCAAACTCGGATTCAACAATGTCACCAGAGGCAAAACTGAAGGCCAGCGAACAGCAGAAGGCAAATCTTCAGGTTACAGCCTATGGCCAGCATACCGAGTCTGGTAAATATCATCATGGTAGCCAGCAGACGGAGAATGCCGATGACTTGGATTACAATGGTGAGGATGTCCCAGAGGAAAAGATTGTCACTATCGCTAAGACGTTAAAGGAGCATAAGGATATGAAAGGTGTCAAGAAGCCTAGACGTGAGCAGCCACTTATTGATGCAGCTGTTGGCGGCAATAATGATATTGTCCTCAAACCCACCAACCTTCCAGTCGATGCCGTTGAAATAGGAGAGGATGTATCTGTCCGTCATACTTATGTGAAAGGTTTTATCCGTACTTATATTATCCGTCGCAAGAAATATAAGGATTCCAAGGGTAAATGCTATCATGTAAATCTTCCTAAAGAGTATGAGAACTGCATGGGCAGAACATGGGCAACGGAGTCATTGATAGCTCAGATATTGACGATGCATTTTTATTATCATATGACAATCGGAGATATCGAGGCATGGCTGAAAGGCATGGGCTTGAACTATGCTCATTCGACAGTTATGGGGTGGATTGAAATCGGTGCCAATATACTGGAGCCATTGGACGAGCCTCTCCATAAGGAAATCATCGCTTCTGGCAACGTTCATGGTGATGAATCTACATTGGGTTGTAAAGACCAGAGATTGCCTGGTAAAGGTGAGACGATTGAGGATGTGGAGGATGAGCTTCACTTCTTCAAGCGTTGGATATTCTGTTACTATGCGCCTTTGTTAGGTTTGACCCAGTTCGTGTTCCATGAGCGTGGTCGTAGAACCCAGGAGGCAGTCAAAAAGTACTTTGAAGACGTAATGGAGAAAATTTACCTCCATAGTGATGGCGCACCTATCTATAAGTGCTACGATGTTGGAGAGTTAATACAACGAATAGCCTGTTTGGTTCATATGCGAAGACCGTTCTTCAAATTGAAGGATTTTTCGGAAGATGCCATGATGATATTGAAGTTGTTTGATGCAATCTTCCGTGAGGACAAGCTGATAAAGGCAGGGTTCTCAAATCCTGATGACATTCGGCGAGAGCGAGTTCTTCGCATAGCTCCTATGCTTAATGATTTGAAATCATATTTGGATAAATTGGCAAAGAACCTTGAGAAGGAGGAAGAACCCGAACTTCTCAAGGCAGTGAACTATGCCCTTACTGAATATCCTTGTATGTTGCGCTGTCTAGAGGATGGAAGTCTTGATCTCTCGAACAATGTATGTGAGCGACAGATTAGAAGAATAGCGAAGTATCGCAATAATAGTTATTTTGTTGGCAGTCCGGAATCAGGTGTGCGCTTTGCTCGCCTGATGTCCCACTTTGCCAATATCCGAAAGCACAATTTGGATCCTGTGGAGTATCTTTGTGATGTGTTCCGCAGGATCAAGAAAACGGCAAAGGACAAATTGGTAGACTTACTAGCCCATAGATGGCAGCTGGCAACAGTTACTCCTTGGGCATAAAATCAAATGATTTTTTCTTAAAAGATAATAAAAAAGCATTCATATTAGGGCTTAACGTACCTAAAGTGACCGCTTACTTTCGGTAAATCAATTTTTCGAATCCAATGGAGTTCCTTATCATGTATTTGAAAA
>OGKU01000955.1_pt1 | contig 17495 bp, 18 predicted proteins | sample 1572611 | NCBI WGS metagenome assembly OGKU01 (sample SAMEA2581886, study PRJEB24529) | metagenome | biome: Human gut stool | place: China | collected 2011 | reverse complement strand
TGGTGGTCGTTGGGCTTTATAACATGATGGATTCCATCTTTGTCGGCCAGATGGTTGGTGACGTGCAGATGGGAGCCATATCGGTATCCTATCCTTTAACCCTTATCAATGCCGGTTCAGCGGCAATGCTGGGCGTGGGTTCTGCATCGGTACTGTCCCGCGCTATCGGTAAGAAGGACGAGAACACAATTAAGAAAATCATGGGCAACTTGGTTGCGATGGTTCTTCTGTTGTCCGTCATCTACACTGTTGTGGGTATGGTTTTCACCCGCCAGCTTCTGTCCCTGACCGGAGCCAGCGATAACATTCTGAATTACGCTGAGAAATATCTGCGGATCGTATTCGCCGGTTCTCTGTTCGTAAACTTCTTCCAGAGCGCCAACATGGTCATCCGTGGAGAAGGCCAGCTCAAAAGGGCAATGACCATTATTGCCAGCGGCGCTATTTTGAACATTATCCTTGACCCCATTTTTATCAGCATCCTCAACCCCTACGGCATGGGCATTGAAGCGGCTGCTTATGCAACAATTTTCTCCCAGTTTGTCCAGGCTGCGATTACCCTGTGGTATTTCAAGAAGAAAAGCCCCCATGTGAAGATCGGGCGTATCCGCATTGATGGTGAGCTGCTTCCCCAGGTTCTTTCTGTCGGCATCTCTGCTCTGTTAATGCAGATTCTGACCCTGGTGCAGCAGACAGTGATTTATCGTGTGGCATCGAACTATGGCGGTGAAACCTCCCAGCTCCTTTTAGCGGCGGCGCTCCGGTTCTGGAATTTCTCTTTTGTACCTCTATGGGGTATCAGCCAGGGATTCCAGCCTGCCGCCGGTACAAACTACGGCGCGAAAGACTATGACCGGGTAAAGACGCTGACCAGAGTTTTCATTATCGCCGCAACGCTGCTGTCGCTGGTGTTCTATATCCCCGCCGAGCTGTTCCCGGAAAAGATTTTGTCCATGTTCCTGACAACGCCGGGTATTGCCGCATCAGGTGCGACAAACTTCCGTATCATGTTCAGCACCTATATCCTGCAAGGCAGTTTTATGATCGCCGTGACCCTGTTCCAGTCTTTGGGTAAAGCGAAAAAGGCCACCTGGCTTGTGCTGTTCCGTCAGATCATTCTTTTTATCCCGCTCTGCGTGGTTCTGCCGATGATCGGCGGCATGGGTATTCGCGGCGTGTGGCTGGCGATTGCGCTGACCGATGCGATTCTGGTTGCTATTATCGCGTTCATGGTGGCTTATGAGTTCCGCAAACTGCCTGCGACTTCTTCCGTGAATCGGTAAGGAGGATCGCTTATGACGCTTAAAAAGTTTTTTGGTTCAGCGGCCATTATTTCAATAATCGGCGTTGCACTTTGGATATGCAAAAAATTGAAAACTTGCCGTCAATGATCTGTGCGGAATAAAGACATTGCAGCAAATCACCCCAACATAAGGCCGGTGCTTTTCCATTTGGAGAGCATCGGCTTTTTCTCCGTTTGCACAGTTGTCAGGAATGTAATATAATCTAATTTGACTTCTGATTGGATTGCAAATCCTGCCGATTGGAGCGACATAAAATGAGGAAAGACTATATAATAAAAGATGCCAGGAGAATCCTGGCAGAACAAATAAGAGATAACGGAAGGAATACTATGAACGAAAACCCTATTACCAACGCTACGGGGTTGTCTGCGGTTATTCCAAAAGATAATGATGGATACTGTACCGTCTATAAATTGGACTGTGCGGATGGCCTGGGCCTTATGACAGTCTATCAGGTCTACCCTGGGATTCAGCTTATTTACAATGATTTCGAGGCAACGAGCTGTTATTGGGACGGAAATATTGGCAAGAACGTCCTGGAAATCAATCATTGCCGGGAGGGACGGGAAGGGAGCGTATTGCAAAGCGGCTCCTGCCTGTATCTCGGAGAAGGCGATCTCTCCATTCATACAATGGATAACTGTGCGTCTGAAATGTCTTTCCCGTTGAAACATTACCGTGGGATCTCGGTGGTGCTTGACCTGGAAGTGGTTTCTGAAAATCCGCCGGGAATCCTCACGGAAAGCGGTATTGATATTGCAGATTTCAAAAACAAATTCTGTGCCGATGGCTCATGTTTTGTCATGCGGGCAAAAGACGATATTGAACATATCTTTTCTGAACTTTATTCCGTACCGGATCGCTTTCAAAAGCCATACTTCATGCTGAAGGTGCAGGAGCTGCTCTTGTTTTTGTGCATGGTGAATGTAAAGCAGGAAAAGCAGCGGGAGTTATATACTTCTCCCCAGGTGGAGATTGTGCGCCAAATTCATAAGCGGCTGATCTCTAATTTGCATGAGCGGCTGACGATTGAGGAGCTTTCCAAAGAATATCATATCAATACAGCCACGCTAAAAGATACATTCAAGGGGGTCTATGGTCAGCCCATTGGAACCTATATGAAAACGTATCGCATGAAACAGGCCGCTGCTCTGCTTCGCCAGACACAGGCAACCATCGCTGAAATTGCCAATCAGGTCGGATACGAAAATCAGAGTAAGTTTGCAACGGCTTTTCGGGATGTCTTTAAGATTGCACCGGCTGAATACCGGAAACAGAATAGTGGCGACTGATTGCCCAAGAAGAAATGCTTATACCTATTGCCATAGGTTAAAATAAAACCAGCAGAAACAAGTTCCTTCTTGTCCTGCTGGTTTATTCATATCTTCGCACAGAAAGGGATACCTAAGATGGAGCAGTTATCGGCACGTTTGCTGTTAACGGCTGGCATCCTGCTGCTGATCGCAGGGGTGATTTTTGCCATTCTCCAAGTATGGCTCTATACCGACCTTCTCTGGGCGGGTGCGTTTGGATGCCTGATGGCGGCTCTGAACTTTCGGGATTCCAAAAACGACGGCGGCTAAAGCACACGGCATCGTAGTGCACGGTCAATGCGGAAATGCGAGCTACACCCGATTTTCCATATCGAGTGATATAGATTTGGCTTTGGGGGAGGATTGTCTATTGTATGCAAAAAATTGAAGTTGTTGTTCGCATCACGAAGGATCACTGCCCACCGCAAGAGCAGACGATTTTTGAATGGTTCGATTTGATGCGGAATCCCACAGACGCTCTGAGCCGTCCCGATCTGGAAATCAACTTGGAACACCACCGTGTTTTCAAACACGGAACAGAGGTGTACATGAGTCGTTATGAATACGGTGTTTTGAGTTTGATGGCACAGCATCCGGGCAAACTGTTTACAAAGGAGCAGATCTTTGAAGCAGTCTGGCATAAGGACAGCGAAAGCTATTTGAGAGCCGTCATCAGCACGATCGGTCGAATCCGCCAGAAAATAGAGGATGACAAAGATCACCCCCGTTATATTAAAACGGTTTCCAACATTGGATATCAATTTGTCCCATCATCGGAATCGGTGCGATCGAATCGCAATCTGTAATAAAAGCCATACCGTGAGATCCTAGTAGGATTTTTCGGTATGGCTTTTATCGTTTTCTGTGCTGTACAAAATCGGCATCCTTGCATAGATGACCAAGAATATTCTAAAATAGAGATAACTTAATTCAGGAGGTCGAACCATGCGAACATTTGAAGAAGTATTGACTCACTTCCATAGCTTTTTAGAGTCTGCGACCTATTTGGACGTTGTTCCATGCCGCTGGGGATATGTAAGGCTTTTTAATGAAGGCAATCCCATCAATTTCAATGCAATTCTTTGCCGTACACCACAAGAACTCTATACAGCATTGGCAAATGATTTAGAAACAGAGCTTCAGGTCAGCTTGGGAATCGACTGAATTGGTATAAAATTGGTTTGCTTTTGGGTTCGTTTTGGTATAGTGACTTTGAAAAATATGCTATACTGTACCACAAGCAAAACATTTTCAGGGATTTTCAATCTTACTGTAAAACTCTGTCAGATGCTTTGCCAGTGTGCGGGTCGAGTCCATTAAGGTTTCTCGCACCGCTTCTGGACAGGAAAGATAGATTCGATTGAACTCTTTTAACTCTATTTCCGTTTTACCCATCCCCGGAGTAATCAGCGCATCAAGCGAAACCGGCAAAACACGAGCAATCGCCAAAAGAATTTCGTAAGATGGATTCATGCTGCCTTTTTCAATGTTGGCGATATGCTTCGTTGAAACATGGCAGCGTTCAGCAAGTTGTTCTTGTGTTAAACCTGCCAGCTTGCGCTCCGTGCGAACCTTTTCTCCAAGTACCTTCAAGTCAGAATTCGGCATCATCGTTCACCTCAATAGTATTGTATCGTTCTGGTGAATGACGCGGTATAACCTTGTATTTCCTGTGAGTAGGAAGTATAGTGCCGATTTTTGCGTTTCCCGGTCGAGTTATAAAAAAACGGTAACTCGTCCGGGCGATTTCACGCGCTATCCAATCACAGTTGCCGTTTGTGGAGGTAACTGTGATTTTTTATTGGGGTAACATATCAAAAAAAGCCTGTCTGCTGCCGTAGACCAGACCGCTCCGAAACAGGCACAATCGTTCCGCTTTTCCACCCACAATCGTGCCGATATGCTGTACTGCGCCAGCTTCCCTCAATGGGAGGCTGGCGTTTTTGCGCTTTTAAGGGCAAGGTGTCGTGGGCCACCACGATCCTTTTTGTCCGAATGCTCACATTCCGTAAAATAACTGGAGGATTATTGATAATGAAATCGACCTATTTGCTTCCGTGGTTCAAGATGACCACATGGTACTTCCGACTGTCTCGATTGCTGGAAGTTTCCAACGTCAAAAAGCGCACCAAAAATCATAGTGCTGATGCCGACCATATTTTCATGTTGGTGAAAAATCATGTGCTGGCCGTATCCGGCATAGGAGATGAAGCTCCGCCCACTCCCGGCGGAAGAAACGGAGGGAGTGATGTATTATGATCCTGCTGCAACGGGTGAACGAATCCAAAACCTCCGAAGAGACCGTGAAGTGACACAAGAACAGCTTGCCATCGACCTGAACATCAGTGACCGCTACATGAGAAATCTGGAGAAGGGTGAGAAAGTTCCGTCTGTCGACCTCTTTGTGGAGCTGCGGGAGCGATTTGGCTCCTCGCTGGACTACATCGTCTTAGGTGTGTCTGCGTCCCAGCGGGAGCAGGAACTGCAAGATCAGCTGCAAATGCTCCGCAAAGAACTGAAAGAAATGCAGCGGCGGATTCTTGTTATGCTGGAAATTCTGGGCGAATCTGCTTGATCAAACGCTTTACTGTTGTAAACCGGAACGATTGGTTCCGGTGAAAATGGCAAAACCGGAACTACTGGTTCCTAACGAGAACTTCAGTTTTCAAGTACACTATGGTCACAGCAAGGGCAGCCCCCCTAACAGGGGACGACAAACCCGAAACTGTACCGTGTACCTTGAAAATTGAAGAAGCAGCTTTTCGGTACTTCCAGACAATGATACTTCCGTAATTCGCGGCCCGGTCAGAAAGCAGACGGGGTGGCTGAGATGCCAATGGAGCGGTGCAAATCCGCCGCCGAAAAGTTCCCACCTCCGGGGTGTCGAGGACAAATAGGAGAAAAACAGTATTTTTCAAACCACCAGTTGAGGATTTCTCGGCTGGTGGTTTTACATTTTCCATCAAAATACCGATATGGAGGAAATCTATATGAGTCGATTTTATAACAACTGCGTAGACGAAGCCAGCTTGACTACCCTCTGCCCGATTTGTCTGGATTCCTTTCAGGGGGCAAAGGGCGTTCGCGTCCGGCGCGCAGACCCTAAGCAGAAGATCAAGGATGTCTGCACCTACTGCCAGATTCGCCATGGTTTCGATTATTATGTACAGCCCGATAAGAACGCTGGGCAGTATGTGAAGCGAGGCCATTTCGATGATGAATCTGAATGCGCTTAAAATCGACCCGGAGTTTCAGGGCAAGATCCCGCCCCTGAATTTTGAAGAAGAACAACAGCTTGAGCAGAACATTCTCCACGAAGGGCGGCTGCTGAATCCCATTATCATCTGGAATGGCTTTATTCTGGACGGGCATACCCGCTACCGCATCCTGCGGAAGCATCCGTTCATCGCCTACCAGATACAGGAGATCGAACTGGATAACCGTTACGCGGCTCTTTCATGGATCTGCCAGAACCAGCTTGGACGCAGAAATCTTGACCCGGAACGGAAGAAGTTTCTGATGGGCAAGCTGTATGAATCCGAAAAGCTGGCACGGGGCGGCTCCAAAGAGCGGGCACACGATGAGAACGGACGGTTCACCTCAATGGTTCAAAATGATCCATTGAGGGCAAAGCAGCTCTCCACCTGTGAGCGCATTGCCGCACAAAACGGCGTTGGGGCGGCTACCGTAAAGAGAGCAGAGAAGTATGCCAAAGGCGTAGACGCTGCGGAAGATGCAGTCCCCGGTGCAAGAGAAGAAATCCTGACCGGGCGCATCAAGGCAACGGATGCAGAAATCACCGCCTTGGCAAAAACGCCAAAGGCAGAAATCCCTGCGGCTCTCGCAGAATTGCGGAAGCCAAAGCAGGAACGTCAGCCCCGAAAAGCCGAAACATCTTCTTCAAAACAAACGCTTTCTGAAATCAGCAAAAGCATCCAAGGGCATCAACGCCAGCTTACTACCGAAGAAAGAACCTTTCTGAAAGCATCCATTGACAACCGCTATCAGGAACGAGCCGTTGCAAACGGCTCCCTGATGATGTGCGAGGTACAGGGTGCCAAAGAGGACTTTATTCGCCGCTGGAATACGATTTTCAAAGAATACCCGGATGTTTTTGAAGATTCGGACTGCCGCAAGATCATTCATGACTTGACCGAAGATGCCATACAGTATCTTCTGAAAATAAAGGAGAAAACGCTATGATGCTTTCTAACCTGAACCTTTCCAGCCTGCCGGAGTGCAACTTCGAGGTGCGGTATGTTGACAGCGTTCTGCTGAACCCCTGCGCCGAATATCAGCGGCTGCTCCGCATGGGCAAGGTTGCACGAATCGCAGCAAACTTTTCGGAGTACATCGCCAATGAGCCGAAAGTCAGCTACCGGGATGGCCGCTACTTCGTCTTTGATGGTCAGAACACCATTGAGGCACGGAAAACGTGCAACGGTGGGCGTGACCTCCCGATTCGCTGCAAGGTATTCTACGGCCTTTCTAAAGAGCATGAAGCTCTGCTGTTTGCTGTGCAGACAGGCATTTCCAGCGAACTGACCGCGGGTGAACAGCTTCGTGCCAAACTGGTGGCACACGAAGAAAACGCCTGCGATTTTGTTTCGGTAACGGAGGACACAGGTGTCCGCTTTGCACTGGATGGGATTCGTGCCCCGTGGAAAATCTACTGCATCCGCTCGGCTTACTACATCTACAAGAGTTACGGTGCTGCCCTTTACCGGGAAATGCTGAGTATCCTTGTGGATGCGTGGGGCGGCGATTCTGATTCCTTTCTGTCGGGCATCCTGCATGGCATGGCTCGTTTTCTGGCTCTGTATCAGGGCGAATACAGCCGGGACCGGCTGATTCTCCGGCTGCACACAGTGCATCCCAAGACCATCACCCGGTTGGCACAAAACGACACTGGCAATGTGGCAGACCGCCACATGAAACAGATCCTGTCCATCTACAACGGTGCTGGTCGTGCCCACAATTTACCCTGCAAGCGGTGATGAACATGATTCCAGTCAACCGAAAATTTTTGCGCGGTGATATTTACTACGCCAATCTGGAGCCGCACCTTGGCTCCGAGCAGGGCGGTATCCGCCCTGTGGTCGTGGTGCAGAACAACACCGCAAACTGCTATTCGCCCAACCTCATTGTTGCGCCTGTCACATCCAATACTGCAAAGAAGCCCGATCACCAAGCCCACGTTCTTGTGGACGGTAATCGGGCTTTTTTGCAGCCCTCTATGATCTTGGCAGAATCTGTCCAGACCATCAGCAAGGGACGGCTGATCCGCCCGATGGGGCGGTTGAACATCCCGGAACTCATTCGGCTTAATTATGCGCTGCTCTATCAGCTCGATCTGAACGAATGGGTATGGAGAAAGGAGGCCTATGAACGCTATCTGCGATACCACCGCTAAATCGGAAACTCTTTCTGTCAAAGGCTGCAAGGTCAAGATCACCTATGCGTCTGCGGATACGGACTGTCTGGATGCGATCCAGAAGCTGCTGCAAACCACCATCCTGCGCACGGCAGGGCACACCGCTGCCTGACATCCTTGTGTTCCTTGAATGCGTGAGATAAGATAAAATCGAACTGAACCTTGAAAACAAAATATGGACGAAACACGTTTGATTTTTCCTTTCTCACTCAAAGAAAGAGAGATTGAAATGAAAAAACGTGTCTATACCTTATACCGTGTTTCGACAAAGGGACAGGTCGAGAAAGACGACATCCCCATGCAGAAAGAAGCTTGTCGCAACTTTGCAGAAAGTCAGGGCTGGGAGATCGTCAAGGAGTTTTCCGAAAAAGGCGTTTCCGGCTTCAAGAAATCTGCCAAAGAACGTGACGAACTTCAGAAAATCCAACAGGCCGCAATGGAGGGCAAGTTTGACATCCTGCTGGTGTTCATGTTTGACCGCCTCGGCCGCCGTGACGATGAAACGCCCTTTATCGTGGAGTGGTTCACGAAGCAGGGCATCGAGGTCTGGAGCGTGAACGAAGGACAGCAGCGATTTGACACCCATGTGGACAAGCTGATGAACTACATCCGCTACTGGCAGGCATCCGGCGAAAGCCTGAAAACCTCTGTCCGTACCCGGACAAGGCTGGAACAGCTCACCGGGGAAGGTCACTATACAGGCGGCACCGTGGCTTTTGGCTACAAGCGTGTCCGCCTTGGTCGGGTGAACAAGAAGAATCAGGAAGTCTGTGACCTTGTGATCGACGAAGCGGAAGCTGAGATCGTCCGGCTGATCTTTCACAAGTATGTTTATGAGGGCTACGGCGCACAGAAGTTGAGCCACTATCTTTATGAACAGGGAGTCGTAGGACGGAACAACAAAAACATTCCCAACACCAGCATCGTTCGGATGATCAAGAACAAAGGATACACGGGGTACCTCATCAACGGTGCAGTGGAAACCGAGTGCCCACAGCTCCGCATCATCGAACCAGAGCTGTTCGAGCAGGCACAGGAGCTGCGGCAGGCACGCACTTGTGAGCGTGGCGGTACTTCACTGGGCACCAGCTCCAAAGCCCTGTTGACCGGGCTGGTTTACTGCGGTCACTGCGGCAACCGCTTGAGCCTGACCAGCAGCGGACGGATACACACCTACGCCGATGGGCATACGGTGAAAGAAGTCCGGCCCCGGTATAGCTGCTTTTATAAGATTCGGCATCCGGGCGACTGCGATGGGCAGTCCGGCTACGGCGTTTCCAAGCTGGATTCCATTGTGGAAGAAGTTGTCCGGCAGATCTTCGCACAGTTCCGGGAGGTTTCCCGGAAGAAGCTGCTGGAATCGGTCAAGACCAACGATGCCGCCCGCATCCAGAAGAAGGTCAAGAAAATCCAGAAAGACTTGGAAAGCAAGCAGAAAGAACTGGACGACCTGAAAGCTGAAACCATTCTGGTCATTCGTGGCGTAAGTGCCTTGGACAAAGAACTGCTGGGCACACTGGTAGCCGAGGCAAGAGAGGCTCTGGAAACTCTGGAAAAGCAGCTTGTTCAGGCGCAGGAAGAATACGAAGAAGCCACCAAAACAGCAAAGCGTAGCAACTACATCTGCAACGAGCTGTTTACATGGGCGGATGTTTACGACACCGCCAACCACGATGAACGCCGCGCCATTTTGCAGCAGTTCATTAAGGAGATTCGCGTCCGAAAAGACTATGAGATCTCGATCACCCTGAATGCCAGCTTCAACCAAGTGGAGCAGCTCAAGTCTGTATCAATCTACGATGGTGCGGAAATTTTTGAAGAAATTTCCGCAAAGGGGGCATAAAAGCGATGTGCTTGCCCGCAGAACTCTGCAAAATGCAAAGAAAGAAGCGTGAAACCGATGGATTTTCAAAAAGTACATTGATGACCCCACCCGGTTCGCATCCGACTTCAGGGTTCGGAGCCCGGCACGGTCCGCCAAAGTTTTTTGGACATAAAAAACGCCGCATCGTACAAAACGATGCGGCAAATTGGTGGACCTAGAGGGATTCGAACCCTTGACCTCTCGGATGCGAACCGAACGCTCTCCCAACAGTCTCGCTTTTGTGCACACCTTATGCACTATGAGAAAATAAAAATCAACGTATATTCGTCCATATAAAATGCCCTGCCAGCCCAATGGACTTTCCTGACTGTAAGTACGACCACCAAACCTCTGATTTTCAGGATGAAGCGATTTGGGATGTAATATGGTTGGCGGACAAGTGAGCTACAGGCCCTTGAGATGTAACTCATCTGGGGTTTAGATGTATCGCATCCCAATTCACAATAAAATACGATGTACCGTAAAAGCGTAACTTCTGCTCTGAATGAATGGAAGATGCGCTTTTTTAATCCGCATCATATTTCAAGAGAGAATTCCTATGGATAAATACTTTATGCTGAACGATGGATAGAAGCGTAAGTGCCTTGATTTAGAATCCGCAGTTATAATGGTAAAAGATGACATCGCAGAAGACACATATAACTGATGAAGAACGGCCCAACGCCCAACAGTGCCATAATGGCCGATACTATAGGAGGAATGAGAACTCAGAGAATAGGATAGCAGCAAGAACAGGTCAACAATATTGCGGACGTTTAGTAAATCTTTTCAAGGTTATTCTTCGAGCAAACTTGGCCCCAAAAATGGAGGAAAGCCAATTGACTCTTCTCCAAATAAAGATATTACGGTTTGTGCTCTGGCATTTCGACCTCGATTTCTCCGTTTTCAACAGCCAATTCAATTTCAGTCCGTATCGGTTCATAGATCGGTATATCCTGATTGACAGCTTCAAAACTGATAGCTAATGAATATTTTGCTTTAAACAAGCCTCCCCAGCCTTTATGACCACGAACCGCAATGCAAAAAGCATCACTCAATTGATTGGATTTGATTATACACCAATCCTTTTGAAGAGTACCATTTTTTCGTGAATATCCTTCTGCTACCCCCCGATTGGTTGCCTCTCCAAGCACCCAGTTAAAGTCTCCATCATCTTCAATGATAGCGCCCGTTTCAAATATACGGCGAGCAAATGTCTCCGCACTCTCTCCAATTCGGCTACAGCACCAATCTAGCCATGTTGATAAATACCCTTTTACGTAACGCCGAGTCCGGCGAGGATTCGCTACATAGGACAGAGTAACTTCGACCAGAATGTCATAATCTTCACCAACGTTAGATAGTTCTTCAGGAATAGGAACTTGAAAAATATGAGCTTCATCATCACCAAGTTCCATAAGAGATGGTGTTACCAACGTTATTCGGTACTCGTCATTGTGAGTAGCACGTTCGACATCCGGAACACCATATCCTATATGACGCAATGTAGAGACACATTCTTCTTTGCTAACTTCATTGATATTTTTAGGCCACCGGGCAGATTGGGCTATTAAAGCTCTATACAGCAATGCAGGCGACTCAGGCAAAGCCTTTTCAACCTGTGATGCAATATAGGTGACTTTTGGTGCTGAAAAAGACGTGCCAACATCATCACGTGCAAAAGCTGGACCTTCTGGAGATTTACGAATTAGTTCTGGACATACTTCCGGAGGCGTTGTGAGTTGAGGAGGGACGCTCCCTTTATTATATACGTGAGTTCCTCCATATTCGACAACTTCTGGCTTTAAGACATCCCAAATACCGGGTCCTGAGCGCGAGAATGAAGAGACTTCCATATGCTTTCCCAGTGCGATAAAGTCATCCGTTTCTAGCTCGTCCGCTGACACGGAACCGACAGTAATCGCTTGTAGGCTCTGCGCTGGATTTGAAATTCTACATAACTCTCTGTCAAGATATTCAGGATATGGATATCCTGCCTGCCAATAGGCCGATATGACATCTGTGGAAATATTTCCCGCAGCCTGTATAAACAAAACATCGTGGTTGTAAGACTGACTATCAATTTCAGCGGCCCATGGTGTCATGTGTTTCATTTCACAAGGTCGATGGCTACCAATGGAGTGATTAAATATTTTAGTTGGGATTTGGTTTTCAACATTATATTTCTGTACAGCGATTGCAATTGCCTTTGGAGGATATACACTTTCTGGCAGGCAATTGTTTTCATCGAGAATTCGCATGTTGCGAATCCAGCAAGGAAGTTGATAAACTCCATCTAAAGGGACTGTCTTTGGATACAAGACTGCGCCGGCTACTCGTGTTCCATGTCCTCCTCCAGCAACTTCGTCACTTGTACTCGTATTATTGGGTAGTAAACTGATAGATTCGTCACTAGAAATTGATGGTGCTAAATATTTGTGTTCTTCTTGAACACCGCTATCCATTATACATACAATGGGAGCGGATTGGGTAGGAGCCTCAATTTGTACGGTTTCGATGAAATCGTCTTTATTTTCGGGCGTATATCCCATAGCTATTGTCTCGGCTTCGGATACTTCAAATATATATGCAAAATTCAACACTAGGTCAAGCAAACATTTACCAGATATTCTTAAGCGTGCCGAGAAGCTGTCAGGTAAATCGGCTATTTCCGATATACCATCAGCGAGTTCCATAATTTCACCATTATAATCAGAAACAAAATTTTCTATTGTTTCTTCTCGTTGCATCTTGATTTCGTCCCAAGCTATATAGGCGGCGTTAAACTTTTCCTTCCACCGCTGTTCACGAGCAGAATAGTGTCCATCTGTTTCATCATCTTTTCGATTGGGCCGTTTAGGCAACTCGATGTTTCCACAGCAACTAACGCCTATATCAATAACATATACTGAATCTGGTGAAATTGTTGCCCATTTTGCATAGAGTTCTTTTGACAAAATCCGCTTAAGCCTATCACCATCTTCACAGAGAGCATAAACTTTTGCCGGTGAATTGCACCTTGCCGTTACATTTGCAACAAAAGCATCTACTTTCTCATTAAAGACTGAAAGATCAACATCTTCTGTAGCAACTATAATAAATCCTTCCTCAATCTCGCAGACGATTTCAAATCCCAATCCACGCAGGAAATCAATATCCGTAGAAGGATCTATTTCTAGCAGTATGGGAATACCAGTTTCTATTTCAGGTAACGCATTTTCTGAACGTTCTGCACGACGTTCTTTCCAAAAGCGGGACAATTCAGCAGAGCGATGTTTCACATAGCCACCGTGAGTAATTCGATTAGCAGTATTCCTCTTTGTCTGCGCAGATACTGCACCGCCACCACGTAATTTCGGTTTTCCTTGAAATAACAGTGGGAGGGGTAAATGCGTAAAACCATTATTCTCTGCCATTGTCGTACCTCCTTACAGATTAAAATTTAGAGCTTTCTTCCAATGCTTTTACAAAATGTTCGTTACATACTTTTTTGCACCCTGCGAGAATACCAATTTTGGCAGCCCGTTGCGCAATCAAAACAACATTGGCGGCAGAGTATCCCTCCAATTGATTTGATATTTTATCCATATCAATATCCGGAGCAACTGGTATTGCAGATAAAGTCATCTCCAATAAGCGTTTACGTTCTAATTTCCCCGGCATCGGCATTTCAATAACGTCATCGAATCTTCGGAAAAGAGCTTCATCAAGAGATACTTTCAAATTTGTAGTGGCTAGAACCAATCCCGGAGCATCATATTCGTCTAACAAAGTGAGTAGCATATTGACGATTCTAGGAACTTCGCCAACATCCTGCGTTGTAATGCGAGATTTAGCGATAAAATCACATTCGTCAAGAAGTAAAACAACAGGTTCACTTTTGCAATAATCAAATACCATTCTAAGGTTTGATGCGGACTCTCCAAAGTAAGAAGAAAGTAAAGAATCGAATCGAACTTTCAATAGTGGTAACCCGAGATTCCATGCAATTCGTTCGGCACTTAATGTTTTGCCACATCCCGGAGGACCATAGAGAAGTATTTTTCTTTTAGGTACAAGATTGAATTTTTTCAACCGTTCGCGTGCTACATATTCCTGCTCAATCGAAAGAAGTCGTTCTTCAACTTCGTTTGGTAAAATCATATGATGTTTTAATTGTTCTCTTGGAATATATGATACCAATTGTGAATTTGTACGCTTGCTCTTTGGCAAAGCAGATAATCCACTTTCGTTTTTTCTACTATCAAACAGAGTATATTTGGGCTTTTCGGTAATTGAAATTTTTTCTAAAGAGTCTGCAAGAACGTTATGACCGAGTTTGCGCTCCTCTTGAATGATTGCAATGGCTATTTTTTTTAATGATGCTATATCTTCGGAGAAAATGGCTCGAAATAGTCTCTTGTATAATTCTGCTTTCATATGGCAAATCCTCCCTCTCGAATAGTTGTCATTCTGATAGTGTATAAAACTATCAATTGCTGCCGACTTTATACTTTTGCTGTCCAGAGGAAGTTTTTTCGATTGGTTTCAAACGGGTTCCAGAGGTGTGAACGTAGTTTAAGAACAAAGTTCCCAATAACAATCTGTCACTTCTTGAGATTCGATTCCACTCATAGCCTTTAAATAAATCTCGTACAAGAAAAATTTCATTAGTATGTAGATGCTTTGTTTCGTCTATAGCTCGAGCTAAAAGATCGTTTGCAGTTGCCATTTCATGTCCTCCTTGTTGTAAACAATATGCTAAACAATGTTGTTTATATCATAGCATGTGCGCATACAAAAAGCAATAGCTTATATGCGTAACTTTCGAGGTGAAATAATCAGTATCCGTAAAGGAGCAGATCAGCAAATGCAAGGATATGACATTCTGCGATGTTCTAAGGCAGTACATCGAAGCAGAAAAATAAATAGTGGTGGTCTGACGCACAAATTAGCAGCAAAGCGCAACTTCTACTCTGAATGAATAGAAGCTGCGCTTTTATTTTTACCCACAAAACATTTCAAAAGGAGGATGCCTATGGATAAAGACTTTATGCTGAACTACTATGACAAAATGGTGCGTCCGACATGGACGGAGCTGATGAAGACACCTCGCTACCAGCGGGCTGCTTGCGAACACGACAAGCTCGAACGTGAGTTCCGGCGGCTGTTGGATGAAAAACTGGGGCGGAAATATCTTGAACTGGACGATGCACTGTTCCGGGTGATGGATGACATCGCAGAAGCTATGTATATGAAAGGTGCCGCAGACCGTGAGTTGATGATTCGTTAATACCATGAGTTATGACTACTTTTATGGTCAGTCGGGCGAATTGTTCTCCTACTTCCGCATCCCCAAGGCACTGTTCCAAGACCACCGCTTCCGGCAGCTTTCCACCGATGCCCGGACACTGTACGGCATTCTACTGGACCGCATGAGCCTGTCCGTAAAGAATGGCTGGCTGGACGAGCAAGGGCGGGTGTATATCATCTACACCGTCCGGGAAGTGCAGGAATCCCTTTGCTGCGCCGAGCACAAGGCGGTCAAGCTATTCCGGGAACTGGAGGACATCGACCTCATCGAGCGCAAACGCCGTGGTCTGGGCAGACCCAGCCTGATCTACGTCAAGGACTTTTCCTCCGGCTTGCCCAAAGCGCAAGTACAGAATTGCCCAAACAGCAATTCAGGTGCTGCCGAAAACGCAATTCTGGTGCAGCCAAAACCGCAAGCAAATAAGACTGATAAGAATAAAACAGAGTGGAACGATCCTGACCCTATCTATTCCGAGGGCATCCGGGAGCAGCTTGAGGATTATTTTTATCAGGCGTTGGAGGTCGAGCTGCTTCTCCGGCTCTGCCCGGACGAGGAGGACACCATCTACCAGATCGTGGACTTACTTGTGGACACCTGTTCTACCAAACGCAAGATGTTGCGGATCGCCGGAGATGACAAGCCTGCCGAGGTGGTACGCAGTCGGCTGAAAAAGCTGAACGCCGACCACATCCGCTTCGTGATGGATTCGCTGGCAGAAAACACCGCCCCGGTGCGGAACATGAAACAATATCTGCTGGCAATGCTCTACAATGCGCCCACGACCATGAACCTCTACTATCAGAACAAAGCGAACCACGACTTTGCGCGCGGTTCACCGAAAGCGGGGTGATGTTATCGCAAAGAAAGCTACGATTATTGCAGTCACCAATCAAAAAGGCGGTGTCGGGAAAAGCACCACCTGTGAAAATCTGGGCATCGGGCTGGCAATGGAGGGCAAAAAAGTCCTGCTGGTGGACACCGACCCACAGGGCAGCTTGACCATCAGCATGGGCTGGCAGCAGCCCGATGAACTGCCCACCACCCTTTCCACTCTGATGGCAAAAGCCATGAACGATCAGAGTATTCCGCCCGGTGAAGGCATCCTGCACCATGCAGAGGGCGTTGACCTGATTCCGGCAAACATTGAACTGGCAGGGCTGGAAGTTTCCCTTGTCAACTGCATGAACCGGGAAAAGATGCTCAAGCAGGTGTTGGACGGTGCAAAGCGAGAATACGACTTTATCCTGTTGGATTGCACCCCTTCCCTTGGGATGCTGACCGTGAATGCGCTGGCAGCGGCAGACACCACCCTGATTCCGGTGCAGGCGCAGTACCTGTCTGCAAAGGGTCTGGAACAGCTTTTGCAGACCGTGCAGAAGGTTCGACGGCAGATCAACCCCAAGCTGAAAATCGAGGGCATCCTGCTGACCATGACCGACAGCCACACCAATTATGGAAAGCAGATTAGCAATCTGATCCGGCAGGCATACGGAAAGCACTTGAAGGTGTTTGAGCAGACTATTCCACGCTCCGTCCGTGCGGCTGAAACCAGTGCAGCAGGCAAAAGTATTTTCCAGCACGACCCCAAAGGCAAGGTGGCAGAAGCCTATCAATCTCTTGCAAAGGAGGTGCTGGCGGATGCCGAAAAGCGGCTTAAACGTAGCTCTGAAAGGGCTAGATGACCTGTTTTTCACTGAGGAAAACCGACAAGAGGAGCAACGGGAACAGGTGCAGCAGATTCCCATCGACGAGCTGCATCCCTTCACCAACCACCCCTTCAAGGTGCTGGACGATGAAGCCATGACCCGGACGGTGGAGAGCATCGCTCAGTACGGTGTGCTGGCTCCGCTGATTGCCCGTCCCCGCCCGGATGGTGACGGCTACGAGATCATCTCCGGGCACCGCCGTCAGTATGCGGCGAAACTTGCCGGGCTGGACACCCTGCCGGTCATTGTGCGGCAGATGTCGGACGATGCTGCGGTGATATTGATGGTGGATTCCAACCTTCAGCGTGAACACATCCTGCCCAGTGAAAGGGCTTTGGCGTACAAGATGAAACTGGATGCCATGCGAAGAACTAGCGGTAGACCGTCAAAAGAAAATTCCCGACAACTTGTCGGGAATTTTGAAACCGCCGATGTTGTCGGAAAGGAGAGCGGAGAAAGTGGCAGACAAGTCCAGCGTTTCATCCGCCTGACCAACCTTGTCCCGGAACTGCTGGACATGGTGGATGAAAAGAAGATTGCCTTCAATCCCGCTGTGGAGCTGTCCTATCTGGACGAAAGCC
>OGKU01000868.1_pt1 | contig 19028 bp, 14 predicted proteins | sample 1572611 | NCBI WGS metagenome assembly OGKU01 (sample SAMEA2581886, study PRJEB24529) | metagenome | biome: Human gut stool | place: China | collected 2011 | reverse complement strand
TCATGCCGGGTGAGAACGTTGGCAAGGGCAGCGATGACACCCTGTTTGCTCTGGTGGACGGCACCGTCCGTTTTGAGCGCGTGGGCAAGAACGGCAAGAAGTGCAGCGTCAAGCAGTAACTTCTTTCTGAATAACTGCAACCGCAGAGCCGGACCGTTTTGGCCCGGCTTTTTTTGATGAAAATAAGGAGGGGCTGTATGGCAGCACAAACCAACTTTATCGACATCGCCACGATATGGCTCCACGCGGGCAAGGGCGGCGACGGCGCAGTGAGCTTCCATCGTGAGAAGTTCGTGGCCGCAGGCGGCCCGGACGGCGGCGACGGCGGCCGCGGCGGCGACATCATTTTTGTGGTGGATGACCACCTGAGCACCCTGATGGACTTCCGCTATAAGCGCAAGTATGTGGCCCCGGAGGGCGGCAAGGGCGGCGCAAGCCTGTGCCACGGCAAGAACGCCGAGAACCTTGTCATCAAGGTGCCGCTGGGCACCGTGATCAAGGACGCCGAGAGCGGCCTGGTCATCGCGGACCTGTCGGACCACACCCCGGTCACCATCGCCAAGGGCGGCCGCGGCGGCTACGGCAATGCACATTTTGCCACCCCCACCCGCCAGATCCCCAAGTTTGCCAAGCCCGGCATGCCCGGTGAGGACATCCAGGTGACGCTGGAGCTGAAACTGATCGCGGATGTGGGCCTGATCGGCTTCCCCAATGTGGGCAAGTCCACCCTCATCTCCACCATCAGCGCCGCCAAGCCCAAGATCGCAAACTACCACTTCACCACCCTGGTGCCCACTCTGGGCGTCGTGTCGGTGGGCGAGGGTGCCAGCTTTGTCTGCGCCGACATCCCCGGCCTGATCGAGGGTGCCAGTGAGGGCATCGGTCTGGGCCACGACTTCCTGCGCCATGTGGAGCGCTGCCGCCTGCTGCTGCATGTGGTGGACGTTTCCGGCAGCGAGTGCCGTGAGCCGGTGGACGACTTTGAAAAGATCAACGAAGAGCTGGCCAAGTTCAGCCCCGAGCTGGCAAAGCGCCCCCAGATCGTGGTGGGCAACAAGTGCGATCTGGCCACCGAGGAGCAGATCGAAGCGTTCCGCACCTATGTGGAGGGCAAGGGCCTGACCTTCGTGCCCATCTCCGCCGCCACCATGCAGGGCGTGCGGGAACTGCCGGGTCTGGTGTACAACCGCCTGAAGGACATCCCGCCGGTGCCGGTGTTCACCCCCGAGTACAAGAAGCCGGAGCCCAAGGCCAACGACCGTGCCTTTACCATCAAGCGGATGGAAGCCCATGTGTGGAGCGTGGAAGCTCCGTGGCTGGAGTATATTCTGGCCGGCAGCAACGTGGACGACTACGAGAGCCTGCAGTACTTCCAGCGTCAGCTGGGCGAGAGCGGCATTCTGGACGCGCTGGTGCAGAAGGGCGTGGAAGAGAACGATACCATCCTCATCGGCGAGTATCAGTTCGACTATATCTTCTAAGGATAAAGCAGCATGAACGAATCAAAAAAGATCGACCCGCGGGAGCTCAGCCCGCTGGCACTGGCCTTTGTGGGCGACAGCGTGCTGGAACTGCTGGTGCGCCAGCGGCTGGCAGAGCATCACCGGCTGTCGGCCGGGCGCCTGAACGCCGAAAAGGTCAAGTATGTCTCGGCCCGGGCCCAGTTCCGGGAAGAGCAGCTGCTGGAGCCGCTGTTCACCGAGGACGAGCTGGCCATGTTCAAGCGGGGCCGCAATGCCAGCAAGGCCAGCGTGTCCAAGCACGCCTCCCCGGAGGAATACCGTGCCTCCACCGGCTTTGAGTGCCTGCTGGGCTGGCTGTACCTGAACGGGCAGCTGGACCGGGTGCACGAGCTGTTCGACACCCTATGGCAGCAGTTCGACCCCAACGAAACCAGATAACGCCGAAAGCCCGCTGCTTTCCGCACTGGAAAACAGTGCCGGAAGGCGGCGGGCTCTGCGTTTACGCCTGTGGTCCGGTCAGGCGCGGCGGGGCAGCATCAGCGGCTGTTTTTGGCGCTGCGGCTGTTCACGCTGTTCTTGGCGCTCTCATCGTCGGCACCCTTGGTGTACTGGTTGGGGTGCTTGTGCTCGTTGGTGGCGCTGTTGGTGGTCTGATTGCTGGTGCGGTTGGAAGTCTGGTTCTTGCAGTTGTTGCTGCGGTTCTCGGTACGGTTTTCCATCGTGAAGGATCTCCTTTCGGTTTTCAAGTGCGGGGGCGGTGTGCCCTCACAAAGCCTAGTGTGGCCGCGCAGGGCCGCTTTATGCATCCACAGGAGGAATGTACTATGCCTACGGAATATTTTGAGCAGCGGGAACGCGCCCTGCTGGGCCCGCGGTACGAGCAGCTGTATGCCGCCCCGCAGGAGGCCGCCGAGCGCGGCGTGACCGTGTCAGCCCTGCGCGCGATGCCGGAGCAGTTTGCACAGAAAGCGGACTTCCCGCTGGAAGTGTCGCCTTTCTGCAAAGCGGCCTTTGTGGTGCATGCGCCGGAGTTCAAACCCGGACGCCACCCGTACCACCACGCGGGCGTGTTCTACTCGCAGGAGCCGTCGGCGTCCTCGGCAGCCCCGCTGCTGGGAGTGCAGCCCGGCATGCGGGTACTGGACCTGTGCGCGGCCCCCGGCGGCAAGAGCAGCCAGCTGGCAGCGGCTTTGCAAGGGCGGGGCGTGCTGGTGAGCAACGAATATGTGGCGGCCCGCGCCGAGATCCTGAAAAGTAATCTGGAACGCATGGGCGTGCCCAACGCGGTGGTGCTCAACGAGACGCCTGCCCGCATCGCGGAGGCCCTGCCGGAGTTTTTCGACCGGGTGCTGGTGGATGCCCCCTGTTCCGGCGAGGGAATGTTCCGCAAGGAGCCGGTGGCCCGGCAGCAGCACTGTGAAGCGCTGGTAAAGCAGTGCGCTGAGCTGGGTGCACAGATCCTGGACTGCGCCGCCGCCGCGCTGGCCCCCGGCGGGCAGCTGGTGTATTCCACCTGTACCTTTGCGCCGGAAGAGGACGAGGGGCAGGTGGCGGCCTTTCTGCAGCGGCACCCGGAATTCGAGCTGGCCGACGCGCTGGGCAATGTGGACTACACCTTTGGCAGCGAGGGCGAGGCCAACCGCACCGGAGGCCTGCCGCTGGATGTGCGCAAGGTGCGCCGCATCTGGCCCTGTCAGGGCGGCGAGGGCCACTTTATGGCAAGGCTGGTCAAGGCGGGCACGCCCCGTACCCTGCCTGCCGCAGGGGAGTACACCCCGGAAGAACTGCTCTGGCTGGACGCCGCAGCCGCCGCCGGTAAAAAGGGCAAGGGCAAGGGCGGTAAACCGGCCAGAGAGCAGGACGCCCGTGCGGCCCGCCGGGCCGACAGCCGTGCCTGCCGGGATGCCGTGCAGGGCGGGCGCAGCCGCAGCCGGGACGCCGGGGCAGGGGAGACCACCCCAGCCCAGAGCCTGGCCGCGTGGAAGGAGTTCGCGCAGGAGGTTTTCCCGGCACTGGCCGGACGTTCCGCCGTGGTGCACGGGGGCGGCGTGCTGCTGCCGGTGCCCTTCCCTCAGACCGGCCTGCATGTGCTGCGGGCCGGGGTGTTCGTGGGCAGCGTACAAAAAGGCCGCTTTGTGCCGGAGCACCACCTGTTCACAGCCTTCGGGGCGCAGTGCGCCAACCGCGAGGAGCTGACTCTGGCCGACCCCCGCTGCGTGGAGTACCTCTCCGGGCGGGAGGTGGAGGCACGCACCGCTGCCGACGGCTGGTGCTGCGTGACCGTGGACGGCTGGCCGCTGGGCGGCGGCAAGGTGTCCGGCGGGCGGGTGAAAAACCACTACCCCAAGGCCCTGCGGCTGCTGTAAGCGGCGGCAGAAAGCGCTTTTTTGCGCATTCGGCGGGAAAACAGGCCGGATAAGGCTTGAACGCGCAAAGCGATTGTGTTAAAATATTAAAGTTAGATTTTGTGTGCTGCCACAATGCGGGCGACCACAGCCCGTCTGCCCGCAGGCGGAGATCTCGATAAAATTTAGGAGGCTCATTCCCATGTCCGGACATAGCAAATGGAACAACATCAAGCGCAAGAAGGAAAAGACCGACGGCGCACGCGCAAAGGTCTTTACCAAGATCGGCCGTGAAATCAGCGTTGCCGTGCGTATGGGCGGCCCGAACCCCGCTTCCAACAGCAAGCTGGCAGACCTGATCGCCAAGGCAAAGCGTATGAGCGTGCCCAACGACAACATCCAGCGCATCATCAAGAAGGCTGAGGGCGGCGACAAGACCGAGTACGAGGCAATCACCTACGAGGGTTACGGCCCCGGCGGCGTGGCTGTCATGGTGGAGACCCTGACCGACAACCGCAACCGTACCGCTGCCGACCTGCGCCACTACTTCGACAAGAACGGCGGCAACCTGGGCGCTATGGGCTGTGTGGCCTTCCTGTTCAGCCAGAAGGGTGTCATCGACATCTCTCTGGAGGACAAGGACGCCGACGAGGCCATGATGGATGCTCTGGACGCCGGTGCCGAGGACTTTGACGCCAGCGAGGACGCTGCCGAGATCACCACCGATCCCGAGAACTACTCCGCTGTGGTCAAGGCTCTGGAGGAGAAGGGCTACGAGATCCTGTCCGACGACCTGGCCATGGTGCCCATGACCACCACTCGTCTGACCGACCCCGACCAGCTGAAGGCCATGGGCAAGCTGCTGGACGCTCTGGAGGAGAACGACGACGTGCAGAACGTCTGGCACAGCCTGGAGAACGAAGAGGACCTGCCGGAATAACCGGGAGCGCTTCGGAATAAGAACGGAAAAAGCTGCTTTTTGCGTGCACTGCACGGGAAAGGCAGCTTTTTTTCTTTGCAGTGCCGGTGATTGAATTGAATGGTGCTTTGTTCTGGGGCGCGCAGCGGCGTTTCCAGAAACTTTCATGGAAAAAACACCGGACTTGACGCATTTTCAGGCGTCGAATTTGTGCGAAAACCATATCCTTTTGCGGGGGCCTGTGATATACTTCAGGGGAGCGGAACCAGAAAAAGGACAAGCGTGGAGGAAGTGCGGATGAGTGAACAGGAGCGGATCATGAACGTTGCCCTGCTGTGGGGCGGCTGTTTCTGCCTGACGGCGGCGTTCTGCCTGTCCATGGGAAAAGACCACAACCGGGAAAAACGCAACTGGATGATCTGGATGGAGCTTTCGGCGGCTGCGCTGCTGTGCTGCGATGCGGCTGCCTGGTTCGTGCAGGGCACGCCGGGGGAAGCAAGCCACCTCATCATGGTCGCCACCAACGTTGTGGTGTATGCGGGGCTGTATCTGGTGCTGTTTCTGTTCAACCACTATGTGGGCTGCTACCTGCGGGAGGACGGCCGTCTTTGCGCTCCGAAACGCAGCCGGACGGTGGACATGACCTGCGCCGTGGGCATCGGGCTGGTGTTCGTGTCCCAGTTCAGCCCACTGTTCTACTACATCGACGCCCAGAACATCTACCACCGCAGCGATACCTTCCCGCTGTCCATGGTGCTGCTGCTCATCGGCATGGGCACAGAGATCACCATGATGGCCCAGTTTTGCCAGAAACTCACGATGGGACGCCGCATCGCCATGTTCGGCTGTGTGGTCCTGCCGCTGTCGGTGGCAGCGTGTCAGGTGTTCCAGGACGACATTTCCCTCATCAGCCTGTCGGTGGGGGCATCCATGATCCTGCTGTTCGTGGTGGTCACCAGCGCCCAGAACCGGGAGCTGGCCGTCTCAGAGCGGACCAAGGAGCAGATCCGCCAGCGTCTGGAAATCGCCACCATGCTGAACAGCTGCGTGGGCAAGCTGAACTCCGACACCGACATCGACGTGGGCATCAACAACCTGCTGGCCACTGTGAACGACTATTTTCAGGCCGACCGCACCTATGTGTTTGAGATCGACCCGGACCGGGACGTGCTCATCAACACCTTTGAGTCCATCTGCGGGCAGGAGGTAAGTGCCCAGATGGACAATCTGCAGGAGGTGCCTGTTTCGGTCATCGAGGTCTGGATGCAGAACTTCCGGCAGGGCCGTTCCTATTATATGTCCGATCTGGAGCAGGAGCGGGGCCAGCCCAGCTACGAGATGCTGAAGGCGCAGCAGGTGTGGCGCCTGCTGGCCGTGCCGTTGATGAAAGGCGGAGCCGTGGTGGGCTTTCTGGGTGTGGACAACCCCCGCGCGCACTACGATGACGCGACCCTGCTGGCGTCCATCCAGTTCTTTGTGACCAACAGTCTGGACCGCAAAAAGCAGCAGGCCTATCTGGAAAAGCTCAGCTACCGCGACATGCTCACCGGCCTGTACAACCGCAACCGATACATCGAGCGGCTGGAAGCCTACAAGCAGGTGCAGGATCAGCAGATCGGTGCCATCTACATCGACCTGAACGGCCTGAAAAAGGTGAATGACGAGCAGGGCCACCGCGCCGGTGACGAGCTGATCGTGCGGGCGGCGGGCACCATTGCGGGCATTTTTGCCGAGGACGCCTACCGGGTGGGCGGTGACGAGTTCGTGGTGATCCTGCTGGATGTGAGCCGCGAGGAGTTTGCCCGCAAGACCGAGCAGCTGCGCCGCCAGATGCAGGAAAACAGCGTGGATGCGTCCATCGGCGGGGTATGGCAGGCCAGCACCGAGAACCTGGAGGACCTGCTGCGCCTGGCCGATGAGAACATGTACAGGGAAAAGAAGCGCTACTACAGCCAGGCCGATGCCGCCCGGAAACCGGAAAGCTGACCGGACTGCACGGACAAAGGAACGGGAAATCCGACAAAGGTGTTCTATTTCGCTCACGCTTTGCTATAGCAGAGTGAATGATTTTCATCTAAATTGACAAATTTCAACCTCCTTACTATAATTAAAAAAGTGTTTCTCGGTTATGGACGATGGTGTTTATGCAGCCGCAAGATGCCATCGTTTTTCTATTCACTTTTTCTGTCCGTGTGCCAAGGACAGACGTCTGCACCGTGAGAAGCAGATGCGGGAAAGTACCTGGCTCAGACCGGGAACGCCAAAATAGTATTTCATTGATAGGAATGGAGTGGCATCAAACGATGGCAAAGTACATCATCAAGCGTGTCGCAATGGGCATCTTCAGCATCTTCATTGTGGCCACGGTTACCTTTTTTGTCATGAACTTGGTCCCCGGCGGCCCGTTCGTGGCAGAAAAGTCCATCAGTGCGGCTGCTCAGCAGGCACTGGCCGAGAAATACGGCCTGGACAAGCCGCTGGGTGCGCAGTACGTCAATTACATGAAGAGCCTGCTGCACGGCGACCTGGGCCTGAGCCTGCGTCAGCGCGGCCGCACGGTCAACGCGATCATCGCCAGCAAGCTGCCGGTGTCCTGCCGCCTGGCAGGCGTGGCGGTGCTGGTGGCCCTGTGCATCGGCATCCCGCTGGGCTGTATCTCGGCTTACAACCGCGGCAAGTGGCTGGACAACATCATCATCGTGTTCGCAACCTGCGGCATTGCGATCCCGAGCTTTATTTCCAGCGTGCTGCTGCTGTATGAGTTCGGTATGAACCTCAAGCTGCTGCCCACCGTGGGCCTGAACAGCGCTGCAGCGTATATCATGCCGGTCACCGCACTGGCGATCTACCCCTCTGCATACATCACCCGCCTGATGCGTTCCAGCCTGCTGGACGTCATGGGTCAGGACTACATGCGCACCGCCCGTGCCAAGGGCGTGTCCCAGTTCATGATCCTGTTCAAGCATGCGTTGCGCAATGCCATCCTGCCGGTCATCACCTACGTCGGCCCCATGCTGGCCAGCCTGATGACGGGCTCCTTCGTGGTGGAGAAGATCTTCTCCGTGCCCGGCCTGGGCCGCGACTTCGTGTCTGCCATCACCAACCGTGACTATACCCTGATCATGGGCACCACCATCCTGCTGTCCAGCATGGTCATCGTGGCCAACGTGGTCGTGGATATCCTGTACAAGATCATCGACCCGCGCATCAAGCTGCAGTAAAAAAGGAGGAACGCGTTATGGAAAACATCAAAAAGAATCCTCTCAGCCTGCAGCTGAACGCTGACGACTTTCTGCCTGCCAGCAACGAGGAAAAGCAGAGCCTTGTGATCATGCGCGAGAGCGTCAACTTCTGGAAGGACGGTCTGCGCCGCCTGAAGAAGAACAAGATCGCCATGGTCAGCTTTGTGTTCATCATCGCCATTGCCATCTTTGCCTACCTGCTGCCTGCCGTGTGGCCCTACAGCTACTCGGAGCAGGTGAAGGGCAGCAACAATCTGGCACCGTTCGAGTACTCTGCCTCTGAGCAGGCCCGCATCGACGCCGGCGAAAAGGTATTCCCGCACATTATGGGTACCGACCGTATGGGCCGTGACTTTGCGGTGCGTATCATGATGGGCACCCGCGTGTCCCTGTCCGTCGGCCTGATCGCCTCGGTGCTGGTGCTGATCATCGGTGCCACCTACGGTGCTGTGTCGGCCTTTGCCGGCGGCTGGGTGGACAACATCATGATGCGTATCACGGATATCCTGTACACCATCCCGGATATCCTGCTGATCATCCTGCTGGGCATGGCCCTGAAGGAGCCCCTGGAAAGTCTGGCCACCAAGCCCGGCTTCAAGTGGATGCAGACCCTGGGCCCCAACATGATCTCCATCTTCATCATCTTTGCTCTGCTGTACTGGGTGGGCATGGCGCGTATCGTGCGCAGCCAGATCCTGATCCTGAAGGAGAGCGAGTACGTCACCGCTGCCCGCGCTCTGGGCGCTTCCAGCGGCCGTATCATCAAGAAGCACCTGCTGACCAACTGCATCGGCACCCTGATCGTGACCACCACCCTGCAGATCCCGGCTTCCATCTTCACCGAGAGCTACCTGAGCTTCATCGGTCTGGGTGTTGCAGCCCCGCTGCCGTCTCTGGGTTCTCTGGCCACCGATGCCGTCAAGGGCATGAACACCTACCCCCACCTGCTGATCGCCCCCGCACTGATGATCAGCGTGATGATCCTGGTGTTCAACCTGTTCGGCGACGGCCTGCGCGATGCCTTTGACCCGAAGCTGAAGAATTGATGAGGTGAACGAAGATGAGCGAAAAAATTCTTGATATCAAGGAAGAGCGCCTTTCCTTCTTCACCCCTGCCGGTGAGGTCAAGGCACTGAACGGCGTTTCCTTTGCGATGAACCAGGGCGACGTGCTGGGCATCGTGGGCGAGTCCGGTTCCGGCAAGTCGGTTACCGCTTACTCGGTCATGGGCCTGACCGCCTATCCCGGCAAGCTGGTGGGCGGCACCGTGTGGTTCAACGGCCACGAGATCGAGAAGATGAAGGAGAAGGACTTCCGCAAGATCCGCGGCAACGAAGTCTCCATCATCTTCCAGGACCCCATGACCAGCCTGAACCCGGTGTACACCATCGGCAACCAGATCGTCGAGGTCATCCTGCTGCACACCAAAAAGACCAAGCAGGAAGCCTGGGCCCGCGCTAAGGAGCTGCTGGAGCTGGTCGGCATCAACGAGCCGGAAAAGCGCCTGAAGCAGTACCCCCACGAGCTGTCCGGCGGTATGCGCCAGCGCGTGATGATCGCCATCGCCCTGGCCTGTGAGCCCAAGCTGCTGATCGCAGACGAGCCCACCACCGCACTGGACGTGACCATCCAGGCACAGATCCTGGAGCTGATGCAGGAGCTGCGCAAGAAGCTGGGCATGAGCATCATCATGATCACGCACGACCTGGGCGTCGTGGCTTCCATGTGCGAAAAGATCGCCGTCATGTACGCCGGCCACATCGTGGAGTACGGCACCACCGACGAGATCTTCTACCAGCCGGGCCACGAGTACACCAAGGGCCTGATCAACTCCATCCCCAAGCTGAACACCGAGGTGCGTGAGCGTCTGGTGCCCATTGAGGGTACCCCTGTGGACCTGCTGAATCCGCCGGCCGGCTGCCCCTTTGCACCCCGCTGCAAGAACTGCATGAAGATCTGTCTGAGCAAGATGCCTCCGCGCACCGAGCTCAGCGACACCCACTATACCTACTGCTGGCTGCAGCAGAAGGCTGCATTTGAGAAAGGGGAAAAGGCAGAATGAGTGAACACAAGACGCTGGTTGAAGTCCAGCACCTGCAGCAGTATTTCCCCGCAGGCGGCGTGGGCAAGAACCGCAAGTACGTTCAGGCCGTGGATGACGTGAGCTTTGCCATCCGCAAGGGCGAGACCCTGGGTCTGGTGGGCGAGTCCGGCTGCGGCAAGACCACCACCGGCCGCACCCTGCTGCGCCTGTACGAGCCCACCGGCGGCAAGATCTACTATGACGGCAACCTGCTGTTTGATAAGGAAAAGAAGATCGCCGTGGATATGCTGCCCTACCGCCGCCGGATGCAGATCGTGTTCCAGGACCCCTACGCAAGCCTGGACCCCCGCATGACCATCGGTGATATCGTGGGCGAGGGCATCGACATCCATCACCTGGCCGAGAACGAAAAGGACCGCCACGACAAGATCATCGCCCTGCTGGAGCGCGTGGGCCTGAACAGCGAGCACGCAAACCGCTACTGCCACGAGTTCTCCGGCGGCCAGCGCCAGCGCGTGGGCATTGCCCGTGCACTGGCTGTGAACCCCGAGTTCATCGTTTGTGACGAGCCGGTCTCCGCACTGGACGTGTCCATTCAGGCACAGGTCGTGAACATGTTCGAGGACCTGCAGCAGGAAATGGGCCTGACCTACCTGTTCATCGCCCATGACCTGAGCGTGGTCAAGCACATCTCCAACCGCATCGGCGTCATGTACCTGGGCAAGCTGGTGGAGCTGGCCGACAGCTTTGAGCTGATCGCCCACAGCATCCACCCCTACACCCGCAGCCTGATCTCTGCCATCCCGGTGGCAGACCCCATTACGGCACGCCAGTCCAAGCGTATCGTGCTGCAGGGCGATGTGCCCAGCCCCCTGAACCCGCCGTCCGGCTGCCGCTTCCGCACCCGCTGCCCCTACGCAGACGAGCGGTGCGCCGCCGAGGTGCCGGAGTTCAAGGAAGTGACCAGCGGCCACTGGGCTGCCTGCCACCATCTGGACAAGGTGAAGTAAAAACACTTCATTCTTCTAAAAGATGAATACAGTTCATCTTTCGACTGAAATGTAGTAACGAAATGGTTACAGTCTCGCGTTTGGGCTTGTAACCAAAGCGCGAACGCATTATACTATTCGTGTTCCTCCGGAGGACAGGATGTTTTGGCAGACCGTGCTCCGGATCGAATATAGAGGCGGCTGGGGGAACCTGGCACACTCAATTTGATTTAAGGGAAGGATAATTATTATGAAACGCATTTCTCGTCGTAGTTTCCTCAAGGTTGCTGGCGTGGGTGCCGCTGCTCTGGGTCTGGCAGCCTGCGGCGGCAGCAAGTCCGGTTCTACCGCAACCTCCGGTTCTGCTTCTTCTGCTGCTGGTTCTTCTACCGGCAGTGTCAACACCGCTGGCTTCACCGTCCAGTATGGTTCTAACCCCGAGACTCTGGACCCCGCTCTGAACAGCGCAATTGATGGCGCTAACACCATCATCACCATCTTTGAGCCCCTGCTGCTGATCAACGAGAACAACGAGGTCATCGGCGGCCAGGCTGAGAGCTGGGAAACCAGCGAGGACGGCCTGACCTGGACCTTCACCATGCGTGACGGCCTGAAGTGGAGCGATGGCACCGACCTGAACGCCAAGGACTTTGAGTACAGCTTCAAGCGTATGGTTGACCCCAATACCGCTGCTCCCTATGCAGAGACCTGCCTGGGCATGATCGACGGCTTTGAAGAAGCTGCCGGCTTCCCCGATGCAGACGGCAACCCCACCGCGGAGCCCAACCCCGATGCTCTGAACGTGAAGGCAAGCGATGACGGCAAGACCCTGACCATCGTGCTGTCCTACCCCTGCTCTTACTTCGACAAGATGGCTGCCTTTGCAACCATGAGCCCTGTCCAGCAGGCAACTGTTGAGGCCAACGGCGATGCATGGTGCACCTCTCCCGACACCTTCGTGTCCAACGGCCCCTACATGATCACCGACTGGACCCCCTCCGAGCGCATCGTGCTGACCAAGAACCCCAACTACGTTGGCGGCTGGGACAACTCCAAGATCGTCTCTGACACCATCACCCTGCTGCTGCTGGAGGACTCTTCCGCTTCCTATGCAGCTTACAACAGCGGTGAGGCTGTCCTGATCAAGGACGTGCCCACCGACGAGATCCCCAGCCTGACCAAGGCAGAGGACGGCGGCGACTTCTATGTTGACACCATCCTGGGCACCTACTACGTCAGCCTGAACCTGCAGCGTGATGCCTTCAAGGATGCCAAGGTCCGCAAGGCTCTGAGCCTGGCCATCGACCGTGACTACGTTGCCAACACCATCATGCAGGGCACCTACTCCGCCGCCGACAGCATCGTTGGCCCTGGCATCGTGGACGAGAGCGGTTACTTCCACGACAACGGCAACGCTCCCTACATCTCTGCTGACTACGAGGCAAACCTGGCCGAGGCTAAGAAGCTGCTGGAAGAGGCTGGCTACCCCAATGGCGAGGGCTACCCCACCATTGAGTACAGCACCAACGACGCTGGCTACCATGTGCCTCTGGCAGAGTACCTGCAGCAGGCTTGGGGCGATCTGGGCATCACCCTGACCATCAACAAGATGGAGTGGTCCTCCTTCACCCCCGCTCGCCGTGCAGGCGAGTACGATGTTGCCCGTAACGGCTGGGTCATGGACTACAACGATCCCTCCAACATGCTGGATCTGTTCTGCTCCGGCAACGGCAACAACGATGGCAAGTACTCCAACCCCGACTTCGATGCTGCGATTGATGCTTCCCGCGTTGCTGATTCTGCTGAGCACTTTGCACAGCTGCACAAGGCTGAGGACATCCTGATGGAGGATATGGGCTGCCTGCCGATCGCTTACTACAACGACTACTGGCTGCAGAGCCCCACTCTGAAGGGCACCTGGCACAGCCCCTACGGCTACTGGTACCTGCAGTACGGCTACATCGAGGGCTAATCGCCCCGGTGCGGCGTACAGCGTGAGCTGAACCGTAAATCACAGGCACCCCGCTTACCGGAAACGGCAGGCGGGGTGCCTTTTTGCGTGCAGGACCGAAAAACGGATATCTTGCGCGGCCAGACGGGCTATGATACAATAAATAATATATCAGAGCACAAGAAGGGGAGAGAAGAATGGAGCAAAAACGCCTGTGTCCGTACTGCATGGGGGAGCTGCCCCCCGCCGCCGACAGCTGTGTGCACTGCGGCAAGGTGTTTGCGGGGCGCAACCCCGCCGGTTGCCTGCCCGTGGGCACGGTGCTGGCCGGGCGCTACACCGTGGGCGAGATGCGGAGCCTGGACGGGGAGGGCATCCTGTACCGGGGCGTGGAGAACCTGGGCTGCTTCCGGGTGACCATTAAGGAATATCTGCCGGTGACCCTGTCTGCCGAGCGGGGCGCGGACTGCATCCTGCAGCCCAAGACCGGCAGCGAGGTGCTGTTCAAGACCACCCGCATGGACTTTGCCGACCTGTACCGGGCGCTGGAGCGCATCACCCCGGCCACCGGGCTGGAAGCCGTGCTGGACGTGGTGGAGGCCAACAACACCGTGTATGCGGTGATGGAGAATCTGGGCGGCACCCCGCTGGACCAGTGGCTGGAAGCGCAGGGCGCGCCGCTGCGCCCGGACGACGCCTGTGCCATGCTGCAGCCGGTGTTTGAGGGCGTGGCCGCCATGCACAAGATCGGGCTGGTGCACCGGGGCATCTGCCCGGAGAACCTCCGGGTGATGGCCGACGGCCGGTGCCGTCTGGCGGGTTACGCCACGGTGGGCCTGCGCACCGCCGGAAGCGGCCTGCGCGAGCAGCTGTACGAGGGGTATTCGGCCCCGGAGCAGTATTCCACCGCCGAGTTTGAGGGCCGCTACACCGACGAATACGGCCTTGCAGCGGTGTTCTACCGCATGGTGTGCGGGCAGGCCCCGGTGCCGGCCGCCCAGCGCATGGTGTCGGACTCCAACCCCCGCGCCCGCACCGTGAACAGCGCCGTGCCGGGCTATGTGTCGGATGTGCTGCAGATGGGCCTGCGGCTCAAGCCCATGGAGCGCATCCAGACCGTGCCGCAGCTGGTGCAGGCGCTCTCCTCCAAAGAGTACACCGAGGAGCTGGGCCGCACCATGAAGCCCGAGACCCCGGTGGGCCAACCGGAAGAAAAGGCCCATCTGCTCAGCGTCAAGGGCCTGCTGGCGGGCATCCTGATCCTGCTGGCCATTCTGCTGGTGCTCATGGTGTGGACCATGGTGAGCCACAGCCTGCCCTCGGCGTCGTCGGGATCGGTGGAGCCGGAACCGGCCAGCAGCGAGGTGCTGGAACCCCAGAATCTGGTGCCCAGCTTCATCGGCATGGATTACGCCCAGGTGCAGAACAACCGGGAGTACACCGGCATGTACCTGTTCTACGTCACCGAGGAGTACAGCGACACCGTCCCGGCCGGGCAGATCATGACCCAGGAACCGGCGGCGGACACGGTGCTCAAGGCAGGGGAGACCATTCGTCTGGTGGTCAGCAAGGGCCCGCAGAAGGTGGAGATGCCCAGCATCATCGGTTTCAGCCAGGACGCCGCCGTGCAGACGCTGCAGAGCCGCGGCCTGCTGGCCAGCTGCTTTATGGTGGTGAACGACGGCTCCTATGCCGCCGGATGCGTGGTGTCGGCCAGTGAACCGGCGGGCGCACAGGTGGACGTGGGCACGGTGATCACCGTGTATATCGCGGCGGACCCCAGCGTTGAGATCACCACCCCGCCCGAGGAACCGGCAGCCACCGAACCCACCACGCCCCCGGCTGACCCGGAGACCCCCGCAGACGGCGGGGACCCTGCCGCCGACCCGGAGCAGGGGACCAAGTGAGCACGGAAGGATCGTTTTAAATCTGCAAACCCGGCAGGGCTGCGGCCTTGCCGGGTTTGTTTTTTGCCGGAGGGAAGCGCCGTTGCTGCGGCAGGCAAAACGGCTTCTGCGGGCAGAACGGGCGGCGGCCCCAGTGCTCCCCATAGTTCCGGGGTGGGAAACTGCGGCGGGCCATTTGTCCGCTTTTTTGTGTTTGAAGTGCAACAAAAACGTTCCAGTCTGCAACAAATGTGCAATTCAAAAGCCGTGAAAATCATTCATTTTTTCGTGCAATTTTACCACTTCGAGGCCGATCTGTCCGTCAATCGGCCGAAATTTCCGCACAGGCTTTTTTTCGTGCAATTACCCCCTTGAAATTTTTGGAAAACGTATATAATATAGGATTATAAGGACTGCCCAGCGGGCGTCTGTTTTGTGCTGTAGGTTTCTGAAAAGTTGTGCGAGGAACACAGTCTCTAGTGAAGTGAGGAGGACGATTATGAGAAAAAAGTCCAAGAAGAAGCAGATCGTTGCGATGACGCTGGCCCTTTCGGTGCTCAGCAGCTCGGTTGGCATGTGCGGTGCCTCCGCAGCCGAAGCCCTGTCCGACACGGATGGCTCCGGCCTGCAGGTGACCGTTGTCCCGCTGGCTGACAATACCGAAACCCCCGCCCCGACCGCCGAGAGCAAGACCCCGGCGCAGAAGGAGGAGACCCCTGTCGAGAAGGACCAGCCTGCCGCTTCCACCGGTGACAACACCGACCAGCCCACCGACGGCGAGGGCGAAGGCGACAACAACACCTCTTCTGACGATAAACCCACCATCGAGCGCCCGGAGCAGTCCGACACCGTCGAGACCCTGCCCGGCACCGCCAAGGATAACATCGACCACATCAAGGGCGAGGACAAGGACGACACCGAAGATAAGGGCGATTCCGGCGAGGAGACCCCCGGCACCGGCGATACGGACACCGGCGACACGGAGGAAAAGGGCGAGGAAGGTTCCGGCTCTGAGGAGACCCCGAAGAGAAGCCCGAAGAGAAGCCTGAGGAAGATTTGGACTACTCCGTTGCCTATGACCAGGACACCGGCCACTTTAAGGTCACCTTCAACATCAAGGAAGATGCCGAGGGCGACCAGACCATTGAGCTGAGCAAGGTGCAGCAGGTCGTTCAGCAGTACGGCGCAACCTATCTGGAAACCGACGAAGGCAAGCGGAAGCTGGCAACTGCCCAGATTTATGGCGACAAAACCATGACGTACACCTACAACGGTGTCAAATACGTCTACTATCTGGATACTGACACGGTGGGCCTGTACAATGAACCTGGCTGCACCACCATCTTTGATGTATCTCTTGCCAACGGCTCCAAGCATACTTATGTGTATAAGGACAGCAGCTTTACCGTTGCTACCCCTGACGTGAGCAACACCGACAAAACCGGCGTCACCGGCTTTGACGGACAGGAGCTGCCGAAGGAATATGCTGGCAATACGAACCTTGAGCTGAAGTACGATAAAAACGCTGCGTCCGGCTGCATGGAGGACTTGGTGGATGCTGCGCTGAAGGAGTACGGCGGCAACCATGATCAGAACCAGTTCCTTGATTCGGAAGGAAAGCTGACCACTCAGTCTACCAGAACGGATGTGCCTGCTGGTACCGAGGTGGAACTGTTCGGCGGTAAGTATTATGTAAAATCCGGCGATCATTACTATGGCGGCTTCAGCAAGAGCGATGTTCAGACCACCGAAGATGGAAAGACTGTTCTGAACAAAGACAAAAACACTTCCACCCTTGCCTACAAAAAGACCAAGAACGGCAAGAAGGTTGAAAAGGATTATTACAATGGTCCCTTTACCCACTCCAGCGGTGCCCTGATGAACCAGGATGTCCAGAAGGCACTGAAGCCGTACATGGAAGAAAAGGGTTACACTACTTACGACGACTACATTCTGGACTACTACCGGAAAGCTGATGGCTCCAAGTATGACAGCGTAAGTGAACTGCTGAAAAACGATTCCAACGCTCTGCGGGAGTTGAGCCGTTCCGGAAAGAGTATGCCGGACAACCCCTCTACCGGAAACAACACCGTTAAGATGGACCCCTCCACCCTTTACGACAACTTCTACAAAAACGTTCTCAGCTTCAAGGTCGGCAATCAGGATACTGTGGATTCTGAGGCAGGCGGCAATGTTGACCACAACCACAGCCACGGCCAGTGGGCTGCCGACGGCACTCAGGAAACCATCGGCGATTACATGGCCGACAAACTGAACGAGACCCCCGGTGCATGGGACAAAGCCAACGCCTACTTCAACACCCTGCTGGCCAGCGGCCTGACCGCTGACGAAGCCACCTGGGCGGCATTCGCCATGGCCACCAACATCGACTTCCAGAACGCAGGCAACGACTACCAGAACACCGCATGGAACTGGTACGCCTCCATGGTGCTGCATCAGGCCGATGGTACCCTGGACCTGACCAAGACCGACAAGAAAACCGGCGAGATCATCGGTGACGACGAGGGCGAGGGCCAGACCAGCTTCTACCTGTGGAAGTACGAGACCGACAAGAAAACCGGTGAAAAGAACCCCATGTACTGCACCTATGTGGAGCCCACCTACACCACCAACAAGGATGGCGAACAGGTGCTGGAGAAGGACGGCTTCTACTGCTGGGTCAAGTACGACCCCACCAAGGACAAGCTGACCTACACCGTCACCACCACCAACGGCAAGCTGAACATCGACTATCTCCTGCTGGAAAACGTGGTGTACTACCTGCAGGAGGCCATCGCCCCCGACGGCTACGACACCGACCCGGAGATCTACGTCATCTGCGATGAGGAGTCCTACAAGGAGCTGGAGGGCACCGAGGTGACCAACCCCGCTACCGGCGCTACCAGCAAGGTGAGCACAGACAGCTGGCTGGGCTCCATCCTCGGCGGCAAGACCCTGTCCATCAACTTCGTCAACACGGCCACCGTGCCCGATCCGGAACCCACGCCGGACCCGGATCCCGTGCCGCCCGTTGATCCGGATATCCCCGTGGACCCCGCCAACCCGGACAATCCCCCGGTGCAGGACGAGACCCCGAGCGGTGAGACCCCTGTGACCCCGGAGAACCCCCAGAACCCCGCCGTGCAGGACGCCGCCCCGGACGCCGCCGCCCTGCCCCAGACCGGTACCACCAGCTGGATGGCCGGTGTGCTGGCAAGCCTGGGCTCCCTGCTGCTGGCCTGCGGATGGTTCTTCACCCGCAAACAGTATTCCCCCAAGCACTGAGCACCCCTGAACCGCAGGAATCTCCGCACTGACGCATAAGAACCGCCGCATCCTGTGCCTTGCAAAAGGCCGCCGGGTGCGGCGGTTTTGGTTGTGTGCCGCGCACAGCTGCGGGGGTCCGCGGCGTTTCGCACAAGAAGCGGTGCAAAGCGGCTGTTATATTTGGCGCAGCTGTCACTTGAACATTTTTCAGTGCAGGGTATAATAAAGCTATCGGAACAAAGGCGTTCCGCAGGGGCATCGTCTGCCCTTGCGGGGCGCTTTTTTCGTTTTCCGGGGTGCGGAGGGTGCCGCGCCCGGCAGAGCACAATCTGGAGTGTCAAAAGGATGGGAAAGACTATGCAAAACTTTACAGAGCAAACGCACACCCTTGGCCTGTACGATCCACAGTTTGAGCACGATGCCTGCGGCATCGGCGCTGTGGTGGACATCAAGGGCCGCAAGAGCCACCAGACCGTGGACGACGCTTTGCGCATCGTGGAGCGGCTGGAGCACCGCGCCGGGAAGGACGCCGAGGGCAAGACCGGTGACGGCGTGGGCATTCTGCTGCAGATCAGCCATAAATTTTTCTCCAAGGTGGCCGATGAATGCAACATCCGCCTTGGCAACGAGCGGGAATACGGCGTGGGCATGTTCTTCTTCCCCCAGAACGAGCACATGCGCGCCCAGGCCATGAAGCTGTTCGAGGTGGTCACCCGCAAGGAAGGGCTGGAGTTCCTGGCCTGGCGCAAGGTGCCCGTGGACCCGGACGCCGTGGGCCAGAAAGCCCGCGACTGCATGCCCTCCATCTGGCAGTGCTTCATCAAAAAGCCCGCCAAGGTGAGCAAGGGCATCGACTTTGACCGCAAACTGTATGTGGTGCGCCGCGTGTTCGAGCAGGCCAGCAACGGCACCTATGTGCCCA
>OGKU01000865.1_pt1 | contig 19068 bp, 19 predicted proteins | sample 1572611 | NCBI WGS metagenome assembly OGKU01 (sample SAMEA2581886, study PRJEB24529) | metagenome | biome: Human gut stool | place: China | collected 2011 | reverse complement strand
TCGCTACGGTCTCTTCGCTTGACGCCCGTCCGCTGAGGCCGTCCAAAGGAAAGCGAAGCTTTCCTCTTATATCAGCCGGGATATCATTATTCAATTCATTATTCACTATTAATTATTAATTATCATGAAAAAGTCCGTATGGAGTACTATTATCAAAGTGATCATCGCCGTAGCTACCGCCATCGCAGGGGCACTTGGCATCCAATCCTGTATTCTCTAATTTTCAATTTCAATTATCATGGGTAAGGTTTATTGTTTCTACCAGAATTACAGGGAGGTCAGCCTCCTTGTAATTCATTGCTCGGCTACACGATATGACAGGGATTTTCCTGTGGAGGCGCTCCGTTCATCGCACAAGGCACGGGGATTCGCCGATATCGGCTATCATTTCTATATCACACGGGACGGGGAATTACACCGCTGCCGGCCGGTCAATCAGATCGGGGCGCACGCAGCCGGATGGAACGACAAAAGTATCGGTATATGTTACGAGGGAGGACTCGACGAACAAGGCCGTCCAGCTGATACCCGGACCTACGCCCAGCGGTGTACCTTGATGGATCTGCTACGGCAATTACGAAGGGACTATCCGGAGGCACGCATCCTAGGACATTACCAATTAAGCCCTTACATACGCAAGGCTTGCCCTTGCTTTGACGCAAGGGAGGAGTATCTCGTCTTATAAAATAGATACCGGCTCGTCATTCACTCGCTAGATTGTCCGGTTTCACGACTTACTTTGTAAAAATACCCCCTATCTCTTTCAGCTCTTGCTCTTTATGATGCCTCGTTATGAAGCGGTTGATCGTCAAATGAAGGATAGACCATAAAACCAAGTTCAAGAGCAAGAGGTAGGTGGCGTTTACCTTCATGGCCAATAAGACATTCAATACGATGAAAAAAACAGATACGCACAAGATCGTCACCATCACCATCCGTACACGCATACCCGTACGAAGCAGCTTGTGATGGAAATGATTCTTATCGGGCAAGAACGGGTTACGATGATTACGAAGACGATGAAGCACCACACGGATTACATCGAGTAAAGGGACCAAGACCGTGGAGAAAGCGATCACCATATAGGGATTTGGTAACTCCGGTAAGACTTGATTCGACACGCACAGATGGATGATCAGAAAACTGATCACGTAGCCCAGCGTAAGACTACCCGCATCGCCCATGAAAAGCTTATGGCCACGGTTTGCGTTGCCAAAAACGTTGTAACACCAAAAAGGCATGAGGACTCCCAGCGTACAGATGGCCAACAAGGCGTAAACATATTGCATGCGGATAAAGAAGATCACGCTCAAGACCGACAGGGCGATGCTACACAAACCGGAGGCCAAGCCATCGATACCGTCTATCAAGTTAATAGCGTTCGTGATATACACCACGATAAAGACCGTGACGGGGATCCCCACCCAAGCGGGAACCGAGTACACACCGAACAAGCCTCCCAAGGAACCGAACCAATTACCGGACAGTACCAATAATAACGCCGACACGATCTGGACGGCAAACTTGTAACGGTAGCCAACACCCACTAGATCGTCGCAGACACCCACTAGATAGAGTAACGTCATGCCCACGAACAGAAAGAGATACTCATAGAGCATGTTGAACGACAGGCTCGATGAGCCCATATCCCAAAAGTACAGGCGGAAGCCTATCACAAGGAACATGGACATCAGGATCACCGGAAAAAACGACAGGCCGCCCAAACGGGGGACCGGCGTCGTATGTACCTTACGGGAATCCGGGACATCATATAACCGTTTCTTGTGGGAGATCACCAAGATCCTCGGGATGATCACCATCCCGAACAGCACGGAGAAAAGGAAGCCCGACAGTAATAGTAATGTTATTTGCATGATTTGCGTATTAGTTATTTCTTCTTGTCACCGGCCTCGAAACCGTAACCATAGCCGTAGCCATAACCGTATCCCTTGCCGTAGCCGTATTTCTTGCCGTAACCATAACCGTAGCTGTTCTTGCGCTTCGTCATGTCCAAGCCATTGATCACCGTCGCGAGCTTCGGGAACTTTCGCTCACGCCGCAACACGTTGATGTAGCTGAAACCGGCCTTCGGTGTCACGTCCGCACGGCAGACGTACACGCACATGTCGGCCACACGGCCGATGATCGCCGTGTCCGTAACCATGCCGATAGGGGCCGTATCCAAGATGACATAGTCGTAGCGTTCCTTCAACCGGGCGATAGCCTTCTCCAGCACGTCACGGGCGACCAGCTCAGTCGGGTTCGGGGGGATAGGACCGCCCGGGAGGATATCGAGGTTAGGGCTGATATCGGATCGCTGGACCATGTCGAACAACTCCACGTGATCAGGGTCGCTAAGGTAGTTCGTGATGCCCTCCATCTTACGGGAGATATTGAACACCTTGTTCAGGCCCGGCTTGCGGATGTCCATGCCGACCACCACCACCCTCTTGCCCAAGTAAGCCAAGCTCACCGCCAAGTTGCCAGCGACGAAAGACTTGCCCTCGCCCGGTTGCGTGGAGCTGAAAAGGATCACACGCTCGTCCTTGCCTAGCATGAACAAGAGGTTCGTGCGCAACCCCCGGAACATCTCCTCCATCAGGTCGTTCTTGTTCTCACGCACCACGATCGAGCCCTCACCCGTCTTCTTGACCAACGGGAGCTCCGCCAAGATAGCCACGCCCGTGATCGCCTCGACGTCCTCACGGTTCTCGATCTTGTATTTCAACAGGTCATGAAGGTAGACAATGCCCACCGGGATCGCCAGGCCCAAGATCAACGCCGCAAGCATGAAGACCATCCTCTTCGGGGCGACAGGACGCTCATCGGCGAGCGGCTCCTCGATGATGCGGCCGTTGTTTGCCGTGGCTGCCAGCGTGATGGCGTTCTCCTCACGCTTCTGCAACAGCATGATGTACAACGTGGCCTTGATCTCCTGCTGGCGGGAGATCGTCATGAACTCCTTCTCCTGCCTCGGGGCGTCGCTGATGCGGCTCTCGAACTTGCTCGCCTGACGGTCGATGTCCGCCTTGGCGATCTGGAGACCCTTCAAGACACTGTTCACCGTCGTCTTCACGTTGCGGCGCATAGCCTCGATGCCGGCGTTCATGTTGATGATGGCCGGGTTGCTGTCCGAAGAGGTACGCAACAGGCGCTTGCGCTCGATGATCATCGTGTTGTACTGGTCGATGACAGAGGTGAGGTTTTGATCCCGCAGGCCCACGTTGGCAGGGATCACCTCGTCCATGTTCGCAGGATCGTCGATATAATTGCGGAGATACTGCACCAAGTTGATCTGCGTGGCGTTCTCCGTACGTTGTTGCTCATACCTCGAGCTTTCCTGCAAAGCCATCTGGGCGTCGCTCGTCAAATTCGTCAGGCCGGAGCGTTGCTTGAAGGCAGCGAGCTCGCTCTCCGTAGTGCCAAGCTCGCCGTTGATGATACCGATGCGCTCCTCGATGAACTCCGCCGTCTTCTGCGCCACCTCGTTCTTCTCGTCGTTGGCGTCCTGGTTGTAGAACGACACAAGGCGATTGATGAAGTCCACGCCTCGTTGCCGCACCGTGTTCTTCAAGGATACCTTGGCGATCGTCGTCGTCTTGGACGAGGGCGTCACGCTCAAGTCCTTGCCGTAAGCCTCGGCAGTGGACGTGGGCGTATGGACGTGGGCCACCAGCTCGATCTCCCCGCCCTCCAGCTCCGGTATGGAATCCATGCACGTGAAACTGAAAACCCCCACGGGGGTGGGCAATATGGCGGGGAGCCTGTCGAAGCCCTGCTCCATCGTCTCCTCGTCACCCTCCTTGTCAATCTTGTACTCCGCTCTCACCGTTAGCTGACCCTCCTTCGTGTAGCGCATGCGTAGCTCGACGGGGGCCACCAGACGGTCCGCCTCCTCGGGGGTGATGAACACGTTAACGGGGGAGTTCTTGTATAAAGGGGGGTTGAAGCCCAAGGCGTTCGACTCCTCCATGTCGATATACAGGCCCATGTCGTTCACCACCTTCTTGATCAACGTGCGGGACCTCAGGATCTCGACCTCGTTGTCGAAGTTACTCGTCATCGAGAGCATGCCAAGGTCCTGTATCGCAGCCAAGCCGCTGGCGGCGTTTGCCCCCTTCTTCTCGTCCTCCTTGATCAGCACCGACGACGTGACGTTATACACCGGCGTCTGGTAACGCAGGAAGACGTACATCCCGATGCAGCAGGCCAGTACGCTCGCCACGAACCAAGGCCAATAAACCATATACTTGAAAAACACGGCGTAAAGATTGATCTCACGATCCTCCCCCTCCGGATTGTTATTATTATTATTATTATTGCTTGTATTTATACCATCGTCCACCATCTCTCTAAATTTTCAATTCTCAATTCTCTATTTTCAATTATTTAAGTATGTTCACCAACAGGCCGGCGATCGAGACCAAGATCGAGATCGAGCTCACCCACAACGTCGTGCTGTTACCGATATCGGAGTTCCTCGCCTTCGTCTCGTTCGGCGTGACATAAAGGATGTCGTTCTGTTTCAAATAATAATACGGGGAGGTCACGATTCCGGCGTTGTTCAGGTCAAGGTTGATGATCTTGCGCTTCCCGCTCTCGTCCTCGCGGATCAGCTTCACGTTGTCACGTACGCCGTAGATCGTCATGTCGCCGGCCATCGCCAACGCCTCCAGAACGTTCACCTTCTCGTTGCCGATCGTGAAGCTGCCCGGACGGGCCACCTCGCCCAAGACCGAGATCTTGTAGTTCGCCATGCGCACCGTCACGATGGGCGCCTCCTTCAAGTAAGGCCTCAATCTCTCACGGATCAGGCTCTCCGCCTCGTTCTTCGTCAAGCCGCCGACCCTCAGCGTACCGATCACAGGGAAGTCGATCTCGCCGGAGTTGTTCACGAGGTATTGCTGCAACGTGGGTTGCGTCGTCGTGTTGATGTTCGTCAGGGCCGCGTTCAACGGGGTCTGCACCGTCAGGTTGAACGGGGCCGCCGCCTGAGGGTCCGTCGTGTTGACCGTGATGCTCAACAGGTCCTTGGGCATGATCTTGGCGTCATACAGGGGAAGCGTCCCCTCGAGATCGTTCACCGCCTCCGGGTTCTGGAGGTAGGGCACGTTCTTGTAAGACGTACACGCCGCCAGCAAAAGGGGCAGCGAGAATAGGAACAGTAGTCTTTTGATCTTCATATTATTTTGTTATCGTTTTTATTTCTTTAAACACGGATGACACGGACTTAACGGAAAAGGCGGGACAGGAAACCTTTGGGTTTCTCCGGCTCGTATTCCGACTCGTATTTACGCGTCAAGTCCTCATAGCTCAGTCCCTTGGTCACCATCTCGTAGATCGTGCCCCAGTCCGGGAGGCCGCCGAGGTTGCGGTCGTCGATGAAAACGTCCGCCTTCAGCTTGCGGGAGAAGTGGTTGTTCCGGTCTCTCTCCTCCTCCGGGTAGTCACGGTTCACCGCGTAGAACTCCAAGCCACGCTCACGGCAGAAGGACAACGCCTCCTCCAAGAGCCCGCCCTCACGGACCGTCCAAAGGATCAGCTTATGCCGATCCGATTGCAATTTCCTCAACGTCTCGATGGCGAAAGGAAGCTCACGCCCGATCGCCGGATACTTGTGCTCGACGATCGTACCGTCGAAATCTACCGCTATTATCATCTCTTTAATTCTCAATTTTCAATTCTCAATTATAAAAGGGCCGGACCACCGGACGGCCGGAGTGGTATATGTTAAAGCGGGGTCAGCCTATCGGCCAAAGCCAAGGGGTCTCCTAGCCGCTAGAGACGGCCATTGCCATCCGGGGGATCCGACCGTTTCTTTTCTGCCCTTATCTAATTCTCGCTTAACCGGGGCAATCCCTCCACCTCGCCGGCGTGCCATTCACGGTAGTCCGCCAAGGGAAACCCGGGGACGGTCAATAGCTTGTAATCCGACCCGTCTCTTCTCAATATATGTTTACGGGCGTACGAGCGGAGCGAGCGATCCGTAACGGACACCATCACGATCGGGAACGGGTAGGCGAACAGGCGCAGCGGCGTGGTCTCGCTATCCGGGAACGCACGATGCAGCTGGTAGGCCGAACGCTCGAACGCTACCCAGTAGGGACCCGTGCAGTACAGGTGTATTGAGTTTCGGTTCGCACGCTCACGATCCATGATCTCTGTCAAACGCTCACGCAACAGGTTCATCAGCCGGATGCCCGAAGGGACGCCGCATGTCTCTCTCTCTTCTCTCATATCTTTTATTCATCGCCGTTCCCGTGCCCGAACCAACGGTCGTAATCACGTAAACGACGTATCAGCACGGTCTTGCTCCTCTTGGGCGAGGCCTCCTCCATCCAAGGGTCAACCAGCTCGTGCGCCATGCGCTGGTAGAGGCTGCTGTCCGTACAGCCGTACAGCGTGACCAGCAACAAGGCACGGGATTGCCCCGCTTTTATCACCGGGAGCATGCTGCGCATCGTGGCGTGCAAACGATCGAACTCATCCGACTCGCCCAAAAGCAGATAGGCTGGAAGGAGCAAAGAGTAAAGCTTGCAACGGATCACGTCGGTCTCACCACGGAGAGAGGCGTAGCCACGCAGGACCTCACGGGCCAGACGGGCATCCTCATCCGTTACCACGCCTCTGGCGTGGTAACGGCCCAAGGCATCGTGCAAGCCCTCCGACAGACGGTCGTTGTCCAAATGGGTATACACGTGCTTGCCCCCCGTGTTCAGCTCGATCAACTCATACTCGCCTCGCCTCACCTCGAACAAGGGAACCCACATGCAATCGAGGATACGCACCATCACGTCCTTATGGCCACCGCCCGGCTGTACCACCACCTCGGCCTCCATGTCGGTAAAAGGGCCGGAGGTGATACGCACACGGTCGCCTTTCAACAAGCGACCGCTATCTGGCACGTACACCGGAAGCTCGTTGGAGTAAGAAGCCGCGACCCAACGCAAGGTATCCATCTCACGATCCGAGAGGTACGGGAAATAAGACCGCCCGCCGGAGGAAACCCGGGGGAGGAAATTATACAGGGGAAGCGTACGCTTCAGGCGGAAGATCTCGTCCTCCGAGGCGTGGACGAACACGTAGTTGTACAGCAGGGGCCGTTTCGTGTTGACCATCTTGCCGCCCACCTTCCTCGCCTCGACATACGAGGGGGAGAAATACTCGAACAACGCCTCACCACGACGCTCACGGCGGGAAAGCTCAGCGTCCAGCCCCTTCGAGGGGCTGATCCTGTCACGCCCGCCACCGGCGGTAGGGAGCGTGAGCACGTACCAACGGACGGCCTCCTGGTCACGTCGCTTCAGAACATGCGCCATGAACCTATCCGAGCACTTGCCTGTCAATATATCCATCTCTATGATTATCTTTTCCAGTGGTTATCCCGTGGCCCGAAAACAGACCCCACGGCAATTCAGAGCCCTACCAAGAATCATTTATATCATCTTGATAAACAGTGCTTTATATTTCCAAATATGGCATTACTGAAAATTACCATCTCTCGAAATCTTAGGCTACTTGGGGAGTAGCCTAAAAGGTGCGAGAACGGTTATCACCCGGTTGTAGAGACGGGGCACGCCCCGTCTCTACAGGAATGTATGTTCGATTTTTTAGAAGGGACGTGATGATGTAGGAAATACGAGATCATTTCGTCTCTATTGCCATGTCTATACACTAGGAATAAGAACGAAGATTTAAGGAGAATCAAGGCCGGAGCACAAACTAAAACTAATGATTGCTTGTTATTTGCTATTTTTTGCTACATTTGCACCGTGAAATGAACGCTACTCCCCAAGTAGCCTCATCCCACCTCTGGCATATAATTATATACATTCTCAAAGCAAGACTTGTTTACCACCGTCATTTTCTCCAACGAGAAACTTCTCAGATAAATCTGGGTTGTCTTGATGGATTTATGGCCTAATAACTCGCTGATCATCTCTATGGGGACATTTTGTTCCTTCAATGACATGGCAAAGGAATGACGGATCGTGTAGGAAGTCACATCCGAGACTATTCCGGCAACCTCTTTCAACGTCTTCAAGTTCCGGTTAAACCGGGACAAGGCCGCAGTGTACTCGAGATATTCCTCATGGCCGTTCTTCGTCCCACTTAAAAAGGGAAATAAATAGCCGGAGCCTCCACCCCTCTCACCTGCCAGCTCCTTATACATAGCTTCCGCCGTATCCAAGACCTCCAACCGCATAGAGGTCCCGGTCTTCTGGCGATTGTAATCCAATATGCCGTTCTTGATATTACCCCTATTCAAATGGGCGAAATCAACGAACGACATCCCCCCATATTGAAACATCAAGCAAAGGGCCAGTTGTGTCTTCCTCAACTTCTCTCCTTTTACCGGGACAGTCATCAGGCGATTCAAATCACCCAGAGGCAAGGATTTCTTGCGCTGGCTTTCCACACCCGTAAAAACCCCCTTGAATAATGAAGGGATAAACGCCGCCTCGCCATTCTCCACCGCCTTGTTATAGATACAACGCAAACGGCGGATATACGTGGAGACCGTATTACGCATGCAGCCTTTCTCCAACAAATAAGCCTCGTACCGGCGAAGAGTATCCTTATTTATATATGTATATGGGATACGATCCGTCCCGCTATACCGTATAAAAGAGTTCATCGCATCCTGATAACTTTTCGCCGAGGAATACCGTCCTTCCTTTTGTAACAGACTTATATACTCTCGCATCCCTTCCACCAAATCTTTCTCATCCATATCTCTCTATTTTAAATTCCAACTGAAAACAAACACGCAAAATTAGACATCCTGACAAATTATATCTTTTGCGGCAAGTTGTTTTATTGACGAATAGCCACTATATTTGTACGTTGTTTTAAACAGAGTACAGACTAAATTAAAAAGTAAAGCATATGCACAATTGGTTTGAATGTAAGGTCTCTTACGAGAAAATGCTGGAAAATGGCATGCAGAAAAAAGTAACCGAGCCTTACTTGGTAGACGCCCTGTCTTTTACGGAAGCGGAAGCTCGCATCATCGAGGAGATCCGCCCCTTCATCACGGGTGAATTCACGGTAACAGACATCAAACGAGCTCGTTTATCCGAATTATTCTTCAACGAGAATGGTGATCGGTTCTATAAGATCAAGGTTTATTTTATCACGTTGGACGAGAAGAGTGGAGCGGAAAAGAAAACCGCCGCACAAATGCTTGCCCAAGCCACTACGCTGAAAGAGGCCATCGCCGTATTGGAAGATGGAATGAAGGGTACATTGGCGGATTATACCATCGCCTCGGTAACGGAAACCCAGTTGATGGATGTATTCCCATTCGATGCGAACAGTATTCCCGGCGAGAAGAAAAGTGGCGAGGAACTGATAGCGGAGCAAAAACAACAAGCTGAACAAAGAGGATAAAAACATGAGTATCGCTCAAAACATAGTACAACTGAAAACGTCGCTCCCGCAAGGGGTGACGTTGGTTGCCGTCTCTAAGTTTCACCCGGTGGAAGCTCTATGGGAGGCTTACAACGCCGGACAGCGGGTGTTTGGCGAAAGCAGGGCACAGGAACTGAGCGCCAAGCAAAAAGTACTACCTGAGGATATCGAATGGCATTTTATCGGCCCGTTACAAAGCAATAAGGTAAAAGATATCGCTCCTTTTATTCATTTGATCCATAGCATAGACTCCTTGAAGCTTTTGGCTGAGGTGAATAAACAAGCGAAAAAACACGACCGCACGATCCGGGTATTATTGGAGATCCATGTGGCGCAAGAGGAATCCAAGCACGGACTCAGTCCTGAGGAATGCAAGGAGTTGTTGCGTGACGAGTCCTCGGCCGAATTCCAGCATATTCGTATTTGCGGATTGATGGGCATGGCTACCAATACCGATGATACGGGGTTGATACGGGAAGAATTCCGCAATATCCATGATTTATTTATCGAACTGAAAGAGACGCTCTGTAAAGATAATGTCGATTTCAAGGAGATATCCATGGGGATGAGCCACGATTACCCGATCGCTATCCAAGAAGGAAGCTCCTTGATACGGGTGGGTACCAGTATCTTTGGCGAACGGGAATATTAAAGTAATTATTAAATCTAAATATAGGCAACATGATTGACATTAAAACCCAATACGCGGGGTTAACACTTCGCAATCCGATTATCGTAGGGAGCTCCGGACTCACCAATAAGGCGGAACGTAACAGGGATTTTGAGAAAGCAGGCGCTGGAGCTATCGTATTGAAATCTCTTTTCGAAGAGCAGATCGAGATGCAGAGCGAGGCTTTGATGCAAGACTCCGATTACCCCGAAGCGGCGGATTATATCCGTGGTTATGTAAAAGCGAATCAAGTAAATGATTATCTGGAACTGATCAAGAAGAGCAAGGAATTATGTACGATCCCCATTATCGCCAGCATCAATTGCTATAAGGCGGACGCTTGGATCGACTTTGCCCGCCAAATTGAGTTAGCGGGAGCGGACGCTTTGGAATTGAACGTGTTCTTCATGGAAACCGAACTGACCGAAGATTTCGAGAGTATCCGGGATACGTATGTCAGTATCATCCGCAAGGTAAAAGAAACCGTATCGATTCCGGTTATCATGAAGATCGGAAAGAATTACAGCAATATTCCTTCACTGGTTAATTTGTTGAAAGTAAACGGTGCTGATGGTGTCGTGCTATTCAATCGTTTCTACCAGCCGGATATCGACATTAATAATATGCAGATCGTTTCGGGTAATGTATTTAGCAATCATTCCGATTTGAGTGACACGATTCGCTGGACGGCTATCGTATCCGGAAAGATCCCGGGAATCAGTATCGCTTCCTCTACCGGTGTGCATGATTGGGAAGATGTCGTTAAATGTCTATTGGCCGGCGCTTCCGCCGTACAGATGTGTAGCGCTGTCTATACACATGGAGCGGAAATCATCTCCCAAGTATTGACTTGCGTGGAAGAGTGGATGCATCAGGCACATTACCAATCCCTTTCCCAATTCCAAGGCAAATTGAATTACGCCAATATCCCGAACCCGGCGATGTATGAGCGTTCACAATTCATGAAATATTTCTCCAACAGAGATTAAAAGAAATACCTAGTAGTAGAGACGGGGCGTGCCCCGTCTCATCACCGTCTGAATAGTATCTTTAAGTTACCATTTAGCTGGGATGAGACGGGGCACGCCCTGTCTCTACTATAGGGTAATATACAATAGTCTTAATTATTTTCCACTAGAAAGTATTTTTATTAGAAAATAGTTATATCTTTGCATCATCAAACAAGTTATAAAGAAATATGGAACCAATTTGCGCCATAAAGGATATCTATAAGATACTGTACCAGTTCGAGAAAAATTTCTCGGAAGTACATGCTATCACCATCAACGAGGCCATGTTGCTTTGTTGCTTAAAGGATAATGAGGCAAAGTCGGCAGGAATGATTTGCGATTATATCGGTCTTTCAAACTCCCGGGTCTCAAAGGTGATCACCTCTGTCGAGAACAAGGGGTTTATCCGCAGGAACATCAATAAAGAGGATAAGCGGCAAATGTTTTTCTCGCTCACCCCAAAAGGGAAAGAGAAAATACAACAGATGATGCAGGCCGAGCTAAATATGGATAGCCTGTTCAATCAACTCAAAGAATACATACAAAAGGGATGAATCCCTTTTTTTAACTAATTATTGTCTACTAACAAATATGTATAATACAAATTAAATAAAAATAGATATGAAGTACTTGATTATTGGAGGTGTAGCTGGTGGAGCTACCGTAGCAGCCCGGCTGCGTAGAATGGACGAGAAAGCGGAAATCATCCTTTTCGAACGTGGAAAATATGTTTCTTACGCAAACTGTGGATTACCTTATTATATAGGAGACACGATCAACGACCGGAATAAATTATTCGTACAAACCGTGAAAGGCTTCACGGATCGATTCCGCATCGATATCCGTACGGAGCAGGAAGTGACCCGAATCCTTCCCGAATCCAAGCAAGTGGAGGTAAAGAAACTCGGCACAGGAGAAACCTACACGGAGACTTACGATAAACTAGTGCTCTCTCCCGGTGCGGAGCCTTTGCGTCCACGCATCGAAGGAATCGAGAGTAAAAAGATATTCACGTTACGTAACGTGCCGGATACGGACACGATCAAGAATTACGTGAACACGGAAAAGCCCCGTACCGCCGTTGTTGTAGGGGGTGGTTTCATCGGCTTGGAGATGGCGGAGAATTTGCATGAGCTAGGTGTCCACGTCACCGTCGTGGAAATGGCTAACCAAGTGATGGCACCCCTCGACTATTCCATGGCCGCTATCGTACATCAGCAATTGATCGGCAAGCAGGTCGGCTTGATGCTGGAAGATGGCGTATCTCGAGGAGACTTCCAGAGGCGTGACCGTTCATTTGAAAAGTGGGAAGCAGATCCCGGCGGATATGGTTTTATTGAGTATCGGTGTCCGTCCGGAAACCCGATTGGCCAAGGAAGCGGGACTTACGATCGGAGCACTCGGCGGTATCGCTGTCAATGAATATATGCAGACCTCGAACCCGGATATTTATGCGTTGGGAGATGCCGTGGAAGTACGCCACCTCGTGACAGGCAAACCAGCCTTGATCCCATTGGCGGGTCCAGCGAATAAGCAAGGACGTATCGTAGCCGATAATATCGTATCCGGCAATAAGGAAACTTATGACGGGACGATGGGAACCTCTATCGCCAAGGTATTCGACTTGACGGTCGCCACGGCGGGAGCTAACGCTAAGCTGTTGAAACGGGAAGGAATCGCTTATCAATCCTCCTATACGCATGGAGCCTCGCATGCGGGATATTACCCGGGAGCCGTGCCTTTATCGATCAAGATATTGTTTGCGCCGGAAGACGGACGACTGTTAGGGGCGCAAGTCGTAGGTTTCGGAGGCGTAGACAAACGGATCGAGATGTTAGCGCAAGTGATCCAGCGGAAAGGTACGGTCTATGACCTGACGGAGTTGGAACATGCGTATGCTCCTCCTTATTCAGCCGCTAAAGATCCCGTAAATATGGCCGGGTTCGTAGCGGAGAACCTGCTTACGAGAAAAGCGAAAGCGATCCAGTGGAGAGAGATCCAGAACTTATCGCCAGATACCGTACGTATCGATGTCCGTACCCGTGACGAGTACAGCTTAGGGACAATCCCCGGCTTCATCAATATCCCGGTTGATGAGTTAAGAGAACATTTGGCGGAACTACCCAAGGATAAACTGATCGTAGTGACTTGCGCCGTTGGATTAAGGGGCTATTTGGCTTATCGCATCCTGACTCAAAATGGCTTCACGAATGTCCGGAACCTATCCGGTGGTTACAAGACTTGGAGTGTAGCGACAGCAAAGATCAAGAATGAGCCGGCCTGCGCACCTTGTTCGTCCGAAGCTGTTTCTGATAAGGCATCTGGTAAAAGTAGCTCTTGCAAATCGACTCCGGCAGCTACGGCGATTAAGGTAGACGCTTGCGGATTAATGTGTCCGGGACCGATCATGCAGTTGAAAAAGAACTATGAGAACTTGCGGGAAGATGAGTCATTGGAAATCACCGCAACAGATCAGGCTTTCGGAAAAGATGTCTCTTCATGGTGCAAGATAACCGGGGCAGAGTTAGTCTCTCTGGAAAATAAGGGAGGCACGATCGCCGCCACGGTACGAAAAAAAAAAGCTGAATGCAAAATAGCGACAGGTGGTAATAGTGCCGACAACAAGACATTGATCGTTTTCAGCGATGACCTCGATAAGGCGTTGGCCTCATTCGTCATAGCGAACGGGGCTGCCTCCACCGGAAAGAAGGTGACTATGTTCTTTACTTTCTGGGGGCTCAACGTGATTAAGAAACGGGAAAAACCTGCCGTATCTAAAGATATCTTCGGCAAGATGTTTGGCTGGATGCTTCCGGCAAATAGCGAAAAGCTGAAACTATCTAAAATGAATATGGGTGGAGCCGGCAGTTGGATGATGCGCCTTATCATGAAGAAGAAACGGATCGACAGCTTGGAAAGCCTTATGGCACAAGCCGTAGAGAATGGTATCGAGATGATCGCCTGCACGATGAGCATGGACGTAATGGGCGTCAAAAAAGAAGAACTGATGGATAACGTTGTCCTAGGAGGCGTAGCCACCTATCTGGAACGTGCGGAAGACGCAAACGTAAACTTATTCATCTAATTCATTCAAAAAAAATATCCCAGCATATCCACAATAAGGACAATGCTGGGATATTTTATAAAAAAGAGATTATACGAAGTCCAATGTTGAACGTTTCATAATAAGAGGATAACGTTCTGGATGTTTCAAACTTTCGATCTCCAAATCAACATCTAACTCCGGCCATTCTATCGCATTACGCCCAGCCATCCGAACATTTAACACATTACTAATACGTGCTTCTTTCAACCATGGAACACGATTATAGGACAGAAAATAATCCCGTCCTAACACCGAAAGCATAATACCCTGCGCATTAATCATTAATACGTTTACCGATGTGTTCATCAAATGATTTGATGCTTATTTAATCATATCAACCCCAGTGTAAGGGATCAACGCTTTCGGGATGCGGATGCCCTCGGGGGTTTGGTTGTTTTCCAATAAGGCGGCTACGATGCGAGGTAAAGCCAAGGCACTACCATTCAAGGTATGGCAAAGTTGCGTTTTCTTATTCTCGTCACGATAGCGGCATTTCAAGCGGTTGGCTTGATACGTATCGAAGTTGGACACGGAGCTAACTTCCAACCAGCGTTGTTGTGCCTCGGAATACACCTCGAAGTCAAAGCAAAGGGCAGCCGTGAAACTCATATCACCCCCACAAAGACGAAGGATGCGATACGGCAACTCCAACTTCTGAAGTAATCCCTCCACATGATTCAACATCTCTTGGTGAGATTGCTTAGAGTGCTCCGGTTTATCGATCCGAACCAACTCCACCTTAGAAAATTCGTGCAAACGATTCAAACCACGTACATCCTTGCCATAAGATCCGGCCTCACGACGGAAGCATTGTGTATAAGCGCAATTCTTGATCGGTAACTGCTTCTCATCCAGAATGACATCCCGGTAAATATTTGTCACGGGCACCTCCGCTGTCGGGATCAAATAGAGGTCGTCTACCTCGCAATGATACATCTGTCCCTCCTTATCTGGAAGCTGTCCCGTACCATAACCGGAAGCCGAGTTCACCACCGTAGGCGGCATGATCTCCAAGTAACCGGCGTCACGGGCCTCATCCAAGAAGAAGTTGATCAACGCACGTTGCAAACGAGCGCCCTGTCCTTTATAGACCGGGAAACCTGCTCCCGTGATCTTAACACCCAGATCGAAATCAATCAAATCATATTTCTTCGCCAATTCCCAGTGCGGAAGAGCGTTCTTCGGAAGTTCCGTTTCCATACCTCCCATTTTCTCTACCACATTGTCCTCCGCAGAGATACCCTCGGGTACCTCATCATAAGGTACGTTCGGGATCGTATAAAGTAAGTTCTGCAGCTCCTCGGCAGCCTGATCCATCTCAACCTGCAAAGCCTTGCTCACCTCCTTGATCTCGGAAACATGTTTCTTAGCGGCCTCCGCCTCTTCCTTCTTGCCCTCTTTCATTAATTGTCCGATCGACTTCGAGGTTGCGTTTACCTCCGCTAGGTTCTTATCTAATTGATTTTGTGCGATACGTCTTTTATCATTCAATTCCAACACTTTATCGATGCTTTCTTTCGCACCCTTAAAATGTTTCTTTTCCAGTCCACGGATTACGGCATCCGTGTTTTCAGTGATTAATTTGATTGTCAACATATTCTATTTATGTTTAATAGTTTTTCTAAGACGCGAATTTAGTAATTTTATTTTACCCTACCACCCGTTAACCAAGTTCTTGTATAATAAGGTTCGCTAAGGCTACTTACCATCACGCCACTGGAAGTACTGGTATGGATGAAGCGCCCATTTTTCAAGTAAATCCCCACGTGATTCGGAACGCCACGTTTCCCGCCACGACCCGTCTTAAAAAATACCAGATCTCCTTCCTGCAATTTGGCACGACTCACTTTCTTGCAATTATACTTCAGCATATCCGCCGAGGAACGAGCCAGCTGTTTTCCGTATACCTCCCGATAAACGATCGATACGAAACCGGAGCAATCCACGCCCCGCTTCGTACTTCCTCCCAATTTATGACGTACACCCAACCAACGGGCCCCCTCGTTGTACAAGAATATATTATCTTCCGGTGTGATACGTACCCCATATAAGCGAGCCAACTCCTTCGGTCCCTTGAAATCGGCGCGCAAAGCTACTTTTTGTTGTTTTTTGCTACCGCACGAGGTCAGACATATAAGCAGGATAAAGATCCGGATAAACCCTAAAGGAATGCTATTCTTCATATCGTTTTCTCTTAATTAAGGCACGAATATACACATAAAGTTTAGAATGCCCATTATAAGGTTCCTACAATGGGCATTGTAAGGTCGTTAGAATGCCCATCGTAAGGAGCTTTGAATGGGCATCCAAGTTCAAGAAGGTTGAGCAGCTTTCAGATAAGCGTTGAACGCCTCTTTGTAGGCATCCGTCACGTGGATGATCTCCTTTCCGATATAAACGCAATTATTCCGATCAACGGAACGGATCTTATCCAACGCCACGATATAAGAACGATGTACCCGCATAAAGCGACCGGTAGACAGCATCTCTTCCATGGCCTTCATCGTCACGTGGGTGATAAGCGGACGGGCCTCCCCTTCCAGATAGATCATCACGTAATCCTTCAAGCCCGTCACGTATAATATCCGGGAGATTTCCACCTGCCGCAACTGGCTATCCACCCGCACGAAAAGGCTGCCTCTCTCCTCCTTCACGCTATTCATCTCAAACCATTGGCGGGCCTTCTCCACAGCTCCGAGAAACTTATGGTATCGGATGGGCTTCAGCAGGAAATCGAGGGCATTCACCTCATAGCTATCAAAGGCATACTCCTTAAAGGCGGTCGTGAAGATCACCCTCGTACTGGGCGGTACCATCCGGGAGAGGTTCAGCCCGTCCAGATCCGGCATCTGAATATCCAAGAAAAGCACGTCCACCGGAGACTCGCACAACGTGGAGAGCGCCAGTACCGGATCATTGAAGGAAGCCGCCAGCCTCAGATAAGGCGTACGGCTTACGAAGTCCTCCAGCATCTTCACCGCCAAGGGCTCATCGTCTACGATCATGCAAGTCAGTGTTTTCATAAGCAGTCTCGAAGTGTTATTTGAACAAAGTAACTATTTTCCCGAAGCGCTTGATCATATCGGTAACGACCGGGATAAGCCAGATCCAGCCTACGCCTCAGATTCTCCAGCCCGATCCCCGATCCGCTACGGTTCACGTCCGGTTTCGGATGGTCGCTATTCTCGCAGGTAAAGACGAGGTCATCTCCTTCCGCCTTGAAGCGAATACGTACGAACGACGACTTACGGCTATTCACGCCATGCTTGAAGGCGTTCTCTATTAAAGAGATGAACAAGAGCGGAACGATCCTCATCGGTTTAGGCGGGATCCGCAGATCAACTTCCACGGTAGCCAACTCATTGCAGCGCAATCTCATCAACTCGATGTAATTGCTCATGAACTCGATCTCGCCTTCCACCGGTACCAGCTCATGGTTCGACTCATAGAGCGTATACCGCAGCAAATCGCTCAATTGCCCGATACGTTCTTGCGCCGTATCTTGGTCTATCTGGACCAAGCTGGATATATTATTCAAGGTATTAAAGAGAAAATGCGGATTCAACTGGTTCTTCAGCCAAGCCAATTCCGCCTCGGCGTTTTTCTGCCGCTCCTCTTTCAAACGCATCTGCATATCGCCCCAGCGTACGATATAACGGAACCCCACGGCACATCCAATCACTAGCAAATGTAAGAAGAACGCTCCGAAAGCGACCATATACATTCCCGAACGCCATTCGTCCGGGAAATCCGCCTTAGGAGAAAATATCCATAGGTTAGCCCCCGTGATCAATAGCAAATTCATCAAACCAAAGAGCATCTTCCGATCCCGATAAAGCAAATAGGGAACCAATACATAGAAATTAGCGGTGAAAACAATAGCCAACGGAGTAATGAACCCCGTATTAATCTTCCACACCTCGAAAGCCGAGCTCGGATTAAAGCGTATGAAAAAATCGATCGCAGGAGGAATCAGCCATAAGGTGATCCACAATAAAGCCTGTCCTCCCGCCAATATATAATCTTGCCTCGTGAGTTTCATAATACCGTTTTTTATAAAAGTAAACGAATCTAACGCCTGCGCCTATGAACGCAAGCGTTTATTCGACGAAAGGCAGGGTCGCTTTAGACGAAAAAAGAATTATCGTTTCTGGATACGAGCCGCATAGCCTCCACCGGGAGCCATATGGATCTTTAATTTGCGATCTGTCGGGACTGGGATTACCTCTTTCTTATAATCACGGGCGGCACGATCGGCATTTATGCCATCCTTGAATAATTCCAAAGTATAATCACCTTCGCCCAAGAAAGACAGGTCTAAATCCAGCTCCCTCGGCGTCCAGTTGGTCAACGCCCCGATATACCAATCATTACCATGACGGCGGGCGATCGCTACATACTCGGAGACCTTTCCAGCCAATGAGACCGTCTCATCCCAGATGGTCGGAATGTTAGAGATAAACTCCGTACATTCCTTTTCCCTCCTATAATTAGACGGGGCATCGCACAGCATATTGAAAGGAGACTCGAATACCACATACAAAGCAAGTTGGCGACAGCGAGTTCCCTGGCTCATAGGTTCCGAGTTACAAGGATAATAGTTGCCTCTCGAAGCGTTACGCATCGCGCCTTGGGTGTAATCCATCGGACCGGAAACCTGACGGGTGAAAGGCAACAGTACGTCATACTTCACCTGATCGACCGAAGCCGGACTCCATTTCATCTGTTCCAAACCATTAACCCCTTCAAAGTTCAGCACATTCGGATAGGTACGATTCAAGCCGGCCGGTTTATGCGTTCCATGCAAATCGAGAATCAATTTATACTTAGCACACATTTCAGCAGCCCGATAATTGAATGCTGTCATA
>OGKU01000859.1_pt1 | contig 19157 bp, 14 predicted proteins | sample 1572611 | NCBI WGS metagenome assembly OGKU01 (sample SAMEA2581886, study PRJEB24529) | metagenome | biome: Human gut stool | place: China | collected 2011 | reverse complement strand
GAGGTGGAGCACGCCGAGGAAGAGGGCATCATCTTCAAGACCCTGTGCAACCCCGTGGAGATCCACGCCAACGACGAGGGCTTCGTCAAGTCCATCACCTGCATTGAGATGGAGCTGGGTGAGCCTGATGCTTCCGGCCGCCGCCGTCCCATTGAAAAGAAGGGCAGCGAGTTTGAGCTGGATGTGGATACCGTGATCATGAGCCTGGGCACCAGCCCCAACCCCCTGATCCGCTCCACCACCCCTGGTCTGGAGACCAACAAGCACGGCTGCATCGTCACCGAGGGCGACGAGGGCAAGACCAGCCGTGAGGGCGTGTACGCCGGCGGCGATGCCGTGACCGGTGCCGCCACCGTCATCAAGGCCATGGGTGCCGGCAAGGCTGCCGCCAAGGCCATCCACGAGTACATCCAGAACAAGTAATTGCTGCCGCAAGGCAGTCCCCTCCCCTGTTTCCTTTGGGAAACAGGGGATTTTTCCTTTTTTAGGAAGACCAGACAGATTATCTATATTTCATTTACAATTCGTCCCACTTTATGGTATACTATTTCCATCTTACGAAAGCACCAGGGGCTGCCGCAGCCCTTGCTCTGTTTGCAGGAGGTGTGCCCCATGCACTCGTTATTGATCCTGGTCCTGATCCTGGACGCTCTCATCGCCATTTCCTCGATACTGAACCTGGTAAATATGGTCCGCGTCAACCTGCTGGTGGAAGAAAAGCAGGCCCAGGCCCTTACGGTGCAGCTGGTGCGAGTGTGCAAGACAAGCGCTGGCAAGGGTGGGCTGCTGTCCTCCTGGTTTGGGGTGTACGCCTGCCCCGGGGAGATCGGCACTGGTGAGTTTACCTCCACCAACCCCTACAGCAGCCCAGAGGCCGTGCCCAAAGCCACCACGGTGGTGCCCATGAAGGCCTCCGGGGTGCTGGAGCACTGCGATATCGGAGCTCACCTGGGCCGTCGTCTGGTGCCGCTGTGGCTTACGGCAGGAGGCTTTTCTCTGCTGCTGGCAGCGTTTATCCGCCTGTAAGGCATTTTCTCTGGACTTTTCGGCGTAGTGCCGACGGCCTGCCTGCTGACCCACAGGCGGACCGCCAGCACAGCGCCGGGAAAATATAAGTATAAAGGAAGGCAATTATGGAACTACTGAAACTACTTGGCATTGTCATCGTCATCGCTGGCTTTGCACTGAAGCTGGACTCCATTCTGGTCATTCTGGTGGCAGCCGTTGTGACTGCACTGGTTGGCGGTCTGGGCCCGGTCACTCTGCTGGAAACGCTGGGCAGCACCTTTGTGGCAAACCGCAGCATGGCCATCTTCATCATCGTGATGCTGGTCACCGGCACGCTGGAGCGCAACGGCCTGCGTGAAGCAGCCGCTGCCCTGATCGGCAAGTTCAAGGGTGCCACCTCCGGTCTGGTCATCGGCATCTACGGCGTGATGCGCTCGGTCTTTGCAGCCTTCAACGTGGGCTTTGGCGGCGTGGCCGGTTTCGTGCGCCCCGTCATCATGCCCATGGCCGAAGGTGCCATTGTAGCACAGGGCTATGAGCCCAATGAGGAGCATGTCGAGGAGCTGAAGGGTATGGCTTCCGGCATGGAGAACATCACCTGGTTCTTCGGTCAGGTCCTGTTCGTGGGCGGTTCCGGCGGCCTGCTGGTGCAGAGCACTTTGGCCGGCCTGGGCATCGAGGTGGAGCTGGCCCAGCTGGCTGCCATCGAGATCCCCGTGTGCATCATTGCCACTGTGGTCGCCATCGTATTCTATGTGATCAAGGATCGCAAGATGATCCAGAAGTACTATAAGTAAGGGAGGACAGAAGAATGAGCTTTTTTATGAGTGCTGATTACAGCCTGTCCACCAAGGTGATGGAGATCATCTACTTTATCATCGGCCTGCTGTGCATCTACTGCGGTGTGAAGAACCTGAAGGATAAGGAGAACCCGGAACCCGTGGGCACCTTTATCTTCTGGGCCGTGCTGGGCGTCGTGCTTGCCCTGGGCCGCTGGCTGCCCTCTCTGGTGAGCGGCATCCTGGTGGTGGTGATGTGCATCCCCGCCATCCTCAAGAAGGTCAAGAAGGGCGCTGTCTCTGCTGCCACCAAGGCCGAGACCGAGGCTACCTATGAGAAGATCGGCATGAAGATCTTTGTCCCCACCCTGAGCATCGGCATGCTGGCCGTCATCTGCGCCATCACCGGCATGGGCATCGGCCTGTCCGCCCTGAACGGCGTGGCTCTGGGCGTTCTCGTGGCCATCATCCTGCTGATGATCATGAACCGCGACAACAAGCCCTCCACCTTCCTGAACGATTCCGAGCGCATGCTGTCCACCGTGGGCCCCCTGTCCATGCTGCCCATGCTGCTGGCCTGCCTGGGCTCCGTCTTCACCGCTGCCGGTGTCGGCGATGTGATCTCTGACCTGGTCAGCCACATCATCCCCGAGGGCAATGTGAACGCCGGTATCGTGGTGTACGCCATCGGCATGATGCTGTTCACCATGATCATGGGCAACGCCTACGCCGCTATCACCGTGATGACCGTGGGCATCGGCTACCCGTTCGTGCTGGCCCACGGCGCAAACCCGGTGGTCATCGGCATGCTGGCTTTGACCTGCGGCTTCTGCGGCACCCTGTGCACCCCCATGGCTGCAAACTTCAACACCGTGCCCGTGGCACTGCTGGATATGAAGAAGCCCATGGGCGTCATCAAGAATCAGGTTCCTGTCGCCATCATCATGATGGTGGTCCAGATCGTGATGATGATCCTCCTGAAGTGATTTTTTGTTGTTAGATCGAGTGATTCAATGGAACAAGCAATTCAGCACGGAGCCGATATCATTATTCGCGACTGGGTCCGGCTCCGTGCAGGCGAACGCTTATTGATCGTATCCAGCCAGAAGTATGCTGTCGAGGTGGCGGCCATGCAGCAAGCCGCACAGGCGGTGGGCAGCGTGGCGGATGTGTTGATGCTGGACGACCTGCACGAGCAGGTGGGCCAGTATTTCGATGACCGCGAGGACGCCTTTGACCCCTACAACGCCGTGATCGGTGCTGCCGAGTATTCCCTCATCACCACACGGGCCGTCAAGCGGGTCATTGCCCGCCGCAACCGGTTTTTGTCGCTGCCGCTGAGCACCAGCAACGGGCAGTCCCTGCTGAGCTACGACTTCCTGAACATGAGCCTGCCCAAAAGCAGGATCATGGCCAGCATCATCATGGCCTGCTACCAGAACGCCAGACACATCCATGTGACCACAGAGCTTGGCACGAACCTGGATTTCAACATCGAGGGGCGTGTGCCCGGCTTCTTCAACGGCTGCTGCCACGACGGCAAGGGCCTTTCCTCTGCCAGCGTGGAAGTGTATGTGGCACCGGTGGAGAGCGACACCAACGGCACCCTGATCCTGGACGGCTCCATGGGCTATATCGGCATCGTGGACAGCCCCGTGCGGGTGGAGCTGCGCGGCGGCCGCATCGTGGAGATCGAGGACAATGCCAGCGGCAGGCGGCTCAAGCAGTTTCTGGCCCGCTTCCACGACCCGGAGAACATGGTGGTGGCGGCGGAGTTCGGCATCGGGCTCAACACCCACTCCCGCTGTGCAGGCAACTGCTACATCGAGGACGAATCCACCTATGGCACCTTCCATATCGGGTTCGGGCGCAACATCGCGCTGGGCGGTGTGCAGGATGCTTCCGGCCATTACGATCTGGTCACCCACGCTCCCTGCATCTATGTGGACAACCGCATGATCATGGATCACGGACAGCTCACCGTTCTGGAGCCGTCCATTTATATCTGAGAATCGAGGCTTTTTACTATGAAAATTCTGCTCACTGGTTTCGACCCCTTTGGCGGCGAGGCCGTCAACCCCGCTTTTGAGGCGGTGAAGCTGTTGCCCGACACCATCGCCGGTGCCGAGATCGTCAAGCAGGAAGTGCCCACCGAGTTCATCCGTGCCGGTGAGGTGCTGGAAGCTGCCATTCAGGCAAACCAGCCCGATGTGGTCATCTGCATCGGTCAGGCCGGCGGCCGCTCCGCCATCACCCCGGAAAAGGTGGCCATCAACCTGATGGACGGCCGCATCGCCGACAACGCCGGTTATCAGCCCATCGACGTGACCATCCAGGAGGACGGCGAGACCGCCTACTTCACTTCCCTGCCCGTGAAGGCCATGGTGCAGAGCATCAAGGATGCAGGCATCCCCTCCGCCCTGTCCTACACCGCAGGCTCCTATGTGTGCAACTACCTGATGTACACCCTGCTGTACCTCATTGACAAGAAGTACCCCAACATCCGGGGCGGCTTCATCCATGTGCCTTACGCCATGGAGCAGGTGGTCAACAAGCCCCTGGGCACCCCCAGCATGGACCTGCACCAGATCGCCCGCGGCCTGGAGAAGGCCGTGGAGGCCGTTGTGAAGAACGACGCCGACCTGGCTGTGGACATGGGCACCACCCACTGAGCATCCCCGCAGAGCCCTTCAAGGCACCCGCTGTGCATCCGCATGGCGGGTGCTTTTTTGTAATGTTTCTCATGCAGAGTGCAATCGCGTGGGGCAGGCCCGATGGCTTTTGCAAGCGGCATCGCCGCCGGGGTCGCTCCGCTGGGCCAGAGGGTGAGAGGGGTGTTTCGACTCCCCCCTCTCTCCCTCTGGACTCCCCTCTCCCCTGGACGGGTTGTGGCTCCCAGCGTATGCTACGGCCCTTGAGTGGGCCTTGCATCCTGCTGGCCACGGCCCCAACAACTCCTCCCTGTTTCTGCCGCAGGCAGCGGTCGTCGTCGTTGCAAGAAAGGGGCTGCTCGCCCCTTTCAGACCCCAAAGGGGTAGGCTCCAACCGAAAATACTGAAGATTCACGCCATTCGGCGTGAAGATCTTTTCACCGTATTTTCGGCTTCCGCCGATTTGAAAGGCCCCTCAGTCGCTGCGCGCCAGCTCCCCGGTGGGGAGCGTTGCCGTAAAAGGCATTTGATTTGCTGCGCTTTGGCCACAGGCCAACAGCAGCCGATGCCACTTCCCGTAACGACCCTTCCCGTGAAAAAGCAAATCCGGCGGGGCCGCAGCCCTGCCGGATTTGCAAAATCTAAAATAATTCTTCTGCTATTTATGCCCAGAGCAAAGCGGAGGGCATTCTAAATCGTTTGCCTTCCAGAGAACAGGCCACTTTCCTTAACGCCCATCCGTGAAAAAACAATCCCGGAAAATCCGCAGATTTTCCGGGATTGCATATCTTAAAAAATAATTTTCCGCTGATATTGCCAGAGCAAAGCGGAGGCAATTCCAAATCGTCCTGCTTACTCCGTGATCCGCCCTGCCGCGCTGGTCTCCAAGACCGGGTAACCGGTGCGGGTGCAGCGCACAGCACAGCGGGCGCGGCCTCCGGTGGTGCAGGTGAACAGGGTCAGGTCCCAATCGTCCTCGTCGCTGGCCGTGATCATCTTGTCGATATCGGTGGGCTGGATGGTCTCCACGTTGGACACCTCATAGCTCCAGCGCTGGCCGTCCATGTCGGTAAAGTACACCTCGCTGCCCAGGGCCAGCCACTTGATGGGGCTGAAATGCTTGGCGTAGTTGTGGGCGCAGACCACCATGTTGTCGGCGTAGGTGGAGCCGGAGTAGCGGCCCGGGGCCACCTTGAGGCCCGCATAGCTCCACTCGCTCATCACGGGCAGTTCCAGCCCGATGGACGGGATGGACAGATAGCCGATGTAGCCCCAGCCGTCGATGTCGGTGACGGTCATCTCCTGCTCCGGGTCCAGCTCCGGCTGGACCACCGGCTCTTCGTCCTTCGTCTTGTCCTCCATGGTCTCGGTCAGGGTCTCTTCCAGCTTGCCCAGGGCGTCCTGCGAAGCCTGGTCGGCGCGGTTGGCGTCCCACTGGTTATAGCCCAGCAGCGCCAGCGCGCCCAGAATGAGCAGGATGCCCACGATCATGCAGGCGCGGCCGATCTTCTGCTTTGTGTTCATGCCAGCGTCTCCTTTCGGTCCAGCACCCAGCCGACGGCAAACAGCAGCACGCCGCTGCAGGCCATGAACGGGATGGGCCAGTTCAGCTGGCCGCTCTGGGGCAGTGCATTGCCGTCCGGGCGGCCCGGCGCCACCGGGTTATCCGGCGTGCCGGGAGCCACGGGGTTGTCCGGGTTGCCGGGGTTCACCGGGTTATCCGGCGTACCGGGCGACACCGGGCGGTTGGGGTCGTTGGGATCGACCGGCATGTCCGGGTTGTCCGGCTCATCCGGGGTGCCGGGCTGGGTGGGCTTCTCCGGCTCGGACGGTTTGCCCGGTTCCGAAGGCGTGCTGGGAGTTTCCGGTTCGGGCGGGGTCACCTCCTGCGTGGGCGCGCCCACCTTGGGGGTGGCGTCCACGGTGTAGAGCCAGCCGCTTTCGTCCGCCATGGGCAGCGACATCAGGAAGGAATTGATGGCCTCGTAGCCCTTGGAGTTCTCGGTCTGCACCACGAGGTACAGGCCCAGCGGCAGCGCGTCAAAGGAGACGATGCCCTGCTCGCTGATCTTATGGGTGGTGCCGGCGGCGCGGGCGGGCAGCTTGGCTTCCAGCCTGGAAGCCAGCGTGCTGTCCGTCAGGTCGCCCAGCGCGATGCCGCAGCCCGTAAAGTCGGCGGTGTACACAAAGTGCAGGTCGCCGTTGGTGCGGGCCACGTCCGCCACCTTGTACATGGTGAGTGCGCCGCCCCGCAGGGGGACGTCGTTCTGGTGGTCGTACAGGGTCACGTCCATGCTGCCGGTGCGGCTCAGGTCGATGTTGGCGCTGGCCGCGGGGGCTGCCAGCGCGGGCAGTGCACAGCACACGGCCATGCACAGCGCCAGCAGAAGAGCGGCAACCCGGTTGTTTTTGTTTTGTTTCATGGCTGCTCACTCCTCCTCGTTCTGTTTCCGTTTGCGGACCAGCAGCAGGGCTGCTGCAGCGGCCAGTGCGCCGCCCAGCACCCCGAAGGGTGCCGTGCCCATGCCGCCGGTGGACGGCAGCTCGTAGCCGGTGTAAACGTAGTTCTGCACCGTGATGTTACCGGTCTGGACTCCATTGTTGTCAATGTAAACGTTCCAGTTTCCGGTGGTCTCTTCCTCCACCAGGTAGTGGTACGCATTGCCGTTCTTGTCCGCCAGGGGCAGCTTGTCCCCCGACTCGGACCAGGTCCAATTGTTATCTGCTGTCAGGTCGGCTTCGGCAAACAACGTTTTGTCCTTGTCATTGTCGGTGTACTGCCAGACCTTGATGCGGATGCTGTCCACCGCCGGTTCCACCGGCTGGCGGGTATCGGCATCCAGCCAGAGCTTGCTGACGGTCAGGTTGCTGTAGCGGTTGGTATACTGGGCCGTGGTGGTCTGGGCAGCACTGCCCACCTGGACATCTTCAAACTGGATGATTTTTTCTCCATCCATCGCCGTCCCCTTGCCCGTAGCGGTATCAAAGGCCGTCTGGGGGGTCTCGCTGCTCTTGTGGAACAGCACATAGTGGGGGGTATCGTCCTTCTGGTAGTTCTGGGGTGCTTTGGTCTCCACGATCTTATACAGCAGGTCCGGCTTCAGAGTCTGGGGCCCGCCGTTTTCCAGCACCGTCAGGCTCACCTGGCCCTTTTCGCCGGTGGTGACAACACCCTTATCGCCGCCGCTCCAGAGCTGCCAGTCCTTGATTTGCAGATCATACTGCCAGATGGTAAACTCTGCTCCCTGCAATGCCACGCCGGAGTAATCGTCCACCTTGTGGAGCAGGAACTGTCCGGTGGAGGCAGTGGCGGCAGATGCATAGGTAAACTTGATGGAATCCGATTCGGTGGAGTCCCCATTGCCCAGCTTGACGGTATTGTCCACGTTGTAATCCTCAGCAGCACTGCCCTGCTTTACATCACATTGGTACACCAGGATCATGGCGGTCTGGTTGGGAATCACCATGTGGAGCCAACCCTCGTCATCTGCCGGCAGCACCTGGTACAGGCTGCGAGGCACTTCTTTCCCTCGGGTCACGGTGTTGGTGGCTTCGTCATACTGGAAGTAATACAGCTTTACAGACTCCGGGTCTCCCCGGACAATGGCACCGTTCTGGGCCTTTACGTCGTCCCACAGCTCAATGGTCGGGGCCTTGTTGGCTTCCACCGACAGGTCCTTCCGGGCCGGGTTCACCACCACCTGGTACTCGATGCGGTCGGTTTTGCCATCCACCAGCTGTCCGGTCTTTTTCAGGGGGTCCACAGTCTTTTCCACCGTGGTGTGGAGGGTCTCGGTCAGCTCGCCCCACTGGGCCGTGTTGGTGTAGATCACCTCGCCCACCGAGGGGTTCTTCCAGCTGGGATCGTCGTCCACGCTCACCTTGTACAGAATGCGGAACTTGTGTTGTTCACGCTTGTTCAGGTTGTAGCCGCTGATGGTAATGGTCAGCTTCCGGGTGGCTTCCTCGTAGATTACAGTGGCATTGGCCCCCTCCAACTTGTCAGCCTTATCCGGGGCCCCTTTGTCCATGCCGATCGTTACCCAGTCGGTCTTGAACTCGGTGTTTTCCGGCAGGGTATCGGTGATGACGATGTCGGCATCATCCTCGGCAGCAGTCTGCACCACCAGCTGATAGTGGAGGTTGTTGCCGCTGAGGTCACTGTATTGGTAGGTCTGGTCTCCGCTTTGGTAACCAGATTCGTCCTGATCGCTGTTCGCCGACACCCGTTTTTCAAAGCTCTTGTAGCTGTGGTAGGTGTCCTCTGCCTCAGCCCTCTGAGAGCTGCCTTGGATGCTGACGCTGTTTTTGTAGGTCCATTTTTCTCCGGTGGGCACATTGCTCTGATCCTCGTGGGTAGGGAGGTCCTTTACCTCCACACGCCGCACCGGGTTGCCATCTTCCTTGTTTATCTGGATGGTAAAGCTCCGCACCCGGGTGGAGGGGTCGTTGGCAGTCACCGTGCCGCCGGTGCCGTCGGCACCGCTGTAGTAGGTGACGGCAATGACCCCGGCGGCCTTAGCATCAGCATAGTTCATGGTGCCGCCGTCGTGGAGGGTCAGGGTCAGGCCGTTTTCCAAAGCCTTCTCCAGCTCTGCGGCGTAGGCGTAGTGGGTGTCCAGCTGGGTCTGGCCGCTTTCGTTCACAGCGTCCTGGAGGGTCTCCACCAGGGTAAAGCTGCTTTCGCCAGCCGCATTGGCGGCAGAGATATTCCATTTGGCCAGGCCCTTGCTGCTGCTGGACAGCTCCTTGCTCAGGGTCCAATTCCCCTGCCCGATGTTCACGGTAGCCGAGGCCTCAAAGGTATGGTCGCTCTTGGTCAGGATCTGTGCCACGTTTTTCACCGAGCCGCCGCCCAGGGGGGTGGTGGTCTCAAAGGTGATCTTCAGCTCTGTTCCACTATACTTCTCCGGGATGGTATAGCCGTTTTGCAGAAATTCCTCTGCCGATATCGTATCGTCGCCTACCTTTACATCCCCTACGATTTTCACACTGTCTGGCAATGCATCTGTGATCTTGCAGCCCTGCAGCATATAGGACCCCAGGAAAGAATGGGGTACCTTTACAGTGATCGTCCACTGGATGTGGCCTGTCTTGGGGTCGTACTGGCCGTTCTTCTCAATACGCGGGGTTTTACATGTGTAGTATGCTTCAGCCTTCTTTTCCTCCCTGTCCCCTGCCTTCGCTGTTGCCGTATTGAAGATCATACCGACACCGTTGGGCATCTTGTCAAAGTCCGCATAGTTCCGCTGAACGTCATAGTACCAGATGTACTTTTCTTCGATCTCCAACGCCGGCAGCGGATCAAGGACCACCTGGGGGTTGCCGTTGCTGTCGGTTCCCAGTTTATACTCAGGGAAGGGGATCTCCGTTTCTTTGCCCGAGGCATCCACTTTGCAGAGTTTAAAGGTGTTTACCAGGTATTGGCCGCCCTTCAGGTAATCACCAGCACTGATTCCACTCTGATTCGTGTTCAGGGTATCCGTAAGGGTCACCGGGTCTTTGGTGCCGTTGGTGGTCTCCACCGTCACCATATAATGGTTTATGAAGGTGCCACTTTCCGGATGATTTTCAAAGGCACTCCAATAGCCGGTGTACCCTTTACTGATTTTTATATCTGCCGTTTTCTTCTTGATGGTCAGAGTAAAGCCATCTTTAAAGGTAATGTTTTTGTCATTTGCAAAATCATCTGCCCATACTTTCTGGGAGAACTGGAAGGTTCCGGTAAACTCCCGGTTGCCGTTGGCATCCAAACCGGTGAACTTATCACTTTTATAAAAGGTCAGCTTTGCCAGGCCGTCGGTGTCGATGGTATAGGTGCCAATGACCTTGTTGTTGTCGGTCACGTCCAGGATCTTGCCGGAGGTGGGCTGCTTGGGCTTCATGGCATCCGGCAGCTGGTAGCACAGGGTCCGCCGGTCCGGCGTCAAGGTGCCCGCAGGCAGCTTGTAGGTCATGGTGACCTGCACGTTGGTACCGCTTTCCACTTCATTCCCCACCAAAGGCTCCCAGGAGCCATTGACCTTCTGCTCGAACGCTATCTTAGTGATCCAGGTGGGGTCCAGCATCACCTCCGTATCGGCAGTTTCTGCCAGCAGGGCCGGGGCATCGGGGTCCTGCTGCCGGGCCTCGCCGACCCATTCCACCGTGGCCCCAAAGCCATCCTCATCTTCCAGCAGCGCATAGCTGCCGTCCAGCTCCTCCTGGGAGCCTGCCGGGTCCTCCGGAGCCACAGCGGTGGTCTCGGCGGCATAGGCGCCGGTCACCGAGATGACACTGGTCACGTCGGACATGGCAGCGGGCACCTCGGCCACCTTGCCGTCCACGTTGCCGGAGATCACGGTCAGGGTCCCGGCGTCGGGGTCCACGGCGGACACGACGCCCACCGTCTCGGTGGTCACGGTGCGGGTGTCCACCTGCGGCTCGGAAGCCGTGAGCTGGGCGGCGGTGTCGGGGTCCTCGTCCAGGTCCAGCAGGGCGATGCCATAGGAGCTCTCGTCCACGGCCACCTGCTCGGTGGTGAGGGTGTTGTAGATGACGATATCGCCGGGCCTTGCGGTGGAGCCGTCGGCGTCGGTGAGCCACTGGGAGCCGCGCAGGTCACTGTGCAGGGCCATCACGCCCGCACGCTGGGGCACCACCGTCTGGGGCACACCTGCAAAGTGCAGGCAGTAGGACAGGAACATCACGTCCCAGGCGCCGTAGGGGTTGCCGTACCAGGCACCATAGCGGGAGTAGCCGCGCAGCACCTGCTGGTCCTCCACATCCAGCTTGAAGTTCTTGTCGCTCTGCTGGTAGTCCAGCTGGGACTTTGCCACGGTGAGCAGGTCCTCGGCCCAGTTGCCGTTCAGGGCCACGTTGGCCGCGGCCTGCCATTCCTCGGCAGTCTCCACGTCGGCCTGAGTATCGGCCAGGCACTCCACGGTGTGGTGGTGCTCCGGGATGGTGCACACCAGCTCCTCGGTGTAGCAGGCGTCGGTGTGGTGATGCAGCACCGGCTCGTCCGGGGTGGTCTCGGCCGGCTCAGGGGGCAAGTCCACCACGGGGCGGCTGGCAGGCATTTCCTGATAGGCGGGGTTGGGCTCCTCCACCAGTTCGCCCTCGTCCAGGCCGCACACCAGCTCATACTCGGTGGTGTAGCAGCTGTCGTCGTGGATATGCTCGAACTCGCCGCAGATGAGCGCACCGTACTCGTCAAAGCAGTCGTCGGTGTGCTCGTGCTCTTCCTGATAGCAGGTCAGCACCCGGTGCTCCTCGTAGCAGGCATCGGTATGCTCATGGGGCACCCAGATGGTCTCCGGCTCGGTCTGCACCGGCTCTTCCGGCTCTTCCGGCTCTTCCGCGCTGTAGGCGGACACCGGATCGGCGCTGCTGTCCGAAGAGGTGACGGGCGTTTCCGGCTCGCCCTCCTCGTAACCGCAGGTGAGCACTTTTTCGTAGCAGGCCGCCGTGTGCTGGTGCTCCTCGTAGCCGCAGTGGTAGTCGGCCGTCATGGTGATGCCCACCCCATGGAGCTGCCAGTTGACGAACAGGGTGGTGAGCAGGGCCAGCACCAGCATCATGGCCACATAGCGCCGGGCCTGTACATGCTGCCTGCGGAACCGCTCGATCAACCCGTTGATGATATCCTTCATAGTAAACACGTCCTCTTGGTTCGCTCTGTGCCCTGGCAGCCGCACACCGCTGCAGGCCCACAGAAGGGTCAGTTTATCGCTTGTGCAACAAAAGTGTCACAAAATTGTTCGATACACTGTTATTATACCATTTTAGGGCGTTCGTTTCAACTCAGGGGCGTGCTTCTCCGGCAAAAGAATGCACACGATGCGCACCATGCAAGGGGTCAGGGGCAGCCACAGCACCGTGCAGCCCAGATTGAACAGGGTGTGGGCGTTGGCGATCTGCCGGGCCAGTACGGCGCTCTCCGGCCCGTGGGGCGAGACCAGCCGCACCAGCGCGGTGAACTGGGGCAGCAGCAGCCAGCACACCGCTGCCCCGGACAGGTTGAACAGGGCGTGGGCCGCCGCCAGACGTTTGGCGTCCCGGCTCTGCCCCACCGATGCCAGCACCGCCGTGACGGTGGTGCCGATGTTGTCCCCCAGCAGCACCGGGATGGCTCCCGCAAGGCCCAGCAGGCACCCGCCGTCCGGCCCGGGGCGGGCGGCCGCCTGCTGCAGCACCGCAATGGTGGCGGAGCTGCTCTGCACGGCAAGGGTCATGCCCAGCCCTGCCAGCAGGCCCAGGCCGGGGCGATGCCGCACCTGAGCCATCCACTGCCGGAACACCGGCCCTGCTGCCAACGGCTCCATGGCCTCGGCCATGACCGCGATGCCCTCAAACAGCAGGCCGAACGCAAACAGCGCCTGCCCGGCTGCATGCAGACGCCCGCGCCCCGCGAACCAGAGCAGCAGCCCCGCCACCAGCAGCAGATACCGGGCATCCTCCAGCCGGAAGGCCAGCAATTGCGCGGTGACCGTGGTGCCGATGTTGGCCCCAAACACCACCGGCACGGCCCGCTGCAGGGTCAGCAGCCCGGCCCCCACAAGGCCCAGCACCAGCACCGTGACCGCCGAGCTGCTCTGCACCACCGCCGTGACCGCCGCCCCCGTGAGCACCCCGGCCAGCGGGTGGGCCGTGAGCCGGGCAAGGGCCTGCCGCAGGGTGTCCCCCGCCGCCTGCTGCAAAGCGTCCGTGAGGGTGTCCATGCTATATAAGAAAAGTGCCGCCCCGCCGAACAATTGCAGGATCATCCACAAACGCTGTTCCATGCCCGATGCCCCCTTTGCTTTATGTGTATGCGGGACACAAACGTTTGTGAACTTTTGTGAAACAATCCCTGCAGGGGGTTGCAATCCGGCCTGCAAAAGCCTATTATTATCAAGCGTTAACAGTTAACAGCTGTTAAGCAATTTTTGAGAGGAGGGATCGCGTGTCTGAGGAATCCACGTTGAGTTTCCGTGGGCTTTGCCGCTACATCCACCGGCTGAGCAAAGCATCCAAGGCCGGCATGAAGGCCGCTCTGGCCGACTGCCCCAAGCGCCACTTCCCCATGCTGGAAGGGCTGCTGGGCTGCATTCGTCTCCATGGACAGGACGGTGCCGTTTATATCTCCGATCTTGTTCAGGAGCTTCATCAACCGCTTCCTGCCATTTCCCGCACGGTGCGGCAGATGGAGCAGGACGGCCTTGTGGAACGCTTTGCCGACCCTGCCGACCGCCGCAAGACGCTGGTGCGTTTCACGCCCAAGGGATACGAGGCCTGCCGACAGTGCGAGGCTGCTCTTGGGGACTACTTTTCCAGTGTCATGGCCCGGCTGGAGCCGGAACAGCTGGCCCAGATGGAAGCGCTGCGCGGCGCGCTGATGGAAGCCATTCTTGCGGAAAATGCTGCGCGTACCACCAAACCGAAGGGAGAACCAAACCATGACAAAGATCTTTAAGCAGCTGGCCCGTCACTGGGCCGTCTGCCTCGTGGTGTTCGCACTGCTGTTCGTGCAGGCGTACTGCGATCTGTCGCTGCCGGACTACACCAGCAAGATCGTGGACACCGGCATCCAGCAGGGCGGCATCGAAAGCCCCCTGCCCGACACCGTGCGGCAGAGCACCCTGGATGCCCTCTCGCTGCTGATGCGCGAGGAGGACGCCGCTGCCTTCCAGAACGCCTACACCGCCGACGGCGATGTGCTGCGCCTGCGCACCGACCTGACCGCCGACGAGCGCACTGCGCTGGAAGATGCTGTGACCACGCCGGACATCGTGCTGTATCTGGCAGCCGCCCAGGCAGCCAACACCCCCGCCGGGCAGACCGGCATGGGCATGACCGGCCTTGCGGACCTGCAGGCCTCCGGTGCCGACCGCAATCCCGACACGGAAACCGAGACTGCGGCCCCCACGGCGGAGGATCTGGACACCGTGTGCGGCCAGTTTGCCGCCATGAGCCAGATGCCCGGCTTCCGCCGGGACGCCGTGCAGCAGCAGCTGACCGGTGCCATCGGCCAGCTGGACGACACCGTGGTGGAGAACCTGAAGAGCCAGGCTCTGCTGCTGGTGGGGCTGGAGTACGAGGCCCAGGGCATTGCCCACGATGTGCAGATGCACTATTTATATAAGGTAGGCGGCCAGATGCTGGCCCTGACCCTGCTGATGGTGGCCGTGTCCATCGCGGTGGGCTTCCTGGCCTCCCGGGTGTCCGCCGCCATCGGCCGCGACCTGCGCCGCGAGACCTTCTCCAGCGTCATCCACTTCTCCCATGCGGAGATCGAGAACTTCTCCACCGCGTCCCTCATCACCCGCACCACCAACGACATCCAGCAGGTGCAGTTCGTCTGCGTCATGCTGCTGCGCATGGTGGCCTATGCGCCCATTCTGGGCATCGGCGGTGTGCTGCACGTCATCGGCAGCTCTTCGGGCCTGTCCTGGATCGTGGTGCTGGACGTGGCTGCGCTGCTGCTGCTCATCCTCTTCCTGATGAGCGTGGCCATGCCCAAGTTCAAGATCATGCAGACGCTGGTGGACCGGCTGAACCTCGTCAGCCGCGAGCTCCTCACCGGCATCATGCCGGTGCGTGCCTTCAGCCGGGAAGCCTTTGAGGAGGCTCGTTTCGACAAGGCCAACAAGGACCTGATGGGCACCCAGCTGTTCACCAACCGCGCCATGGTGGCCATGATGCCCTTTATGACCCTGATCATGAACGGCACCAGCCTGCTCATCGTGTGGTTCGGCGGCAAGGCCATGGACAACGGCACCATGCAGGTGGGCGAGATGATCGCCTTCATCACCTACACCATGCAGATCGTCATGTCCTTCCTGATGCTGGCCATGGTGGCCGTCATGCTGCCCCGTGCCGGTGTGGCCGCAGACCGCATCGACGAGGTCATCCGCACCAAGGCCACCATCCACGACCCGGACGAAGCCGACGCCAAGGCCGCAAAGGAGCACAAGAACTGGCAGGGCGTGGTGGAGTTCCACGACGTGAGCTTCCGCTTCCCCGGTGCCGACAGCGACGCACTGGAGCACATCAGCTTTACCGCAAAGCCCGGCGAGACCACTGCCATCATCGGCTCCACCGGCTGCGGCAAGAGCACCCTGCTGAACCTGATCCCCCGCTTCTACGACGTGACCGGCGGCAGCGTGACCGTGGACGGCATCGACGTGCGCCAGATGCCCCAGGCACAGCTGCACGACCTGCTGGGCTATGTGCCCCAGAAGGGGGTGCTGTTCAGCGGCACCATCGACAGCAACCTGAAGTTCGGCGGGGACCACATCACCGACGCCGCCGTGAAAAAGGCCGCTGCCATCGCACAGGCCACCGAGTTCATCGACGCAAAGCCGGAGGGTTACCAGAGCCCCATCGCACAGGGTGGTTCCAACGTGTCCGGCGGCCAGAAACAGCGCCTGTCCATCGCCCGTGCCATTGCCAAGGACCCCAAAATTTATCTGTTCGACGACAGTTTCTCGGCCCTGGACTACAAGACCGACGTGGCCCTGCGCCGCGCCCTGAAGGCCCAGACCGACAACGCCACCGTCATCATCGTGGCACAGCGCATCTCCACCGTGCTGCACGCAAACCAGATCCTGGTGCTGGACGAGGGCCGTCTGGTGGGCAAGGGCACCCATGCCCAGCTCATGGCCAGCTGCCCGGAGTATCAGGAGATCGCCCGCAGCCAGCTGAGCCAGAAAGAGCTTGACCTGGGCATTCTGAATACGGAAAAGGAGGGTGTGTGATATGCCAAGACCCGGACGCATGACCACCGAGCGCGCCAAGGACTTCAAGGGCACGCTGCGGCAGCTTCTCCAGACCATGAGCCACTACAAACTGCCGCTCATCACGGCCATTGTCTTTGCCATTCTGTCCACCATCTTCAACATTGCCGGCCCCAAGGTGCTGGCCAAAGCCACCACGGCCCTTGCCACCGGCTGGGTCGCCAAGCTGCGGGGCACCGGCAGCATCGACTTTGTTTATATTGGCCGGGTGCTGCTGTTTTTGCTGGGGATGTACCTGCTGAGCAGCGCCTTCAGCTTTATCCAGGGCTGGCTGATGACCGGCCTTTCCCAGAAAGTCTGCTATGACTTCCGCCGCCAGATCAGCGAAAAGATCAACCGCCTGCCCCTGGCCTACTTTGAAAAGCGCACCGTAGGCGAGGTGCTGTCCCGCATCACCAACGATGTGGACACCCTGGGCCAGAGCCTGAACCAGAGCATCACCCAGCTCATCACCAGCGTGACCACCATGATCGGCGTGCTGATCATGATGCTGTCCATCAGCCCCCGCATGACCCTGATCGCCATCCTGATTTTGCCGGTGTCGCTGGCACTGGTGCTGCTGGTGGTCAGGTTCAGCCAGAAGTACTTCAAGGCCCAGCAGGCCACCCTGGGCGTGGTGAACGGCCAGGTGGAAGAGGTCTACTCCGGCCACAACGTGGTCAAGGCCTTCAACCGGGAGGCCGTGGTGCTGAACGACTTCAACGCCGCCAACGACAAGCTGTACGAATCCGCCTGGAAGAGCCAGTTCCTCTCGGGCCTGATGATGCCCATCATGAACTTTGTGGGCAACCTGGGCTATGTGGCGGTGGCCATCGTGGGCAGCATCTTTGCCGCCAACGGCACCATCACCATCGGCGACATCCAGGCCTTCATCCAGTACGTCAAGAACTTCACCCAGCCCATCCAGCAGCTGTCGCAGGTGTCCAACATGCTGCAGAGCATGGCCGCTGCCGCCGAGCGGGTGTTCGAGTTCCTGAACGAGCCGGAAGAGGACCAGACCGCCGACCCGGCCCGCCGGGCAGACCCCGCCTGCATCGACGGTCAGGTGACCTTCGACCATGTGCGCTTTGGCTACACCCCGGACAAGACCATCATCCACGACTTCAGCTGTACGGTGAAGCCAGGCCAGAAGGTGGCCATCGTCGGCCCCACCGGCGCGGGCAAGACCACCATGGTCAAGCTGCTCATGCGCTTCTACGATGTGGACGCCGGTGCCATCACCCTGAACGGCCACGACGTGCGCGACTTTGACCGCAGCGCTCTGCGCGAGGGCTTCGGCATGGTGCTGCAGGACACCTGGCTGTTCAAGGGCACCATCATGGAGAATATCCGCTATGGCCGTCTGGATGCCACCGACGAAGAGGTCATTGCCGCTGCCAAGGCCGCCAATGCCGACCACTTCATCCGCACCCTGCCCGGCGGCTACCAGATGGAGCTGAACGAGGACGCCTCCAACGTGAGCCAGGGCCAGAAGCAGCTGCTGACCATCGCCCGCACCATCCTGGCCGACAACCGCATCCTGATTCTGGATGAGGCTACCAGCAGTGTGGACACCCGCACCGAGCAGCGCATCCAGACCGCCATGGACCGCCTGATGGAGGGCCGCACCAGCTTTGTCATCGCCCACCGCCTGTCCACCATCAAGGACGCCGACCTCATCCTTGTGATGCGGGACGGCGACATCGTGGAGCAGGGCACCCACGACCAGCTGCTGGCCGCCGGCGGCTTCTATGCCGACCTGTACAACAGCCAGTTCGAGGACGTGGTGGAGTAAACACCGATATTTTAAAAACCGGGAGCATCTGCGGATGTTCCCGGTTTTTTTCACACCTCTATTTTTTCCAGCTCCACCCCGAACAGCTGCTTTGTCAGCGGCGGCAGAACCTGCTGCAGCTCCTGCACGTACTCCTGCACCACCGGGTCCGGGTCGGCCCGGGTCACGATGCCAAAGCGATGGCCCCGGTCCCAGTCCAGTATCCGGACAAAATCCATGTCCGGCCTGCGGTAGTACACGCCCGGGATCATCTTCAGCGATGTCACCGGATACTGTGCGCTCCGTGACATCTCCACCCGGATGATCTCCGCGCCCCGACGGGTTCCCTCCCGGAACAGCGCCGATTCATAGATGTTCTGATCCATGTTATCGACCGGCATCCAACGGTATTGCAGCGCCTGCTCCAGCGTGAGCCGGCCTTTTGGCATATCTTCCGGTGCATGAAATGGGATACAGAACTCCGGCACATAAAAAACCGGCGTAAATGCCAGCCCCTGTGCGTGGATCTCTGTACAGTCCAGCTGAAAGGAAAGATCTGCATCCCCCTTTTGCAAAGCGTTCCAGACGTCACTGCGGCGCACACAACGTCGGAGCACCGGCGAAAAACGGATGCACAGTTCTCCGGTCAGTGCAAACAGATCGTAACCGAACATCCGCAGCGCCTCATGGCAGTATGCGATCAGGATATGCCGCTCCGGAGGATCTGTATGCTGCTGCACCGCCTGCGCATGTTTTACCGCATTTTGGTAAAGATTCAGTATCATCTTTGCCTGTGGGTAAAAATCCTGCCCTGCAGGGGTCAACACGACCCTGCGTGGCACATGCTGAAACAGTTCAAGCTTCAGTTGACCTTCCAAAGTACGTATCTGCTGTGAAAGTGCTGACTGCGAAATATACAGTGCGTCTGCCGCAGCTGAAAAACTATTCATCTCCACAATTTTAACAAATCCTTCCAGTGCGCTTTCGTTCATTTCCAGCAGCTCCTCTTATATTAGGATACTCTAAATTATAATATAAGATAAATGAATTGTAAACTCCCGCCTTTCATGCTAACATTGTTAATGTTTCAGCAATATATATGCTGTATGTATCACACACGAAGAAGAAAAAACACAGGAAAGAGAGAAAAGCATGAACAAGATCTCCCGCAAAGGCTTTCTGAAGATCGCCGCTGCCGCCGCCATGA
>OGKU01000853.1_pt1 | contig 19307 bp, 18 predicted proteins | sample 1572611 | NCBI WGS metagenome assembly OGKU01 (sample SAMEA2581886, study PRJEB24529) | metagenome | biome: Human gut stool | place: China | collected 2011 | reverse complement strand
TTAAAAGACAGTTGCTTCCTGAACGTAAATACGTTATAATACTCACAGAGATCCCACTGGTTGCGTGATACTATCCTGATACTAAAAAATCAGCAAGCCACATTTAGCACAGCAATCTCATGAAAAAGGGAACATTCAAGAATAGCATTACTAAACAAATTTGTTTAGTAAGAATCCGAACTTACCGAGTTTGAATAATCGCGAAAACTAAATAGAGCCTGCATATTAAACGTTCTATCGTTCAATATGCAGGCTCTTTCTTTTTGCCGACTCCGTTTTGACTCCCGTCAGTTAGTGGTTAGTAGAGAAAATGCCTTTTAGGAGCTGTGCAATAAGGAAATCTTCAGATGTTTTTCCTGCTGATTTGTTGGCAGCAGTCCTTTTGGAATCTTATGCTAAAGCGTGAGCAAAAAGGCTTGACGAACCTTTTGCGGCGGCACGGTATCGACCCTGTAAAAGAACAATCTCGTGAACAAGAACGCGATGAAAGATAGGGAGTACAACATGACACATTACGATTTGGGCCGCTGGGCAAATATCCGCCTTGCATTTATCAAACAGCACCGCTCGCAGCTGTACCAAGGTCTACTGAAAGAAAATAAGCTGCAGATTTAGCAAACAAGGCAAACGAAATAAGGGATTGCTAGTGAAAAAGCTAATGTTGTGACTCCCGATTGACCCCCTTTGCATGGAAAACGAAGCAAATTTGCAAACTATGAGCAAAAGTTGCTCTCTAAAATGAACGATTCAACATCAGAAAATACTGTGGTAAAATCCTACGCCCTCAAGTTTGAGCAACCCCTAACCCTGCCATCCCGCCTTGGCCTGACGCCTGGCGGGATTTTTTGTTGCGCGGGGGGCGCGGGTGGTGTACAATGGTCTATAATACGGTGAAGCGGCATTCGCGGAAAGGACACTCCCATGAAAGAAATCCCCATTACATCCTTTGACAACCTCCAAATCGGCCAGGCGGAAAACACGGCGGCGGGCACGGGCTGCACGGTGGTGCTGCTGGGCAAGGACGGTGCCCCGGCGGGGCTGGATGTGCGCGGCGGCGGGCCGGCCTCGCGGGAGAGTGAGCTGCTCAAGCCGCTGGCGGCGGCGCAGGTCATCCACGCCATTGTGCTGGCGGGCGGCAGCGCCTTCGGACTGGATGCCGCAGGCGGCGTCATGCGGTATCTCGAGGAACGCGGCATCGGCTTTGACGTAGGTGTGACGAAAGTTCCCCTCGTCTGCCAGTCCGACCTGTTCGATTTGACCGTGGCCGACGCCCGTGCTCGGCCCGATGCGGCCATGGCCTACGCGGCCTGCGTCAACGCCGAGACCGGCAACTACCGCGACGGAAACCACGGCGCGGGTACCGGTGCGACTGTCGGCAAGCTGCTGGGCATGGATCACTGCATGAAATCCGGCATCGGCAGCTACGCCGTGCAGGTGGGCGACCTGAAGGTCGGCGCGCTCGTCGCGGTCAACGCGGTGGGCGACGTCTACGATTTTGAGACGGGCCGCAAGGTCGCCGGGCTGCGGGCTGACGACGGCAAAACGTTTTTGGATTCCGAGCGGGTGCTGATGCAGCAGCTCGACGCGCCACAGGAAAAATTTGTCGGCAACACGACACTTGGCATCCTTTTCACCAATGCAAAGCTCGACAAGGCGCGGCTGTGCAAGGCCGCGGGCATGGCGCACGACGGTTACGCCCGCGCCATCCGCCCGGTGCACACCTCGATGGACGGCGACAGCATCTACGCGGTCTCGCTGGGCGACGTGCCCGCTGATCTCGACGCCGTCGGCGTGATCGGCGCGCGGGTCATGGCCAAAGCCATCGTCCGGGCCTTGGAGGCCGCGGACAGCGCGTACGGCTTCCCGGCGGCGCGTGACCTGTAAAGCCCGCCCTGCCCCGACACCGTAGGGACGGATTCCATATCCGCCCGGGAACCGTGCCGTTGCCGCAGGTCGGCGTCAAAACAGCATTGCGCCCGCCCCAAAATCGCGGTATAATAGTGCCAGAATTACAACAGGGGAGAACCACCACACGCTATGCCAAAATTGGACGAACAAATCAAAACGCTGGCGGGCTACTTTGCGGCGGACTGTGAGCCGGACGGCAAGCTGACGCTGCAATTGGAGGTCGAGCACTTCCTCACCCGGTCCGACGGCCAGCCCCCGGCCTTTGCCGATGTGCAGGCTGCGCTGCGCGATTTGCAGCAGCAGACAGACGCGCCGATCATCACCGACGGCGAATATTTCGGCTACAGTGGTCCGGCGCTGACGGCCACGCTGGGGCCCGCGTGCCAGCTGCGCATCAGCCTGGCCCCGCTGCGCGACGTGCAGGACATCATGGATCTGTACAACCGATTCTATTTGCAGTTGGGGCTGGCGCTGGCTGCCCACGGGCTGCGCGCCTGGACGGCGGGCTGCCACCCGACCTGCCATGCCGAGGACCTGCCTCTGGTGCCCCGCACCCGGGACGAGGCCATGGACGCCTACCTGCGGGAAAAGGGGGCCTGCAGCGTGCAGATGATGCGCGCCACGGCGGCGACGCAGGTGTCCATTGACTATCAGGATGAGACTGATTTTGTCCGCAAAATGCGCGCGGCCAGCCTGCTGACGCCGTTCTTTGCGCTGCTCAGCGACAACGCCCCGGTCTATCAGGCCAGCCGCAACAGCAGCTATTGCATCCGCACGCGGCTCTGGCAGGATGTGGACCGTGACCGCTGCGGCGTCACGCCGCATCTGATGGACGCGGATTTCGGTTACGCCCGCTATGCGGAGAACGTGCTGACCAAGCCCCAAATCACTGCGCTGCGGCTGGGCCGCGTCAGGGCTGCGGGCGGAAAGATTGCGCCGGAGCTTTACGCCGGGCATGTCAGTCGTCAGGAAACCGCGCAGATTTTGTCCAATTTCTTTTACGATGTACGTCTCAAATCCCGCATTGAGCTGCGCGCCGCGGACAGCATGCCGCCGCGGTACATCGCCGCGTATGTGCAGCTGGTCAAGTCGGTGTTCGGCAGCCCGGCAGCGCTGCAAAATGTGCTGCGCCACTACGCGGGCGCGACGACGCTGGACATCACGTCGGCTAAGCTGGCCGTCTGCAAGGACGGCTACAATGCGCTGGTCTATGGCCGCCCCGTCAGCGGCGAGTTGGCCTGGCTGCTGATGCAGGCCCGCAGCCGCACGCCCTCGCAGGAGGAACGCGCACTGCTCGACCCGTTCATGCAGCTGCTGACGACCCGCAAAACCATCCGCGAGACGGAAAATTACAACGAATAAACGTGCTTTCTGCGGGCATACTGACCCTGAAAGGGGGCATGTGCCATGCGGGAAACATCCTACCACGCGGTCATTGCCGAGATGACCGTCCGCGCACTGTGGGAGCTGCAAAACCTGCTGGACTGCATCCCCGACGCGCTGTGGGACCGCTGCTACGGCGGAGCACCGCTGTGGCAGCACGTCTACCACACCCTGCACGAGCTGGACCAGTGGTTCATCAACCCGCGGGACACCGACTTTGTCGAGCCGCCCATCCACACGCCGCACTTGCAGGAACTGCACATTTACCCGGCAGTGCGTCTTGACAGACAGGCGGTAGATGACTATTTTTATACAATCAAGTCCAAGCTGTCCATCTATCTGACCTCGCTCCACGACGAGGATCTGCTGCAGCGGCCCGACAACTGCGAGTGGACGCGGTTTACGCTGATTTTGTCGCAGTATCGTCATTTATACCGCCACATGGGCATGGTGATGGGTTTTATTGAGGCCGAGACCGGCCTCTGCCCGCGCACGCTGGAGGTGGGGGAGGACCCGCCCGCCGCGCCCTACGACCCTTATCAATGAGAGGAACTTTTCAATGAAGTATCGCTGTTTTGCGGCGCTTGCGCTGGCAATGTTGCTGCCCGGCTGCGCCGCCGCGCCCGACCTGACGCCGGTGTGGCAGCGCGACCTGCCCGCCAGCGGCGTACATATAGAGCTTGCCAACGCGGCGCTGCTCTCCGACGCGGACGTCTACTACGCCGCAACGCGGGAGGAACTGTACGTGCACAATGTGTCGGTTTTGCCAGCCGTCAAGGCAGACGGTCAGCCCGTTGTAACGTTTTACGGCGCTGCAGCGCAGGATATTGACCTTGTGTATCTGGAGGACATCGGCGACGTGTACGTCGATTATGACCGCGTCAAGCCGCAGATCAAGCTGGATTACATCCTGACAGAGGGGGACGGGTACGTCTCCTACGAGTTGGACACCGCGTACAATTTTGAGTTCACGGTGACGACGCAGACCGGCGAGGATAAGATTCTGGTCGTCAGCGAGAGAAGCGACGTGAAATGAAAATGCCCCGCCCGGGTTGGCCGAGCGGGGATTTTTTGCGCGTTAAATGCCTTCCCCTTTGGGGGAGGTGGCCGAGGCCCCGCCCGAGGTCGGATGAGGGGAAAGTCCGCGCGATTTCCCAGATACGGGCAGTCATGGGAACTTAGCCCTCATCAGGCGCCTGCGGCGACAGCTTCCCCCGATGGGGAAGCCTTTGTGGTCGTTGCCGCCCACAGCCTCACTTCCTCTCTGGCAAATCCACCGTCGTCGTCGGGAAGGCAAACTCACAGCCTTCCTCCTTCATCAAATCCAAAATTTGCAGATTCAGCGTGTTTTTTACCTGCATGAAATCCCGCAGATTGACTTTGGTGATGTACACCCGGCACGCCAGATCAATGCTGTAATCGTTGAATTTATCCAGCGCAATCGTCACGCCGTCGGGCTGCACGTCGGGCTGAGCTTGCAGCATGGCGGTCAGATCGGCGGTCAGATGCTCGATTTTTTCGCGCGGGGTGTCGTAGGTCAGACCAATCGTGAACTTCCACAGGCGGCTCTGGCGGCGGTCATAGTTTTGGATGTACTCCGCTGTGATTTTGGAATTTTCTATCGTGATAGCGACATTATCCGGGCTGCGAATGCGGGTGGAACGGAAGGAAATGTCCTCAACGGTGCCCTCGCAGTCGCCCAGCACGATGTAATCCCCGATGCCGAAGGGCCGCTCCAACACCAGCGTGATGCCCGCAATCAGGTTGTTCAGTGTGGACTGCGCGGCCAGCGAGACCGCCAGTCCGGCGACACCCGCGCCGGTCAGCAGGCCGGAGACCGGCACGCCGAGGCGGTCCAGCATGGCGATACCCGCAAACAGGCCGACCAGCGCATGAAAGATGTTCTCAAAAAAGTGTCCCATCGTCTGATTTGTTTCTAAATCCAGATGGTTCTGGGCACTGCGCAGCAAAAGCCGGGTGACCGGGGCCGCACGCCAGCAGCCGAGCGAGATATAGAAGATGACCAGCAGGTCGGCAGCCAGATTCAGGTATTGCAAAAAAACGGCGTCGCGCACCAGCTCAAACGGCAGCGACTTGACGGCAGCTGCGCCCAGCAGTACCCGAAAAAGGCCCGCCACCGGCGTAAGGAAACTGTCCAACAAGATGTAAAGCCACGATGCCATGTGACTTTTTGCGCGGTCCAGAAAACGCCGGGCGGCGAGCTTGTACACCTCGGGTGCACCGGCAGCCGCCAGCGCCAGCAGCGCCGCGGGCAGAAACGAGAGAAAATCGTGGGTGAATTCTTCCATGGTGGGTACCTCAGTTTATGGTTGTGGTAATTCCTTGGCTCCCTCTGAGAGGGGGCTCCGCCCGCAGGCGGTGGGGGAGAGAACCTGACGCGGTCCGAAATATTTCGGATAGCCGCAAGGTTCTCTCCCTCCGGCCCTGCGGGGCCACCTCCCTCACAGAGGGAGGCAAGAAGGTGGTGGGCAAGAATTTCCTTAATTATACCACACCCCCTTGCATTTTGTAAAATCTATGCTATAATACTTCCCGGAAAGTCTGTTTCAGGGCGGGGTGTGATTCCCCACCGGCGGTGAGCGGCATGGCCCGCAAGCCCGCGACCAGCTGCAAATGCGGCTGCTGACCCGGTGTGATTCCGGGGCCGACGGTTAAAGTCCGGATGAAAGAAACGGAAAGCTGTTTGCTTTGCTTTTTTTGCGCCCTGTCGTATGTTTTGCGGCAGGGCGCTTTGTTTTCGCAAGCGCAAGGCAGAGCCTCCCGGGTTCGTGAGCTGACTTTCACAAATTTTTACGGGAGGCATCTTCTCATGCAAAACAAGACTACCAACATCCGCAAGCTCACCGGCACCGCCATGCTCGGCGCTGTCGCCGCCGTACTTATGTACATGGAGTTTCCGATCCCCATCATGCCGTCCTTCGTCAAGCTGGACGTGTCCGAGCTGCCCGCACTGCTGGCCGCCTACGCCTACGGGCCGGTGTCCGGCATCGCCGTGTGCCTGATCAAAAACCTCATCAAGCTGCCCAGCACCAGCACTGCTGCGGTGGGTGAACTGTTCAATTTCGTCATGGGTGCGTTGTTTGTGGGCGTCGCCGGCTTTGTGTACAAGCGTAGCAAGACCCGCCGCAGCGCACTCATCGGCGCAGGGCTGGGCGCACTGGCCATGGCCGTTGTGTCCGTGCCGTACAACTACTTCATCGTCTACCCGGCCTATGTGGCTTTGTATCATCTGCCGCTCGAGGCCATCATCGGTATGTACCAGGCCATCAACCCCAGCGTGGACGGCCTGCTGACCTGCCTGATCACCTTCAACTTCCCGTTTACTTTGTTTAAAGGTCTGCTGGACGCGGCGCTCTGCTTCCTGATTTACAAGCCGCTGTCCGGCGTGCTGCACGGGAGAAAGTAAGAAAGGCTTCCCCCGCGCAGGGGAAAGCTGTCACAGAAGGTGACTGATGAGGGCCGGGCTGACGCAACCACTCGTCTGTGGGCGGCAAGGAGAGCTTTGCCCTCATCCGGCCTCGGGCGGGGCCTCGGCAACCTTCCCCCGATGGGGAAGGCTCTCCTCCAAAACCACACACGCTGCCGCATCTGCCCCACTTTTGTGCAAACCGTCTGAACTGCACAACGAAATATCGTTGACTTTGCCAAAAACCTGTGGTACACTAACTTCACAACAACAGAATAGCAACTTATCAAGAGCGGCTGAGGGAACAGGCCCGATGAAGCCCGACAACCTGCGTGTATGCGCAAGGTGCCAAGTCCTGCGGGAAACCGAAAGATAAGCGTTACCGCGCGCAGTCTTTCCGGCTGCGCGCTTTTTGTTTCCACGGTTGCGTTTCTGCCGAATATTTTATAGGAGGCTTTCCCCAATGTCCAAAGTTCTTTTCACGTCCGAATCCGTCACCGAGGGGCATCCCGACAAAATCTGCGACCAGATCTCCGACGCCATCCTCGACGCCATCCTGGCGCAGGACCCCGGTGCCCGCGTTGCCTGCGAGACGACCTGCTCCACCGGCCTCGTCCACATCATGGGCGAGATCACGACCAGCTGCTACGTGGACATCCCCGGCACGGCGCGCGGGGTCATCCGCTCCATCGGCTATGACCGCGCCAAGTACGGCTTTGACTGCGACACCTGCGGCGTCATCACCAACATCGACGGCCAGAGCCCCGACATTGCGCTGGGCACCAACGACGACGTGGCCGGTGCGGGCGACCAGGGCATGATGTTCGGCTACGCCTGCAACGAGACCCGCGAGATGATGCCCGCGACGCTGATCCTGTCGCACGTGATCCTCAAGGAGCTGGCCGTCATCCGCCGCGAAGGCGAGGTGATGACCTATCTGCGTCCCGACTCGAAGTCGCAGGTCACGATCGAGTACGACGAGACGACGAACAAGCCGCTGCGCGTGCATACGATCGTCGTCTCGACGCAGCACGACGAGTTCATCCTCTCGGGCGAGGGCCGCAGCGAGAAGGAGGCGGAAAAACAGATGCAGGACAAAATCCGCGAGGACGTGCGCACGATTCTCATTCCGCGGGTCAAGGCGCGTCTGGAGCGCGCCGGCGACCAGCTGGCCGCACTGATCGGCGACGACTACATCCTGCACGTGAACCCCACGGGCAAGTTCGTGATCGGAGGGCCTCACGGAGACACGGGACTTACGGGCCGCAAGATCATCGTCGACACCTACGGCGGCCGCGGCGCGCACGGCGGCGGCGCCTTTTCGGGCAAGGACTCGTCCAAAGTGGACCGTTCGGCGGCCTATGCTGCGCGCCACATCGCCAAGAACCTCGTGGCGGCGGGCGTCGCCGACCAGATTCTGGTCGAGTTGAGCTACGCCATCGGCATCGCGCAGCCGCTGTCGATCTACGTCGATACCTACAATTCACCCCGTCCCGCGGCGTTGGCCGGCATGACCGACGGCGAGATCGCCCGCCGCATCGGGAAGCTCTTCGACCTGCGTCCCGCGGCCATCGTGAAGCGTTTCGGCCTGAAAAACCCGATCTTCGAGGCGACGGCCTCCTACGGGCATTTCGGCAATCGTCCTTACACGAAGGTGGAGAAGGTCTGGGAAAACGGCGTCGAGACCGAGCGCGAAATCGAGTTCTTCGGCTGGGAGAAACTTGATGCCGTGGAGCAGATCAAGCGGGAGTTCGGCCTTTAGCGTCCGGATACGCTGAAAAATCGGGGCGTCCGCGCAGGATGTCCCGATTTTTGTGCGAAAAGGACATACTAACCGGACGTTATTGTGCGTTTGTCCTTCGAAATTGAAATTTAAACGTACAGCTTATGTAATGAAGTTGCCTCTGATTAATAGAACCAAAACATTTAATTCATTATGAAAAAGGCATTTTTGATTTTAGGACTCGTAGCCGTGTCGGCCGCAGCCGGCGGACTTACGGCTTGGACGGTTTCGCGGACCGCGGAGGTTCCGTCGCATACATCGAGCGCGAGGTGGAACGTACGCCCGCGGTGGGAACCCAGTTTACGTCTTACCAGGCCGAGCAGTATCCCGACCTCACCTACGCCGCCGAGAATGCGGTGAAGGCCGTCGTGAACATCGAGGCCATCCAGCAGGTCGAGATGCCCCAGCGCCGGGGCTACGATCCGTTTCTGGAGTTCTTCGGAATCCCGCAGGATTACGGCCGCGGCGACGGAGGTCCGCAGTACCGCGAGCAGCGGGCCGGCGGTTCGGGCGTGATTATTTCGGAGGACGGCTATGTCGTGACGAACAACCACGTCGTGGACGGGGCTTCGAAACTCAAGGTGAAGCTCAACGACGGGCGTTCGTTCGACGCCAAACTCATCGGCAAGGATTCGGCGACGGACCTCGCGCTGCTGAAGGTCGAGGCCAAGGGGCTGCCTACGCTGGCTTTCGGATCGTCCGATGCGCTGCGTCTGGGCGAATGGGTGCTGGCGATCGGTTCGCCGTTCGACTTGCAGTCGACCATCACGGCCGGCATCGTGAGCGCCAAGGCGCGGCAGCTGGGAGCCATTCCCAACGATTTCAGGATCGAGTCGTTCATCCAGACCGACGCGGCGGTGAACCCCGGCAACTCGGGCGGTGCGCTGGTCAACACCCACGGCGAGCTGGTGGGCATTAACACGCTGATCAAGTCGCAGACGGGAAGCTACGTGGGCTATTCGTTCGCCATTCCCGAGTCGATCGTCCGCAAGGTGGTGGTCGATCTGAAGGAGTTCGGCGTCGTGCAGCGCGCCCTGCTGGGCGTACAGTTCCGCGTCGTGGATCAGGATTTCCTCGATACGGAGGGTAAAGAGTTGGGCATCAAGGATCTGGGCGGCGCCTACGTGGCCGCAGTTGTCGAGGGCGGAGCCGCTTCGGAGGCCGGAATCCGCAAGGGAGACGTGATTCTGGACATTGATGGCGTGAAAATTGTTGAGCCTTCGACGCTTCAGGAGCAGATCGCCAAACGCCGACCCAACGATACGGTTAAATTATCCGTAAAAAGAGACGGAAAGGTGAAACAATTTGACGTTACTTTGCGTAATAAAGCAGGTAAAACGGAATTGGTTACCAAGGAGGACGTCGATGTTGTCGATGCGCTCGGAGGTAAGTTCGCCGATGCGGGCGCCAAACTGTGCCGCGAACTTGACATCAAGGGCGGCGTGCAGGTGGTCGGCATCAAGGCCGACGGAATTCTGGCCCGCGCCCGTGTTAAACAGGGATTTGTGATCACTCACATCAACGACCGCCCGGTCTATTCGCTCGGCGACATGCAGCGGATGACGGAGAAGGTCCGTTCGATCGACGGCGTTTATCCCAACGGCCGTTCGGCAAGCTACACGCTGGTGGAGTAAATCGCAGCCCGGGCGGGTTTATGGATTGCAGTATTATTAGGATAGTTAGAAAAAAATATGCGTCAATTAAAGATTACAAAGTCCATCACCAACCGCGAAAGCGCCTCGCTGGACAAGTACTTGCAGGAAATCGGCAAGGAGGAGCTTATCACGGTCGAGGAGGAGGTGGAACTCGCCCAGCGAATTAAAAAAGGAGACCAGGAAGCGCTTGAGAAGCTCACCAAAGCCAACCTGCGTTTCGTGGTGTCCGTCGCCAAACAATACCAGAATCAGGGATTGAGCCTCCCGGACCTGATCAACGAGGGCAACCTCGGGCTGATCAAGGCCGCCGAGAAGTTCGACGAGACCCGCGGTTTCAAGTTCATCTCCTATGCCGTGTGGTGGATTCGTCAGTCGATTCTCCAGGCTTTGGCCGAGCAGTCGCGCATCGTGCGTCTGCCGCTCAACCAGGTGGGTTCGCTGAACAAGATCAACACGGCGTTCGCACTCTTCGAGCAGGAGCACGAGCGCACGCCGTCGCCCGAAGAGCTGGCTACGGAACTGGAACTCCCGAAGGAGAAGGTCACCGACACGCTGCGTGTCGCCGGCCGCCACGTATCGGTCGACGCTCCGTTCGCCGACGGTGAGGACAACTCGCTGCTGGATGTGCTGGTGAATCCCGATTCGCCCAATGCCGACCGCGGGCTGATCAACGAGTCGCTGTCGACCGAGGTGGACCGTGCGCTGGAGACCCTCACGGAGCGTGAGCGCGACATCATCAAGTACTTCTTCGGCATCGGAACCTCGGAGATGACTCTCGAGGAGATCGGCGAGAAGTTCGACCTGACGCGCGAGCGCGTGCGTCAGATCAAGGAGAAGGCGATTCGCCGCCTCCGGCATTCGTCGCGGTCGAAACTCCTGAAATCCTATCTGGGATAAAGTTTATGGGATTAGAAAACCGGTCGTGTTGTATACACGACCGGTTTTTTGGTGTCTAATCTTCGTTGATCGGTTGTGGCTTGCCGTTGCGCAGGAAACTTTTCAGGTCGGGTAGTGTGACGTAGCCGTACGACGTTCCCGAAATGTAGAGCGTATCGCCGCAAATGCGTAGGGGCGTGGTCTCTGGATCGAATGGGCTCCAGAAACCGAGCGTTTGCGAACTTTTTCGTCCCCGACTGGCTTGGATGTAATTGTCGCCTTCGACCGAGAGAACGTGGATCGAAGTCTTTTCCAGTTGTGTAATGAGCGCTTTGCCCGATGCTTCGGCCCGTTTGTACTCCTTCAGGATTGCCGCGCTGTTGCCGGCGGTAAAGAGCAGGTAGGCAGCAAATGCCGTCGAGAGGATTTTATTGCTTGTTTTCATGACTTTTCCGTTTTAAATAGTTGTTGTGGAGAGTCTGCAGGTCGTTCATGTCAATGCCCAGTTCGTCCATGCGGGCGAACATGGTGTGCAGTTCGACCCGAATGAATTCGTGTCGCTGGGCTTCGAGTGTCCGAGCCTGCGAGCCTTCGGCGACGAAGAATCCCATGCCGCGGCGGATAAGGATCAGTCCGTCGCTTCCGAGTTTATCGTACGCCCGCATCACCGTGTTGGGGTTGACTTGTAGTGTCACGGCGAGTTCGCGTATCGAGGGGATGCGCTCCCGCTCGGGCCAACGGCCGGAGACGATGGCGCGGCAGGCGTGGTCGTAGATCTGGAGCCAGATCGGCTGGTTGTCGTTGAATTGCATGGCCGGATTATTTGAGAGTTTTTTCCCGGAGCTTGAAATATCCGGTCACCCAGCTTACGAGAGTCCAGTATCCGAAGATCATCGTGTAGGCGCCGTATTCCGGGAGTTGCTTCCGGAGCGGAAAAGAGAGCCTTGCGGTGTCGGAGTGTATGTTGACAGTGAATTCGGAAAAGGGAATGCGGACGAATAATCCGTCTGATGGCATCAGTACCCAGTAGTAGATGATGAAGAATAGGATGAAAGCTCCGGCGAGCAGCAGGAATATTTTCATCGGGTATTCCTTGCCCCAGCAACAGGCCAGCAGCAGCCCGGCCTGCACCGTGAAGATCGTCAGCCATGTAGGATAGATCATGATTCGGATGATGTTGCCGTCGGGGATGTCTGCCGCGGCTGTGACAGGCCACAAGACGAGGCTGAAAAGCAGGGTGGCGATAACCGTTGTGTTGAACCAGATGAAGAGGTATTTCTCCGCCGCCGTGACAGGCAGCGTGTAGGAGCGTACCATCGGCAGCCGCTTGTAGAGGTTACGGCAGCTCAAGCGGGTGACGTAATACATGAATCCCAACATCGTGAAGCAGGCGGTTACGCGGAATTCCCCCGGATCACTGCGCCATGATCCGTAAAACCACGCGAAGACAGAGAGCAGAATCAGAATTGCCAGCAGGCCGTAGCCGTAGTAGCGGGCATTTTCAACGTAATGTTTGCGTGCATATAATACAGTGCGCCGAAAAGAGATGGAGTTATTCATGATTGGTGGGATTTGTGTGAAGAATCGAGGGAATGGTCATGCGGTCGTGGGTGGTGGCTGCGAAGATCAGTTCGAGGTCCGGACGGCTTTCCCGGCCGGTCGTATTGAGGGCGATGCCCTCTTCGCCCGAGAACGAGGGGGTGCTGTAAATCGCTTTCGCGTCTGCGGGCAACGGCCCAAACGTGAGGCGGTGCGACAATTCTTCCGTGGTTGCGGCGAGCACAAGGCCCTGTTCGTCGAGGATGACGATTTTGTCGATCAGGTTCTCGACTTCGCGGACTTGATGGGTCGAGATCACGATGGTGCGTTTCTCGTCGGCGTAGGCCGCCAACAGGCTGCGTAGGATTGTTTTCGACGGGATGTCCAGACCGTTGGTCGGTTCGTCGAGTAGCAGGAACTGTGGATTGCAGGCGAGTGCGAAGGCGATGTAGCCTTTTTTGCGCTGGCCCATGGACATGTCGTGGGGATTTTGTGACGGATCGATTTCGAGTGCTTCGCAATGACTTTCGAACATTTCTGCTGAATAACCGGGGTAGAAGACACCTGTGTGTGAGGCAAAACGGCGGAGTGGAATATTCGGCAGGCTCAGTTCTTCCGGGATCAGCATCAGCCTGGACAGAAAATCCACGCTCCGCTGCCGCGGGGTGAATCCATCGACGGCAATGTGCCCTGTATCGGGTTCGAGCAGTCCGCAGATAAGTTGCAGCAGCGTGCTTTTGCCAGTGCCGTTGCGTCCCAGCAGGCCGTGGATGTGCCCTTCGCCGAACGTCAGCGAGAGATCTGCGAAAACCTTCCGGCGACGGTTGTAACCGAAAGAAACGTTTTGAAAAGCAATCATGGCTGTTATTGTTTTTGTGTATTAGTGTAGTAGTACACTACAAATATAGGGCGATAATTTTATATTCCAAATTTTTTCGGAATTTTAAAAAAAGGAAATGGCTACGCGTCTTAATGGATCGTGGCGTTTTTGTAACCGTGTGTTCGGTGGGTCTGGGGAGCAGGCTCCAACAGCATGACTGTGATCAGAAGTGCGAGTTGTCTAATTGGGTGATTCTGTTAAATGTTGTTACCACACGATCGGCTCCTTGCCCACGGAGCGGAGGTATTCGTTGGCGCGCGAGAAGTGGCGGCAGCCGAAGAATCCCCGGTAGACCGACAGCGGCGAAGGGGGCACGGCTTTGAGGATCAGGTTGCGCTGCGGGTCGGCGATGGCGCCTTTCTTCTGGGCGTAGCTGCCCCAGAGCATGTAGACGATGCCCTCTTTGCGCTGGGCGATGGCGCGCACCACGGCGTCGGTGAAGGTCTCCCAGCCGCGGCCGGCGTGCGACGCGGCTTCGTGGGCGCGGACCGTGAGCACGGCGTTGAGCAGCAGCACTCCCTGTTCGGCCCAGCGGTCGAGGTTGCCCGTAGACGGTATGGGCGTGCCGGTGTCGTCGGAGACCTCCTTGAAGATGTTTTGCAGCGAGGGCGGGAAGGGAACTCCGTCCGCGACCGAGAAACAAAGCCCGTTGGCCTGTCCGGGACCGTGATAGGGGTCCTGGCCGATGACGACCACTTTCAGGCGGTCGAACGGGCATTTGTCGAAGGCGCGGAAGATGTTGCTGCCGCGCGGGAAAATGCGCCGCGAGGCGTATTCCTGCCGTACGAACTCCGTGAGCTGCGCGAAATAGGGTTTTTCGAACTCCGGGGCGAGGAGTTCCTTCCAGTCGGGGGCTATCTTTACATCCATGTTACGAGCGGTTAAAGTCGTGTAAATGTAGTAAAAAGTTCCCGGAATGCCGTGTTTTTGCGGCGGATTTCGGCGGGCAGGGCAAAAAACGGGCGGCATCCGCTGAACTTGGGGTGGACGCCGCCCGTCGCTGATGGTAAGAAGGGGGTTATTTTTGGGTTGCGCCGTAGCCCACGACGAGGATTCCGTCGCGACTGCCTTGGGGCTTTTCAGGCCGTTCGGAGAACTTGTCCCCGCTGCCTTGGAGGTAAAAATCGACGGGCAGCGTATATTTCACGCGCACCTTCTCTCCGCGCTGCTCGCCGGGCGTCCATGCTCCGGCGGGCGAGGAGGCGATCACGCGGCGGGCCTCGTCGGCAAGCAGTTTGTCGGGCGATTGCAATACCAGGATGTTGCTTACCGAACCCTCCTTTTCGATGGTGAACGTCACGACCACGCGGCCCTGAATGTTCCGTTCCACGGCCTCGGCGGGGTATTGGAGGTGCTCCTGCACCCACGCGCGGAAGTCGTTGAGGTCGCCGCCGCGGAACGAAGGCATCTTTTCGACGATCAGAAACGGCATGTCTTCCGTGGACGCGGAGGCGATTTCGACCGATCCGGGTTTCTCGTTGAAAACGGCTTCGTCAGCCGCCGGTTTGGCTGCGCCTTTGGTGGTGATCACGATCACGCCGTTTTTACCCCGCGAACCGTACACTGCGGTGGAGGACTGATTTTTGAGGACGCTGATCCGTTCGATCGTATTGGGGGCGATGTCGTCGATGCTCGTCCGCTCGACGCCGTCGACGATATAGAGCGGTTTGGCTTTCCGCTCCTTTTCGGCTCCTGCGGCGCTTTGGGGCGCGGGCGTTTTTTGGTCGCCGAGGGTTACGCTGACGGGGTCGAGCTTGTTGCTCTCGGTCTCCAAGGTGATTTCAAAACTCTCTGCGCCGGATTTGTCGGAGACGCGGACTTTCCGGGTCTGGCAGCCGACGTAGGAGATGACAAGTTCATTGCCGGGAGCCGCTGAAATCTGCGCCGTGCCCTCCTTGCCGGTCACGGTTCCGACGTTCGATCTGCTGATCAGTACGATTGCGCCCGGAAGCGGCTGGCCGTTCTGGAAGACGGTTACGGAGACTTTTTTCTTCGTTGCGTCCTGGGACGCCGTTTCGTCGGCCGGGGCCTTTTCGGTTTCTGCAATCCGGACCTCGGCGGCGCGCGTGGTCAGCGAGAAAGCGCACAGGAGTCCTATCACGGCGGGAAGCGTTCCCGCCAGCCGCAGCAGGGAGTGCCTGCCGGAAGTTTTCGTTGTCATCATTTTAAAGCGTTTTTTGGTTAAGGAATCCCGCAGCCCGTTGGCTATTTCCGGACTATAACCGAATAGCTGCCTGAATATGGTTTTCATGTAATGTTCGATGTCGTACCCTTCGGCCAGCACGTCGCTGTCGGCTTCGAACTCCTCGGCTTCGGTGAGCCGCCGTGCGGCGAGCCATACGAAGGGGTTCCACCACAGCACGGCCTTCATGCATTCCATCGCCACGCGCTCGGCGGAGTGGCGGTGGGCGACGTGGCTCGCCTCATGGGCTACGATGGCCTGCAACTCTCCGGCCGGGATCTGGTCCCAGAGGTAGATCGAGCGGAAGAACGAGAACGACGCGATCCGCTGCGGGGTGCGCACGAGCGTGAAACGCTCCGTGCGGGTGATCGCCGCACCGCGCCGCAGCCGGCGGATGCGCACGACCTGCCACAGCATGACGCCCGCGACCAGCCCGACCCCGATCAGGTATACCGCCTGGCATATCGCTTCGGGCGTGACGGCCGGAGCCGCCTCTTCAACCACCTCGGCGGTCCATTCGGCCGCGGGCAGTGCGACCGTCGGGGCGACCTCGATCACCTTGCCCGGCCAGACGGGGATGCGCAGCAGCGGAATGACCGCCGCCAGGAGGGTCGATGCGAGCAGGTAGGCCCTGCACCAGCCGAACCGCACGTGCCGTTCGAGCAGGATGGCGTAGGCCGCCAGCAGCACGCCGCTGCAAGCCAGCACTTCGAGGGCGTAGATGGCGAGGGTTTTCACGGCGGTTATTTTTTGGCGTTGCGCATGATTTCGAGAATTTCATCCATCTCCCGGGCGGAGATGTTTTCATGGCGCGAGAAGAACGACACCAGTTGGGCCAGCGAGCCGTCGAAATAGCTGGAAAGCATCGACGACATGACGCCGCGGGCATACTCCTCGCGGCCGATCAGCGGAAAATAGCGGTGGCTCTTGCCCTCGGCCGTATGGCTGACGAAGCCCTTGTTCTCCAGAATCTTGAGAAACGTGGCGACGGTGGTGTACTTGGGGTGGGGTTCGTCGGTCCGGGCGATGATGTCGTTGACCACCGCGTCGCCCAGACGCCAGAGAATCTGCATGATCTCCTCCTCGCCGCGAGTCAGTTCTGTAATCTTGGTATTCATAGGTCGTGTTGTTTCGGGTTTACGACACAATATTACTACTAAATTTTTAGTAAAACAAATTTTTGATCTAAAAATTTAGTAGATAAGCCCGAAATAATTGATACCTATGTTTATAAGAAAGGTGGAGAGGCCTGGTCGGAGTGGTCGGAGCTGGGAGCGAGGCTATCGTAGCTGCCGTTCGGCCTCGTTGTCTTTCTCCTCCTTGTCGTCCTCCTCCCAGTCGAACCACGGGAATTCGTGCCGGCCGCTCAGTGCGAAGCGCGTGTAGGTGATCGGAAGTCCCATTTCGAGAAAGCGGGTTTCATAAGCCGTCTTGACCGAAAGCACCTCGTCGGCGAACCCCGAACCGTAGATGTCGGGTTCGGAGACCTCGCAAGTCAGCCCGTAATGGCGGATGACCTCGCCCGTGTAGGCGTAGAGGTGCTTGGAGTCGGTCTTGAGGTTGATCCACCCGTCGGGCCGGAGCAGGCGGGCGTAACAGGCCAGGTAGAGCGGCGAGGTGAGGCGTTTCTTGGCCCGCCGGGTCTTGAGCTGCGGATCGGGGAAGGTGATCCAGATTTCGGACACTTCGTTTTCGGCGAACAGCGCGTCGATGAACTCGATGCGTGTGCGCAGGAAGCCTACGTTGTGCATCCTGCGGTCCGTGGCGGTCTTCGCGCCGCGCCACATGCGTGCGCCCTTGATGTCGATGCCGATGTAGTTGCGCTGCGGGGCGCGCTGAGCCAGCGCGACGGGGTATTCGCCCTTGCCGCAGCCCAGTTCCAGTACGATGGGATTGTCGTTGCGGAAGAAATCACGGTTCCAGTTCCCTTTCAGCGGGTGGTCGCGGTGGAACACCTCGTCGAATTCGGGTTGCACGAAACATTCGAAAGTCAGGTTCTCGCGGAACCTGCGGAGCTTGTCTTTGCCCATAGTGGTCTGTTGTTCCGCCGGACTGCGGGGCCGGCAGGACGGTAATGTGTTTTCGGTTATCTGCTTTGCTGCAGGTCGACGCCGACGGCTTCGACCCCGCGGACGGGGCGGACCGGCGTGACCGAGCAGCGGTAGTCGCCGTGCTGCGTGAGGCGGATTCGGCGGCGGTAGGGGATCGCTGCCTCGCGCATCAGGGCCGCGGGACCTTTCGGGTGCGGGATGACGAGCAGGAACCACTCCCCGAAGCGGAGCGAATCGGGGGTTACGGTGGCGATGCGGACCGTCAACGTGTCCTCCGCGAAGCGGTCGTTGCAGCGCAGGAAGATCACGGCGTCGCGCAGCGACACGGTGTCTGCGTTCGGCAGGCGGATTTCGGCCCGCGAGTCCCACCGGGCGGGGTTGACGTCGGTGACCGCCGACTGGTGGGGCGAGACGCAGCTTCCGGCCAGAAGCGCGGCCGCCACGGCCGCGATATGCCCTGCCGAGCGTTTCACCGCGCTATTGGTTTTGATGCGTTCCGCCGTTATTGCCGCCTTCGCTGCCGCCTCCGTTGCCGTTATTGCCGGCCGGGGCGTTTCCGCCGTTGTTTCCGTTTCCGTTTCCGTTTCCGCGGCGGCGGTTGCGGTTGTTGCGGCTGCGGTTTCCGCCCTCACGGCCGCCTCCGTTGTTTTCACGGGGTTCGCGGCCGTTGTTCTCGCGGGGTTCACGGCTGTTGTTTTCGCCTCGGTTATTGTCGCCGCGGCCGTTGTGCAGACGCTCGCCGTTGCCGCCGTTGCCGCCGTTCTGACGCTCCCCTCCGTTGCCTCCGTTGCGCGGACGGTCGTTGCGGCGCGGCTGCCTGTCGGGACGGCCGGGCTGTCCTTCACGCGGCTGGCGGGTCTCTCCGCCGGACTCCTGCGGCGTCTGTCCGTTCTGCCCTGCGGGGCGTCCCTGCTCGCCGCGGCCCTTGTTGTTGCGGCCGCCGCGCTTGCGGCGTTTGGCCTGGTCGAAGCGGGTGATGCTGTCCTCCTCCGAACGGTAGGTCGGCTCCTCGATCTCCGGGCGGATGTCGTCGGCGTCCTGCAACCGTTCGACCTTCTTGCCCTGGCGGTTCAGCGCCATGATCTCCCGCACGCGCGAAACGGGCAGCGTGGTGACGTTGGCCATCGCGTCCTTCGACGAAGAGAAGGTCATCGTTCCGGCCAGCACGTCGCTCTTGACGCAGAACCATTCGCCTTCGGCGGCCTGGAGCGGTTCGCGCAGGCGCGGGAACTCCTTGCGGGCGTCGACATAGGTGTCGTATTCGTACATCATGCAGCACTTGAGTTTCGAGCACTGCCCGGCCAGCTTCTGGGGGTTGAGCGAAATGTCCTGCACGCGCGCGGCTCCGGTCGTGACGCTCGAAAAGCTCGACATCCACGACGCGCAGCACAGTTCGCGGCCGCAGGCGCCCAGTCCGCCGATGCGTCCAGCCTCCTGGCGGGCGCCGATCTGCTTCATCTCGATGCGGATGTGGAACCGTTCGGCGAAGACCTTGATCAGTTCGCGGAAGTCCACGCGCTCGTCGGCGATGTAGTAGAAGATAGCCTTGATCTTGTCGCCCTGATACTCCACGTCGCCGATTTTCATGTTCAGGCCCATGTCGGCGGCGATCTGCCGCGAGGC